>OGVO01000253.1_pt1 | contig 10160 bp, 21 predicted proteins | sample 1575771 | NCBI WGS metagenome assembly OGVO01 (sample SAMN07581527, study PRJEB24739) | freshwater metagenome | place: Singapore | collected 2015-01 | reverse complement strand
CTGACCACTCTTTCCCTACACGACGCTCTTCCGATCTGTTTCCCAGTCACGATATTGCGGACACAGCGGGTTTAAACCCCGCTTCCGTTAGGAGTGCGAGTTCGATCCTCGCCTCGGGCACCAATTCTTAAGGAAAGTTTATGGGACAACTTGTAATAACTCTCATATGTTTTTTATTTGTGTTTTTATTTATAGCAGTTATTGCAAATGATAATAGAAAGAACGGTCTCAAATATTTTGCATGGTTTATAGTAATAATGTTGGTTTTTTCTTTAATGGTTGTCACAATCGGAGATGCTATAGTTAATTATGGAAATACTCCTCTTCCGTGTAGGTGATATTATCTCACCTGTAAAAGACATAGAGTTTGTTCAGAATGGGGTTAAACATCAGCGATTCCAAGGACGACAATATGCAGTGATTCCTAAGTTTGCAGAGTGGTATAATCTGCATAGCGACCTGTTCTATAAGGTTGCTTAAGTTCCGATCTGTTTTTAAAGTCTCACCTTAACGGAGTTAAGATATGTGCGAACATGATTTTGATGTTGAAGACTACGATGAAGATTTCGTAGATGATATTGATCCTGATGATGAACAGGATTACGAAGCCGGGATTGATCCCGTAGCGGAAGCTTACAACGAGGAGTTTTAAAATAAATGAAAGTTTATAAAATTGTTGTTTCAATAATTGATTTTGATGAACTAGGTGGAGAGGAAGTTTGTTCAATTCTTGAAAACACACACTTTCCAAATCATTGTATTTCTCCACAAGTTATTGATATTCAAACAGCGGACTGTGGTGACTGGAGTGATAAACACCCTCTTAATAATAGTCAAACTGTAGTAAGTGAATTCAAAAAATTGTTTAATATCTCTTAAAAGACTATCACAATGCCTGCACACCCTCACGCTGAATTGATGGCTTTGTACGCTAAAGACGCGACTGAAACTGATAAACCTTGGGAACGATGGGAATGGCTTCATTCTCATTCAAATAAGTGGCTACAATGTAGCAAACACCCTAGTTGGCAATTTGGTAATAAATATCGACGCAAATCTGAATGTCGTTGGTATAGAGTGGGACTACTAAAAACATCTGATAACCAGTACTATACTTGTATTACTAATAATAGTTCAACAGAAACATGTTGGGAAAACAAACTTGGATTTGATAGATGGCTAACTGATCGAGTGTACTACGATGTGGAGTAACAACGAATGGATGTTTTATCTACAAGTTCTAATGGTAACGCTGTTTGCGTTGTCTGCGGTAACAGGTATAATGGTGCTAGGCTTTCTTTGGGGTATGTTACGTGCCTATCTTGTGGAGAAAAAGATGCGAAAAGAGTAAAACATTGTATTGTGCCCATGCACAAAAGTAACTACATTCCTGTAACTGATCCTAAGTTGCTTGTTCAAATAAACTCTAAAGGAGTTCGATCTTAATATGGCTAAGACTATTTCAGAAAAAATTGCTGTCATGGAAGCAGCAGCACACGGTGAAAAAATTGAATGTCGATTTAATATGGATACATCATGGCAAGACGTTAAAGTACCCTTATGGAATTGGGTTGAATTTGATTACCGAGTTAAACCAAAGCCTCAAAAGTTTTGGGTAGTGTTTGATAAAAGAGGAAACTTAATTCAATGGAGTGTGACAAAAAAACCAGAAGCTCCCCCTCATTGGGCAAATGATTGGATTGTAGAAGAATATGAACGCCCGAGTAAATAAAGACTATCACTTTAAGGACCATTAACCATGAATGCTTTGACTCTTACCGCACAATTGTCGGAAACAACTAACGCCACCGCTGATGTGGCTAGTGTTACGCTTGTGCAAACTTCTCACGTAACTTCAATTGATCCCTCTTCTGGAGAAGAAACCCTTAATACAGTTAATACTCAACTTAAAATTTCTTTTCAAGAATTTAGTAATCTTGTAGCTTTTGCTCGCATGGCCGGGTGGAAACAAGAACGCTCTAAGAGGAGTTAATTAATATGTATCTTTGTCACATTAGTGGATGGCCTGAACTTGGTATAGTAGTAAATTGGGGAGACGAGAGTGGAAAAAGTATTGCACCTCGTGTTATTGCAAGTGAATGCGAACTAGTTATTGCAACAGATAATGGTCAAGGTTATTATGATAAAAATGTACTTCTTTCCAGAGGATTTGAATTAGGTTCTCAAACTTATCGCAATCCAAACTCAGGGTCTCCGAGGTGTAGGTTTTATTCTGGTTGGCTAGAAAATCTAAACCTTGAAGGCTTTATTAAAAGCAAACAAAATCAGCTTCTATCTAATATTCATTATCAAAACTTGCCTCATTTTTGTGGAATTCGAGTAGGTGCTATTTCTGATTATAAAACTAGACAAGAGGTTATGAATTCTTGTTGTGGAAATATTCATATTCTTGATCCAATAACACAAGAGGAAGATTTAAATTATCTTGTAAAGATTGGGTTTAATCCTGTAGTAAATTTTAAAACTGGTCGTGTTCTTTTAGCTCGTTTCTTTTCAAAATATCGTTCATCACAGGAGTAATTTAAAATGCTTAAAATTAAATTCATGCACATTCGTCGTCACGATTCCTCAGGTTCAATTTCACCACTAGGCGGTGGTACAGTAGCCTATGAAGTAGATCAAGAAACCGGTATGGTTCTCCGGGCTGCTTCTTCTTTTTGCCATCCAAAAGATAACTTTAACCGGTATCTAGGTCGGGTTAAGGCAGAAGGTCGAATGAATAGTAAGCACTGGGTAATGCAAATTGGTGATGTTCATGAACGAGATTTCGTCGCAAAAATCCGCGCGGAGAATGAAAATCTGCTCAATTTTAGCCCGCGAATCCAATCATCCGAAGCACAAACTGGGTTGTGTGATTGTTAAAGGAGGACGAATTGTCTCTTCGGGCTTTAATCGTATTAATGTCCATAATGCTAGGCGCGGGTACAGGCGTTATGTTTGTTCTATACATGCTGAAATGGCCGCAATTAGGCCCAATAGTTCATACGATGGGGCTTCTTTGTATGTGGCTAGGATTGGCAGGAATAATGATAATTATCTGCTTGCCCGACCTTGCGAACACTGTCTTAATCTGATTAAGTCTGTAGGCATTCGTAAAATTTTCTATACTGACTCTAACGGGTCTATCATCTGCGAAAAGGTAACTTAAGTGATTCACGGTCAAATTAAAATTCATCCTGAAAACGTGTATGTTCCTCCTCCAACAACATACAAATCTTCTTATAAAAAACCAGAGAAATTTACAGAATCCACAATGAAGCGTATTGAAGGTCCCGGCCTTTGTACTCCAACTGAAACAGAATATGCACAAGCTGTTAAAGAATGGGCTGAACGAGGCATTACCGCTGTAGGTCAAAAAGTCAAGGTTCAATTTCATCCCCAAGGTGTTAAAACCGATCGAGTATTCACAAAGCTTCTACCCCGTGAGCACAGTAATACTCGTTATCAAGGTCCAAGTAAAAAAGTTGAGATTATCGAAGTTTGGAGTCCCGAACACGATAGTTTCATGCGCGTTTGCCCCGAAGAATGTTCAAAGGAGTAATTTAAATGTCACACAATATTGTTATTCGTCACATTAATAAGCACCTATTTGATGTATTCTATGGTGAAGAAGGATGGGAAGATTGGGCGCGATTCCGTGTCGAAAACAATCGTCTACATCCCGTTACATGTGAAAAGCAACTTCCCCAAACTGTAATGAATTTTCTACGTAGTCGTTACACTCGTTCTTCGTTTCTTCGTCGGGAGAAAAAGTAATTATGGGAACTCCACATATACATGCTGAAGTAATTAAAGCTTGGGCAGATGGTGCTAAAATCCAATGGTTTAATTCTCTTATTGATCATTGGAGTGATATAGCAACTCCCAGTTGGAACATAGAATTTAAGTATCGAATCAAACCTGAACCAAAAAAAGTTCAACTTAGATTCTTTGAAGATACATCTGGGTTTGTGCGTTGTTGGACAAGTACGTGCAAAATAAGAGAAGAACCGTTAGAAAAAATGAGTTCTTTTAAACGTTGGTTAGGTCCAGTTGAAGAAAGGGAATTTGATGTTTAATCGTGTATTTGTAGAATTTGAAAGTTCTCGATCTTTTTACCAAAGTCTCGGTAACGAAGTACATACCCTATATAAGATTCCCGAAGACTTTAATCCTACTAAGAATGATCTAATTGTTCTTTCAGGCGGGCGAGACATTAATCCTCTTCTTTATGGAGAAGAACCACATCCATATAATCAATGTAAAGAAAAAGAACTAGGACCTCGTGATAAACTTTGTGTTGATTTGTGGAATCTAGCAGAAGAAAAGAAGATTCCTTTGCTTGGTATTTGTCGAGGTGCCCAACACATTGCTGCAATGCGAGGAATTAAACTTATCCAACACCTAGATGATATTGAGGGTGGAATTAGAAACGTAGAGTTTGATGGTACATTTTGGGCTAAAGTACCTAAGTGCCATCATCAAGCTATTCCAGTAACTAAACAACTAAATGTTCATGCTATAACTACGCAAAAAACTACTGGACTATCATTTGTTGAGGCGTTTTCTCTTGACAATGGGCGTGTAATTGGAGTACAAGGCCATCCAGAGTGGTGTAATCATCCTTCAGATAACTTCCCGTCATGGATTCACAGTAAATTTAACCAGTATCAATCTTCTTTTTCTTAACTCTATTAAGGACTAACTAATTATGCATACCTCAGACATTACCATTGGCGCTGATCCAGAACTGTTTCTTGTCAATCCTGACAACAATTCTCTGATCTCAGCAATTGATAAATTTGGCGGCACTAAAGAAGTACCAGTTCCTCTAGGTATTGGTGACGGCTATTCAGTGCTAGAAGATAACGTGATGGTGGAGTTTAATATTCCACCTGCTTCAACTGCTGATCGTTTTGTAGAGCACATCCAAAAGAGCCTTGGTAAAATTGAGCAAAAGGCTAATCGAATGGGGCTAGACCTTTCAACCCTAGCTTCTGGTCACTTTGCTCTGTCTGAGTTAGAAGATTGGCGAGCTTGGGTTTTTGGTTGTGAGCCTGATTACAATGCTTACACTCAAAAGAAGAATCCCAAGCCCGAGGTAGAAACCGACCCAGAGTTTCGTACTTGTGGTGGCCACGTTCATGTGGGTGTTGATGAACTACAAGATGCTCCGTTTGAAGAAATTTGCCGGGCCGTAGCGTTTTGCGATCTACATCTTGGTGTTCCTTCAATGTTCTTTGACAAAGATACTAAGCGTCGTGAACGGTATGGCAAGGCTGGTGCTTTCCGTGTTAAGCCTTATGGTTTTGAGTATCGTACTCTAAGTAATTTCTGGATTTTCCATCCTGATCTTATCAAGTGGGCTTATTATGGTACTCAACAAGCTATCAAGCACTACCGTTCAGGTTTTGATTTGACTCCTTTTTACGGAGACATTCAGAAAGCTATTAATGATAACGATAAGTCCTCTCAAGAGTTTCTGATTCGTCATTTTAATATTACGGTGTAATCATGAGCGCAAACATCTCAGAATTAGTTGGACAAACATTTAAAAAAGTATATTCCGTAGAAGAATATGGTGATGAATTAATTTTTGAAACAGATACACATAAATATATTTTTTATCATCAACAAGATTGTTGTGAAAACGTTTACATAGAGAGTATCACAGGAGATTTAGAAGATTTAATAGGAGTTCCTTTATTAGTAGCTGAAGAACGAACTAGTGAAGAAAATCCTAAATCAGAAGAGTGGGATGAAGCTTATCAATGGACTTTTTATGAGTTTCGCACAATCAAGGGTTCAGTTACTATCCGATGGTATGGGACTTCTAATGGTTATTACTCTACTTCAGTAGATTTTATAAAAGAGGTCAAGAAATAAATCATGAGTAATACAAACTTAGGTGATTTAGTAGATTTAGCTCAAGAATATCAAAAAGAAATTGCTGGATTTCATCCTTCTGGAGATGAAACTAATTATCTTTTGCGGAAACTAATCTTTTTTATTATTAAAGCTTGGATTTTAACTGTCTTTATTTTTCTATCTCGGAATTAATCTATGGCTACTCCTCGTGTAATTGGTTATTTTGACCAAGCTGTAGTCGAAACAGAATTTCGACAAAAGTTTAATGGATGCTTTGTTCTACTACAACATCCAAAACTTCCCTTAGAGTATTGGGTTATTGAAACGGAAGATAATTCTGGTAAGACTGTGCATTTCTTTAATGCCGCTGGTAAAACCTTTTCTGTAACAAATGGCGTTATCAAGTCTGAACTAGAAATTGTAGTTAAGTTTCCGGAAGAAGGTTGGTATCTTGATCCTGAATCAAAGAGGGGTTATCTAATTAGTCGTGTTCCATCTAAACAATGGCGGCGCGCGCCTAATCGAGATAACATGCGAGTAATTTCCTTTCCATTTGGTGCTTCGCCTCACGACGCAACTAAAGTCCATGTTTCTACTGAAATTCTAAATTTAACTCTTTCTCCTATTGATCAAATTAACGACGTTCAAGTAATTGGGCGCAAGTATCTTCTGTGTCCTTTTAACAAAACTTGGTCACGTCTTTTTTATCTGGATGTTTGTGTAGCAATGTATAATCGAGAGCGAAAAGAGTATTTTGTTTTTAACTCTTGGTATCGACTACCTCCATATCTATTTAAAAATGTTCGGTATCCACGTACTTTTAACCTGAAGGACAAGTAATGCTTACTCTGCAAGACACAGTTCCATTTTCTACCACAGAATTTAAAACTCGAAAGTTTGGCATTGAAGTTGAAGTAGAAAACTTTAATCTTAATTTAGAAGAGGTTCCTACTAAATATTGGAATGCTACTTCAGACTCGAGTCTTAAAGTTCATGGGGTTGAGTTTGTTTCTAGGATTCTTAAGTATGAAGATATTCCTGAAGCTTTAAATGTACTATTTAGTGTTAAGGATTTTGCAAGTAAGAAAGCAACGTTTGGTCCTAGAACTTCCATTCACATTCACAGTGACGCTACATGGATGAATTCTATGCAGCAGGTAGTTCCCCTGATTTTTGTGTATCTACTTGCTGAAGATTTGATGTATGCTTTTGTTGAACCCCATCGTCGTAAGAATATCTTTTGTGTAAAAACTAAAGAGACAACTTATCTACGAAATGTATTTAATGCTGGTGATTTAACTCCAAACAATACCTATAAGTATGCGGGTTTTAACCTAGCTTCTTTGTTTCAACACGGCACTGTAGAGTTTCGTATGCTTGAGGGTACTTACGATACTGAGAAGATTCTTAAGTGGATTAAGTTTATTGATGCTTTCCAACAGTATGCACGGACCATGCCGGGTGGGCTTGACTTTAAACGCGAAGTAAAGATTCCTGAGTACGCAACAGAAGTAATTAAGAGTGTGTTCTCAGATGATTTTTACGAGAGTCAAATTGATCAATCAATTGCTTCTGGTATTGAATATTTTCGTTATCTTGTAGCTCCGGGACTATCATCAAAACAACATAACTATTTTCTTGAGAATAGTGATGAGTTCTATAAGAGTGCTTTTTACGTCAAAAACTTTGTTCGTCCTTCTAAAATCGGAGCTTAATTAAATGTGTGGAATCGTCGGCATCATCGCTATGGAACGAAACGCTTTCTGGAATCAACAACAGAAAGCATTTAAAAATCTTCTTTATCTAGATGCTTTTCGTGGTGAAGATGGCACAGGTGTTTTTGGTATCAACAAAGAAGGTAATGTTGAGATGGTTAAATCTGTGCTTCCTTCAGGTGCTTTTGTTTATACAGATGAGTATAAAGCGTTTGAAACTAAAATGATGAGCGGGTTTAATGTTGTTGTTGGCCATAATAGGAAAGCAACTGTGGGTAAGATTACCGATGAAACTGCACATCCTTTTATTTCTGGTAATATCATTATGGTTCATAATGGTAAGCTAGATAACCATCGTAAGTATTTTGAAACTGAAGTAGATTCAGAAGCTCTATGTAAATACCTAGAACAAAATGATGCAAACCTTATTGAAGCACTTCCAAAACTTGATGGTGCTTTTTCTGTTGTCTGGTATAATGCTCAGACTAAGAAACTACGCTTTTGGCGTAACGATCTTCGTCCAATGTATCACGCAATTATTAATTCTGGTGGTCATAAAATGACTTACTTTAGTTCAGAAAAGAGTATCCTAGCATCCGCTTGTTATCGAGCTAGTGTTACTATTCCTGATCCAGACAAAACTATTTATGAACTTGCTCCCGATACTCTGCACGAACTTGATCTAGGTGCTAAAGACCTAGGTTGGATTAGTACCGAACTTCCAAAAGTTAAAAAGGAGTATCCTAAAAGCACGTATTACAATAGTTGGTACTTCAATAGGGACGAAGACGACTACTCAACATCGTCAAATGACACGCCGACAAAAACGACAACAAAAGAAACAACAACGACTAAAACGGAATCAAAGGTCGCCCTTTTAACTTCTAATAAGAACTCCAAAAAATCTAAAAATAGTTTTAACACCTTTCAATCTTTGGAACCTCTTATTGGTCAATCAGTTCTTTTTCGTTTGGTTGATTATGTTATTGAGCCTAATTTTCCCAATGGTAACTATTTAGAAGCATTTTTTAATGAGTCTACTACAGCAACATGTGAAAAAGTTCCCAAAGAATTTGTGGAAAAGCTTCAACGACTTCCCCATAAAGTTAAATTATTTCGTGCAAAAATTCTTAGCCTTAAGTCCTTTGCTAAGAATGAAACTTTTGAAATGACTCTTGATCCAGACTCACTTGAGATTCCTTATTATTTCTTTGATGCTTCGGCTAAATTAATCTCATATGAATCTATTGAAGAAATGGGAGGGGAAGAAGCAATTTATTGTTGTGAAGATAATTGCTATAATTTCATTATTAAAGAAGAGTGGGAACAAGCCACATTTAAACTTCAACACGATACAAAGGGAAATCTATTAACGCATCATGTAATGTGCCCAGATTGTACAAAGAAACATGCAGAAAACCTTAAGAGTAAAGTAAAGGTAGTTCACTAATGGATAAAATTTATCTCTTTAAAACACGGCCAAGCGATACTGCAATTGCATTAGTCAAAGCCGGAGTTATTCACCGTATTCTTCGGAAGTCTCGTCCTAAAGTTCTACTTAATTATGGTTCAACTACAGAACTTCCGGGATTTACTGGTAAATACCTGAATCATCCTCTATCTGTACGGAATTCTTCAGATAAGATTTTAACCTTTAAACTTCTCACTGAAGCTAAAATTCCGACTGTACCTTGGACAACAAACAAAGATGAAGCACTTAATTGGATTAAGGATGGTAAGTCGATGGTTGTTGCTCGCACTCTTACGCGTGCTTCAGAGGGAAGAGGTGCGGTATTTAGTAGTAGTTCTGATAATTTACCTAATGCTCCGCTTTATACTAAATATGTAAAGAAGGCCGCTGAGTATCGAGTTAATGTAGCGTTTGGTAAAGTAATTAACATTCGACAGAAGCGACGCCGTAAAGACTTTGATGGCGAAGTAAATAATCTTTGCCGAACTCACGACAATGGTTGGGTATATTGTTCAGAAGGGGTAGATAAAAATAATGAAATTCTTTGTAATCTATCTCTTTCAAGTGTTGCTTGTCTTGGCCTCGATTTTGGTGCTGTGGATATTATTTACAACAGCCATTACAATTCTTACTACGTTCTTGAAGTAAATTCTGCCCCCGGTATGGAAGGCGAAACCCTTAACAACTTTATTGAGGTTTTAAAATCACTATGAGTGCTCTTCAATCTTATCTTGTAGAATCCCTAGATTTTGTAAATTCTCGTCCTCGTTATCCAAATTATGCGGAAGAGGGTCAAGACTTTCCTTTAAAGTTTCAATCTTGTTTTCCAGATAAAACACGTTCTACCTATAAGATCATTCATGGTCCAGTGATCTGCCGCGATTTTCTTGGGGATGTTGCTTGTTCTCTTTTCTTTAAGAACAGTTCCTCTATTTATGGTTTTGAGGCTAATGTAGTACCAGAAATCTCTGATGGATGGCGAACTGAACTTTCATTTCTTCTAAAGTTTCCTTCTCCAGATAATCGACGATTCTTTGAAACAAATCTTCAAACAGTTCTGTTAGGTTTTAATCTCACTATTCAAATGCGTATCGTGACTGGGAAAC
>OGVO01000252.1_pt1 | contig 10199 bp, 4 predicted proteins | sample 1575771 | NCBI WGS metagenome assembly OGVO01 (sample SAMN07581527, study PRJEB24739) | freshwater metagenome | place: Singapore | collected 2015-01 | reverse complement strand
GTTTCCCAGTCACGATACGTTGTCCGAGAGTGACGCGGTGATTGTGTTAGCCGCAAAGTTTCCACTCGCGTCTCTTGCAACGACCTTGTCGGCGGTTGCAGTAGATGTCGCATCAACCGCCCATGTCGCCGCCGCAGAACCGTTGTAGTTCCCACCTGTCAGGTAAGTTCCCCGCGTCAGAGTGCTCAGCGTGCCCCCGAGGGTCACACCGGATATTGTCGAAGCGGCGAGTTTCGAGACTGCTATCGCAGCCGAAGCGTTGATATCCGCGTCAACGATTGTTCCGTTCTCAATCATCGTTGATGTGACCGAGCCGGTGTCTCCTGTCGTCACGACTGTTCCCGTCACAGCCGGCAGAGTCAGAGTGTTCGTTCCTGCTGTCGCTGTTGCAAGGACCGTGATTGTTCCCGAAGTTGCACCACTGAACCGCGCGCCTGTGCCGCCGATTGTCGGAAGTGTCAATGTCTTGTTGGTGAACGTTTCGGTTCCAGCGAGAGTCGCGAGAGTTCCGGTTGTCGGAAGGGTGACGTTTGTCGCACCAGTTTGAGTCAACGTCAGTGCAAAGTTACCTGAAGTTGTAAAACTGTTTGCTGTCGATACGTTACCACCAATCGTGATAGTCCGCGCGCCGTTGTTGACGCCGGTTCCGCCATAGGTTCCACTGATGATAGAGCCGTTCCAAGTACCGGAAGTGATTGTGCCGACTGTTGTCAGTGATGCAGAACCCGCCAGAGGCGAAGCCCCGATGGTGTTATAGGATATCGTTCTTGCTGCAGCGCCGTTGAAGGTCGTCCCCGAGGCGTCACCAGTTCCGCTGTTGTTGAACGTGACGTTTGCAGAAACGTTTGTCGCGGTACCTGATAGTGTTCCATAGAAAGTGTTCGCTTGCATGTCCGCGAGTATGAAACTCGGGTCGCTCGTGTCTATGAATATTCCGGGTTCGGGTGTGTATCCTCTGAAAACCTTGAATCGGTTGTCTGTCGCATCGCGGAAGAAACCGGCATGTGCGTATGTGCCATCATCATAACCACCGACGAATCCCAAGTCAGGGTTTGCAGCAGAACGTGCAGTCGCCGTTCCACCTGAAACGTATGTTCCCGTCGCGGTGTTGTTGACGGTGAACGAAGAACTGTTCGATGCTACGATTGTTTGGTTTGTCAGGTTGTAAACAGATGGATCAACCCCTGTTATCGAAACCGTCATACCGTTGTCGAATGTGTTTGTCCCCGAAACTGTATAGACCACATTCGCGCCGTTGCCGACTACGTTTGTGATCGTCTCAGTTGCAGGCTCATTCAAGTAAATCAGGTTGTCTTGAACAGCCAGTTCCTGTGCGGATATCGTTATCGTCGTGCCTGAGACTGTCAAGTCGCCATCGATGATAACATCCCCGGTAGCACTGACGTTTCTGAATATGACGTTCGCGGTAGTTGCAACATCCTGCCCAATCGCGATGGTCGGTGTAGAACCTTCGGACGCGCCGTTTGTTACAGTGACACCAGTGCCTTGTGTGATAGAAGCGACGTAGTTACCTGTCGTATCTGTTCCAAGAGCAACCGAGTTCGGTTGGATTGTCGTTGTGATTGTGACGTTGCCAAGGTTGGTCATCGTCGCGGAGCCGGAAACGTCACCCGAGAGAGTGATGGTCGGGTCGTTCACATTGAAACTGAAAGTCCCGGCTGTGTCGTCATACGTTATCGCGAGCCCGCTCTGAGTGCCGCCTGAGAATGCAGAAGCGATGGCATCCTGCGCGGCTTCGTTGAAGTCAGTCACTTGAGAAGCAGGAATCGCAATCGTTGTCGAACCTGCTGATGTCAATCTACCTTGTGCATCAACAGTAAATGTCGCGACGGCAGTCGCAGAACCGTATGATGATGGAGTGACAGCCGTGTTGTCGAGGTTGAAGGTCACGGTGTTCGATGTGACTACCGAGGTCAACCCGGTACCACCAAGGAATCGGAGTGTTTCGGAAGAAAGAAGGATATTGTCGGTACCCGAGTCGCCCGAGATATTCAGACTTCCGGTCGAGTTGCTATTGAAGTAACCCAGAGTCACAACATCGGAGTCAACTGTCGGGTTGGCGACATTCGTTATTCTCTTTCCGGATGCATCTATTATACCAGTACCGTTTGGCGAAAGAACAAGGTTGCCGTTGGTGTTGGTTGTCGATATGGTGTTTCCGTCGAGTGTGATATTATCGACAAGAAGTTCGTTCAGTTTCTTGTTTTCGTCAACTATCAGCGCGGATGAAGCCGTGGTCGTTCCTGCAACATGGTCGAGCATAGCGGTGAAATACTTACCGCCGATGACTTCTATGTTCGCGGCGACCCCGCCCGTTTCCGTTCCGGTTCCTATGTAGAGTCTGTCTCCCCCGTTCGACTGAGTCCCGGCGAGGAACGAATACGCCATTTCGCCTTGTGCGAGAGCCGGCGGTGAACCTGTGACACCTGATCTTTTCGTTCTTATGATAGCCATCAGAAATGACCTCCGTTAATCTCTGTGTTCTGATTGTCGACTGATTTTAGCGCTTGCCATTGTGAAGAGGAGCCGTTGTATACCAACAAGGCTCCATCTGCTATTCCAGAAATGTCAACATCACCCAAATCAGTCAAGTTCAGGTCATTGGACCTGACATTGTAGTTTGTGACAAGGATTTCCTGCTGCGGAGTAACTTTCGCCTTAGTTACTCCATTGGGTGTTACTATGGCTCGTATATTGGTCATTTCAGATTCTCGTTATGTTTGGCGTGACAGTAACGATACCTTCGACCACTCTTGTTATCGTGTTTGCATTCGACCTGATTTCCACATCGTAAAGGTAACGCCCGGGTTCTATTCCGGCAGTCGTTGCGTTTCCTATCGACAGTGTTATCTTGCCGCCTGCGCCATTCGTTGATGTCGAAAAAGTGACAGCAGAGGAAGACGCATAGTTCTTCCTCATCTGAGCGGTCACTGAATAACCGGTCAAATCGAATACTTGCCCTTCCGCGTTGACCAAATCTATAGTTGCACTGAAATCCGCGCCTTGATCGATTACTAGATTTGCCTTGACTGCCATGGAAAACTCCCTACTTTCTAGGGTTATTTATCAGTTTCAACCTCGGGGTGGGACTGGCCATGTAACGCTTTGTGGAAACCCAGTTTGTTCCGGAATATCCCGCAAAGCCTGTCGATAGATTGCCCAAGCATTTCGGTCAACTGGCGCGTCCGCCAGTTGAGTCCAATCTGATTTTGCGAGAAGTCGATTTCTCTTGTCTCGAATCTCGTTTTCTGATAGAGGTTCTTCGAAAGAAGGTGCAGCCTCTTCGATGACTTGAGTTGTGTCATCACTGATATTGAAGACTCTTATCGTCATATTGTGTATCCTATTCTTACTCTGCCGCTATCGAATGTGTTTGTGTCGGTTCTGGTGAGACGTATTCTGTCCAGAACGTTCCCCGAACCCAATGTTATTGTTCCGCCACCTGACAAGGCGCCTGTGGTGTTGCCTGACGAAGTTCCCGCGTGAGAAGAGACCCACGCATTCACACCAAAACTCGCTCTGTAAAGTTTGACCACTGCGTTACAACTGTCTGCCGGGTCTGCCAATCTCACTATGAAGCCGGCCGTCGATGTTGCAACGTCTTGCCCCGTCGATCTCAAATCGGCACTGGTAGATGTATAGCCGGTGGAAATGGGCCCCGATGTGTTGCCGACCTGGATGAGCAGGTTGTCCGTTCCACTCAAACTGATGCCATTGAGAACTATGATGATTTCTGTCGCTTCGGTTGGTATACCCGTGAAGTCGTAAGCCGTGCCGGCGTCCGCGGTTCCTATCGGAGTATACCACTGTGTTCTTCCGAGTTCTGCGATAGCCTGCGCAGTCCGAAGAGGCGTCATGATCTTCGTATTGTCAGTGCCTGCCTCCGCTTGGGCTTGAGACGCAACGATAGCGCCTGTTATCGTCCCCGGTGAGTCGATGCCTCGGGTGAGAACTATGTTGCCCGAGTCTTCCGGTATCTGCATAACAGTGTCAACAGAGTTCGAAGAGTTTCTTCTGAATACTCTGAAAGTGTTTATAGGGCTAACATCGATGTTCCAAGTGTTTGCGCTTTCGACTGTGAATGACAAGTTATTCGCATAACCTAGAATGATTTGCGCGCCTTCAGTTGCGGAACCTCTTATCGCGGAATATCCGTTTGTTATGGTGTAGGTGCCGAAAGTCTTCACACCTCCTATCGTTTGGTCACCCGATGTTCTGACAACGGTATCGTCAACGGCGACCGCGTCAGCAGTAACCGATATACCGTCTCCTGCGCCGACGTTGAGAGTTCTATTCGCAGCGAGAGTGCCTCCCCCGGTCAATCCGTTGCCTGCTGTGATTGTGACCGTTGTAGGAACCATCGTCCCCGCAACAAGAGTCACGTCGCCTGCGGCAGGTATCGTCAGGTTGGTGTTCGATGTCTTGTTACCAGTGACGAATCTCACTGCATGACTCGAGTCATCATCGAATATAGCGAAAGAACCCGTTCCCGGCTTTACTTGAACGTCCGCCGCGCTGATGCCTGTATCAAGAATGATCGCTCCAGAGCCTTTTGTATTGAAGGTCAGAGGAACGTTTGTGTCATCCCCCGCTGAGGATATGACAGGGGAAACTCCGTTTGCGGAGTTTGTGATGTTCACAAAGTTCACCGCGGATGCGGCAAGATTGAAGCCTATGAGTTCGTTTCCGTTCGAATCCGCTATACTACCACCGTTGACAAACCTTGGTGTCGTCAGGGTTGGTGAGGTCAATGTCTTGTTTGTGAACGTTTCGGTTCCAGCCAAAGTCGCAACGGTTCCCGATGCAGGCAGAGTGAGAGAAGAACCGCCGGCAGCCGCAGTGAACGCTACGTTTGCTGTGTTGACTGTGATCGTTCTGGTTCCGTTGTTAACACCAGTACCGCCATAGGTCGGGCTGATGATAGAACCGTTCCAAGTGCCTGAAGTGATGGTTCCAACCGTCGTCAAGGAAGATGATCCGGCAAGCGGCGAAGCCCCGATGGTGTTGTGTGATACGGTTCTTGCTGCAGCACCGTTGAAGGTCGTGCCCGAAGCGTCGCCGGTGCCGCTGTTGTTGAACGTGATGTTCTGAGACACACTTGTTGCGGTGGTCGCATTACCTGAGAGTGAAGCCGTTATCGTGTTTGCACTAAAGTTGCCCGAAGCGTCTCTTGCGACGACCTTTGATGCAGTATTTGTAGTCGTTGCGTCGACCGCCCAAGTTGTGGCCGCAGAGCCGTTGTAGTTCGAACCTGTGAGATACGTTCCTCTTGTGAGTGTGTTCAAGTTATTCCCGAGAGAGATTCCGGAAATGGTGGACGCTGCCAACTCGGAAATCGCAAGAGGTGTCGTCAAGGTGAGTTGCGATATAGTCGTGATTCCCGTCGACCGGTTGACGGAAATGGGTGAGTTTATGAATGCGCCTGTGTCGTCATATCTGTTTATGGCTAGGTTCGAACCTGTGTTTGCGCCCGATTCAGTGCCGCCGACGTTGATGGACCATCTGTCGGAACCTGCGGTGTCAAAGAACACGGTTCTGTTTGTTCCGTTGTTTCCGTTGACAGTCAAAGTGCTAAATGCACCCGTTGATTGTGTCGTTGCTCCTACAGTCGTTCCGTTGATGCTTCCGCCTGTGATCGTGACCGCATTTGCGTTTTGTGTTGCAATGGTTCCAATCCCGAGAGAAGTTCGCGCGGTTGCCCCACTTTCTGCGACCCAAGTGGTTCCGTTTCCGACGATGAAATTGCCGTCTGTGGTTGCAAGCCCCGCGATAGCCGCAAGGTCCGCGTCGTAAGCCTGAACATCCGTTCCTATGGCCAAGCCGAGGTTGGTTCTTGCCGTTGCGGCATCGGATGCACCGGTTCCACCGTCTGCGATTGCCAAATCTGTGATTCCGCTGATCGAACCGCCGGTGATTGAAACGTTGCTATCGTTTTGGGTTGCGATGCTTCCAAGCCCCAAAGTCGCGCGCCCCGCGACCGCGTCAGCGTCATCAACAAGAGAGCGCCCGAAAATGGTTATCGTTGACTCTGCCCATGTATCGACACCTGTCGTGTATGCAAATCTGTTTGCCGCAGTCCCGAGAGCGGAAAGACTTGTCAGTGTCGCGTCGAGGGGTTGCGCGCCAATCGTGTTGTGAGATATGGTTCTTGCGGTACCACCGTTGTATGTGGTCCCCGATGCAGCACCAGTTCCGCTGTTGTTGAACGTGATGCTCTGTGATACGCTTGTCGCGGTAGTTGCATTACCTGACAAGGAAGCCGTTATCGTGTTTGCGCTAAAGTTGCCCGAAGCGTCTCTTGCGACGACTTTCGATGCTGTAGCAGCGGATGTCGCGTCAACGCCGAGTGTCAGGTTTGCACCTTCTGAAGTGGTCGCGCCTGTCAAGAATGCACCGTTCGCTATCGATGCGACGTAGTTACCTGTCGTATCTTGCCCAAGGGTTACTGTGTCCGCTCCAATCGTTGTCGAGATTGAAATCGTGCCGCTGGCGAGGTCTGTCAAAGTCACGTTTCCGCTACCAGAAACATCACCAGTCAAAGTGACAGTTATCGTCGGGTCTGGCTTGTTTAGAACGTCTGTCCACTCGAGAGTCGCATCAATCGTCCCCTTTGTGCCCGAAAACACTTCAGCAGTGTTCGTAGCGTCGGGGATGAAAGTCATCTTTCCGGTGCTGTCATCGAAGCCGAAGAAACCCAGTTTCGCGGATGTTCCGTTGTGATACCTAAACTCTATCCCGCGGTCCTTGTTATCATCCGCAGTTGGGGCTGTGTCGCCTCCGAGAGTTAGGATAGGGTCGTCAATCGTCAGCGTTTGGCTGTTGACAGTGACGGTATTTCCGTTGACCAAAAGGTCGCCCGAAACTGTTAGATTGCCTCCGATTATCGAGTTCGCACCTGTGCGCAACCCGTTCTTTACGATAAAGTCTTTGTCGTTTGCCATAGTTCACTCTCCCTTTGGCATTGGCATTACGCTGTTAGAAGCGTTTTTACTGTTCTGTATTGCGTCGAGTTGACACTCGATCTTGTTGCTAGTATTCTGACATTACCTAGATTTATGTCGACCTCATATGAAACTATGCTACTCGCGCCTGTGAATATCGTTCCGTATTCCACCGCCGATGCAGTTGTTCCGTTGTGTATTATCAAGAGTTCTGTCGATTGAACCTGACCAGTTGACGTATCTCTTGCTTGTATCACGGCTTTGCATGTTCGGAAAGATGCGACCGGGAACGAAGCGATTGGAGTCTGTGATGTAGAAGCAACAGTCGCACTTTCTGTGTTTATCGTCAGTTCATTCGTCTTGAACTCGGTGCTTTCTGTCGTTGTCGAGGTTACCGTTGTGGCAACGACATTTGCTGCCCGGACGTTCGCCCACCGACGGGTCGTGCTACCGAGGTTGTAGGTGTTGTTTGCAGAAGGCAAAAGGTCGCTGTTGAACTGGTTGATTGTCGCGGTGTCTGTCACGGTCAATGTCTGGAACGAACCAGTGTTCGCCGCAAATCCCGAACCTCCACTTATCGATGTTGTTCCGAAAACTGTCAGGTCCCCGTTGACGATCAGGTTTTCCCCTATGTGCCCTGTCTTCGCGACACCCAAACCGCCCGAGATAACGACTGCGCCAGTATTGTTCGAAGTCGAGTTTGTCGTGTTTGTGACCGTAACGATTCCGGCTTGCGTCGTGGTTCCGGATATAGACACGTTGTTTGTCGAAAGGGTTGTTCCGTTGAACGTCAGAGTCGCGTTGTCGACAAGTTCGCCACCGGTGCCTGCATAGGTTATTCTGCCCGGAGTCAAGTCCCGAACCATCAACGATGCGGTATTGGCTTGTGTATTGACCGTCAGCGTTCCGGAAACCGTTTGACTTCCTGTCACAGTCAACAAGGTTCCGCTGAACGTGAGGTTTGCACTGTCAACAAGGTTGTCACTCGCGCCCGCATAGACCAATCTGGTCGGTGTCAACGAAGTCACAGTTGCGTTTGTGAACGTCGCACTCGTCGCTGTGACGTTGTTTGTCGAGAGGGTCGTGCCGCTGAAGGTGAGGTTTTCGCTATCGATTATCTCCCCCGAAACCCCGACATACGGAATGCGGGTTTCCGTTAGGTCTCGGATCATCAAAGACGCTGTGTTTGCCTGTGTCGATACAGACAGTGTGCCTGAAACGGATTGGTCGCCGATGACTGTGAGTGCGCTTCCCGAGAAAGTCAGGTTACCACTGTCAACAAGTCGCCCGCCCGTGTCCGCGTAAGTCAAACGGGTCGGAGTAAGACTTCTCACATTCAAAGTCGATGTGTTGGAGTTGCCTCCGACAAAAAATGCGCCCGAGACGGTCTCGTTTCCTGTTACGGACAACAAGGTGCCCGAGAAAGTCAGGTTGGCACTGTCGACCAGTTCATCACCGGCTCCGACATAGACCAATCTCGTCGGTGTCAGAGAAGAAGCGATGACATTGGTGAAAGAACCGTTTGTCGCGGAAACCACATTCGTTACGTTGACGTTCGCGGATGCGGTGACGTTGCCTGTAAAGGTTGATGTTGAACCAACCGATAGAGTTGAAGTCGATGTCGCGCCCGATGAAGAAAGCCCCGTTGCGGAAAGTGTCGTGCCGTTGAATGTGAGATTTGGACTGTCTATTATCTCGCCGCCGACTCCCACATAAGGAACATGCGTCACTGTCAAGTCCCGAACCATCAACGATGCGGTATTTGCTTGTGTATTGACTGTAAGGGTGCCTGAGACGGTCTCGTTACCGATTATGTCCAGTGATGTGCCTGTGAAAGTCAGGTTTGCACTGTCTATCAGATAACCGCCTGTGGTCGAATACACGACTCTTGCGGGAGTCAGTGTCGTATCGGACAGATTGGTGAATATACCGTTTGTCGCAGTCACCGCGTTTGTCACATTGACGTTCGCGGATGCGGTGACGTTGCCCGCGACCGAAAGTGTTCCGGATGTTGTCACATTCCCTGTATTGTCTCCTACGGTGAACAACCCGTTGTCACTTGTGATACCACCTCCGAAAAAAGCGAGCGATGTCACAGCAAGGTTGCCCGTGATGGTCAACCCGGTTCCACTGAAAACAAGGTTTGCACTGTCAACAAGTTCTCCGCCTGTTCCGGCATATGTTATTCTTGTCGGAGTGAGGTCGCGCACCATCAAGGACGCTGTGTTTGCCTGTGTATTGACAGTGAGAGTGCCAGAGACGGTCTCGTTTCCTGTTACGGACAACAAGGTGCCCGAGAAAGTCAGGTTGGCACTGTCGACAATCTCTCCGCCTGTGTTCACATAAGGAACTCTACCGGTGGTCAAGTCCCGAACCATGAGCGATGCAGTATTCGCTTGCGTGTTGACTGTCAGAGTGTTTGTGACAGTCGCGTTATTCGATACCAAAAGGTCTCTTGTGTGGGTGTTCGCCCACGACAAAGCCGCGGTTCCAAGGTCGAAAGTAGTATTCGCGCCGGGGTTGACCGATGTGCTTGTGAAAACGATAGGCGTTTGTGTGTTGCCAGTCGATGTTCGAAGTGTTACATTGAGAGGTTGGTAACCTGTGGTTGTGCTCTGACTCTTCAGCGTGCGAGCCGATGCGCCTCTGAGAATGAACTCATTCAGAGTTTCTACATCGTTGTCGGAGTAGACATAGGTGACATGCAGATTGCCATATGGGTTCGCGTCTGAACCAAGGTCGATATTTGTGTTCGCGGGAAGAAGGTCGCTTCCGAGATATGCGGTCACAAAAAGTCTGTCAGTCGTCGCGTCTCCGATATTGACGGTCGCACTGTTGAAGTCGACTGTCTCGCCCGAGAATGTAACGTTCGCGGTTGCTGTCAGGATGCCGTCGATATTGACGTTTGCGTTGAAATCCGCTCGCGAGTTCGAAACCAGAAGGTCGGTTCCGTTTGTTCCTATCGTCAACGTGTCGACATTGGCCAAGAGAGTCGCGGAAGTAAAAACCGTGTTTGCGGTCACATCAAGAATAGAACCGTCAACATCGACTCTTCCGGTGAATGTCGAGCCGGTTCTGACAAAGAAATCGCCGCCGTTGATCGTCGTGTTAGCCGCGTCGATTGTCACAGTCTTGGTGTTCGCGGAAATCGCAACGTTGCTTGTGAACACCGCGTTGTTCGCGTTGATGGTGACCGAGTTCGCGGTTGAGTTGACCGTGATATCGTGACTGGGAAAC
>OGVO01000251.1_pt1 | contig 10226 bp, 13 predicted proteins | sample 1575771 | NCBI WGS metagenome assembly OGVO01 (sample SAMN07581527, study PRJEB24739) | freshwater metagenome | place: Singapore | collected 2015-01 | reverse complement strand
AGCTCCAACGTCGTTTGGTAGCGGAACTCCTGGCGGCGACGGTTATATCAAAGTTAACTACAATGCTGTATCACTAACAAGTGGTAACTTCCCCAATGTGAATTTAAGTTTCAGTCAGTTCTATAGCAAACGAGTTAGCGATCCTGCTGGCTCAGGGGATATCACTTATTCAACCCCAGGAAATTATACATTCATTCTTCCTCTGCACCGCGGTAACGTAACTGTTGACGTTTGGGGAGGCGGTGGTGGTACCGCAGGAACAGACGGTGGTGCAAGCATAGTCACATGGGGCAGTAGTACTGTCCGTGCTAATGGTGGTATAACAGGCGGTGGTGGTGGTCGCAGATATATTGGACCAGGCGGTGCTGGTGGTAGTGCTACAGGCGGAACTATAAATGAAAGCGGTGCATCAGGTGTAGGCGGCGGCGCATATACAAGTAGTACACTTAATGGCGGTAATGCAGGTGGACAAGCTTATGGCGGCGGTACTGGCGGTCAGGGCGGCACAGTTGGTTGGTTCAATGGTAAGCCAAACCCAAGTTTGGGTGCTGCTGGTGTAGCACCTGGCGGCGGCGTAGGCGGAACTTATTATTATGACTATAGCCCTGATCCAGGCTTTAGTGGGTCAGGTGGTGGCGGCGGCGGAGGCTTTGCCCGTGCTGCAAATGTCGACATTGATTCAGGTACAACAATCAATATTACTGTAGGCACAGGCGGAACAGGAACTAATAGCGTGAATGGTGCTGCTGGTAAAGTAAAGATTAGCTGGAGTTAACATGTATTTTAAAAAACTTGAAAATAACGTACCAGTCGGTAATCTAATTGTAGAAGACAATTTAAAATTCATTCTTGATTTGAACTTTGACAATGTTATTAGCGTTGACGAATACAGAGCTCAAGGGTTTGCAGTATTCAATCGCGTTGATATGCCTTACATAAACTATGATGAAGAATGTGTTGAAGGCAATCCAATCTTTAACGAAGATGGCACTTATACACAAACTTGGGTGGTAAAAAAATTGCCAGCAGAAGTTGTTGCAGAAAAGCGAGCTCAAAAGCAACTGGAAGTAGATGCTTATAAACAACGATTATTGGCAATTTATGAAGAGCAGTTAAAAAATCCTGCTGAAACAGCAGATGGCATTGCAGAAATTAATCGTTGGAAAGCAGCTACTATTGCTACAGATACCAGCGATCCATTTAACGTACAATGGCCAACTGAAGAATCTGTAAACAATTTATAATTGATTAATTTTTTCTAGTGTAGAGATATTAATCAAATCAAATACAAAATTAAAACTTACAATAGTTTTTCTAACATCATTTTGTAATTTAGGTGCTCTGTGTATAGTGTAACTAGGAAACATTAACACATCACCTTCTTTTACATCTACTGTTATCTTTCTATCTTGTTTAGCTGGCATAATAATTTCAGTTTTAGGACTCGATTCATTGAGCTCTAAATAATACACACCAGTAAAATTGCTACCATGTGTATGCCAACCATGACTATCTCCCGCAACATACTGTTGAAACCAAAATTCATCTATTTCAGATTTTTGATATCCTAGAGCAAAAGCCAACTCATCTAGGTAGTTTTTTATATGTGGGAATAATAGTTTTACCCATGGTCTTTTGAAGTCCCTTGCTCGACTCCAATCTAACTTGTTTACGCTGTCTTCATAGTAGTCATCTTTACTAAACAACGTGTCAGTTTTAGACGCAGCGATAGCATCTAAAACTGACTGCTTGATAGCAGTATGTTGTGGCAAAGCTCCAATACTATAATATGAATCTAAAGGATATAGTCTGACAGGAATGTCAGTCATTTCTGTAAAGCTCTCTTGGATAAGGCTTGTTATAATGGTCCCCGCCTACAGCAAAGCTTCTTGCAATTTCAAATGCCTTAGGATTGCCGCTACCTATCCAAGCTTCGTGATCAAATCGCCAGTGTCCATGTCCTTTAAACTGTGTAGCATTTAAACTTACTAGCTTATGAGGATGGATTAGTGGTTCAAGTTTAGCAACATATTCGCTATTAGCCCACCAAAAGTTGCTGCTATGATGAGGCCATGGATCTAATTCCCAATTTGGGCCGCTGGTATCATGTGTTTGTAGTGCTGCTACATTATCCTGCCAGCGTTCAATTACACACCAGTTTAACCAATGACGCCAATCATCTACATTAGTATTGCCCCAACGAGTAAGGCCCTTCATATGAATATAACAAATATGAAAAGGTTCAGATTCTGTTTTTGCAACATGCTGCATAAAAGTTAATGCAGGATACTCAAATAGTGCAGCACTATCACAAACACTTGTAAAACATAAATTTTTAGAATATTCAGGATGAGAATCTATAATTGGGGTAAAAGTACGACTGCGCCCGTTGCCCATTAGAATTACTTGATCAGCAGCATCCATTAAGCCGCTTTTAACCATACAGTTCCACTGATCTTGAAAAACCTTATCCCAATTAGCTAATTCGTTTAGATTCCAAAATACTTTGATCTTTTTCATTTTACTCTCTTGATTGAATTACAAGCGAAAGGGCTAAAGGGCGCACCATTTAGCGGGGCATCCAGTCACTTTGGTTATCCGTAATCACTTAGTGATATGAACGGACCATTTGAATGGTAGTGGGAAGTTACTTTCACTGGGGTGTCCATTCCTATATAATTTTCTATGTATCTTTCGCTTGTAAAAGTTTGGTGGAGACGAACGGGATCGAACCGATGACCTGAAGCTTGCAAAGCTACCGCTCTCCCAACTGAGCTACGTCCCCTTTATTTTATATATCACTTTACCTTAGTTGCTTCTATTAAGTTGGCAGTACGTCTTTGCTCTACCCTATGAATTAGATCATCGTAAAAACCTAACTCTTCGGCTATTTGAACTCTGTTTGTGTCCCGCTCTTCTTTAATAATGGTAATGATATATTTTAATTCTTTATCAACAATTTCCATGTTCTTAAATGCTGTCAGTTCTTGGAAAAGCTTTATCATATTACGCACTACGTAAATTAGACAAGCCAACAGACCAATATTGACTAATAGTAGCAGTATATCCATTACTGTTATAATTTTCATTTATTGCTCCATGAAATATTGCTTTTGTACAGCAGGATAATTGTTAACTGCTGCCTTAACTGCTTTATTAAAAGCTTCTCTAAGGCGCTGTTTTGCAGGCTCGATACGCTCTTCTTGTATCTTGTTCATTAGCTTATAATTACAGTTCTCTTCTTCAATCCATGCATCATCACGAGCGTCAATCAATTCTTCCAATGCTTCTAAAAAAATTTCAAAAGGATCATTCTGCATGTCTTTACCTCATTTGTATTAATTATAACAAATTAAGAATTAATGTCAAAAATTAGTCATGAAAAAAGGTGCTACTTTTCAGCAGCACCTTTAACGCTTGTGTTAAATTACCACTTGTAATTTACACCAAGTGTCACAACATGGTTGTTGTCGAACTTAGGACCGCTAATAGCGTTGATGTAACGATAACGACCGTCAATTTCAAAGCTCTTAGTTAGGTCATAGCGCACACCGCCGCCTACGTTATAAAGTAGACGACCAACGCTATTTTCTCCAACATTATCCCATGATCCCCAACCATATCCAACACCACCTAGTGCGTATGGTGTTAGACCAAAGCCAATTGGATACTGGATTACAGCATTACCAAATAGGGTTTGACCACTCTTAGCAGTAGTTGGTTCTGCCTTAGTACTATAATCAAAAGTTGCTTCAGTACGTAGGAACTTGTTCCATTCGTAACCAAATACACCGCCCAGCACCTTAGGAGTGCTGTCGTAGCTGTAACTTACAGTATCATTGAAGTTACCTCCAACAAAACCGCCAGCGTACCATCCGCTAAGGTTGAAAGCACTTGTTGAAACTGCTGGTGCAGGTGCTGCTCCTCTGGATGGTAGATCAGCGGCTAGAGCTACTGATGCGCCTGCCACGAGGGCAAACATTGCAATAATAAGTTTCTTCATTCCTTCTTTCCTTTGTTCTGCGCTGGCTAAGATATACTTTAAAAGGCCAGCTGGGTTGTTCAAATAATAGACAATAATACAAGCGATTCACTTATTTGAACCACTCAACAACCGTCTATTATTTATCTAGTTTACTACCATGAAAAACAAAAGTCAACAGTTGATTACAGTGCCAGTATATATTGGCTACGATCAATCCAATCACACACAATGTCTGTTTCATTGAAATGGCCGTTTTTCATTATGGCGCTTTCTATACTTAATGGTAACATCTTTTGATCAACCATATCATAGTAAGTGATATTGGATGGAGGTCTAACAGCAAGCTTATATACTGCGGCTTGTAACCATCCGTTTTGCTTGTCTAAACGAAAATGCGACTGTCTACAATCAAACCCGTTTGCAACCAAACTTAATATCAAACTGCCCAATGACCAATTGTAATATGTGTTTGGTTCATGACACACATCTACGTTCTGAATTTCTCTATGAGTATGAATATCAAACGTATAAGGGACGGTAATCAAAAGCATACCATCTACTTTTAACAGATCCCACCAATGCGATAAGGTAATAAAAGGATTGGTAGCATACTGAAAACTGTTGTGTGCCCATATTAAATCTTGGCTGTTATGCACTATTGATGTTTGCGAATAATCGCTTGTCATATACTTGACATTTGGATGTTGTTTTACAAATTTTGGATCGATATGTAGATCAACTGCATTAACTTTTATAGACCTAGGGGTACCATCTTGTTTTGTTAAATTTGCCCACCAAGCTGCATCAAACCCCAATCCGCAGCCCATGTCTGAAACTTGTTGCATGTTATCCATAAAATCCTGATAACGGTTCAAAGCTTCTAAGGTCTGCAATGCATGTAAGTGACTGGCTTTAACGTCTATCTTAATTGCCATTTTTAATTCTCTTTTCGTATGTTGTGAGAGCAGAAGCAATAACTTGATGCATGTCATAATACATGTATTCGCCTAGTCTGCCGCCAATAATGGTATTAGGCAATTGCTTTGCTTCTATATGATATAATGAATATTTTTCTCTATCTTTATCTGTGTTCACAGGATAAAATGGTGTGTCTAAGTAGCTAGCTGTTCTACTATATTCAAAACTTACTACTGTATGTTCTTTGGTATAATTGCGTTCTGGATGAAAATGCCTAAACTCAATAGTCCTGGTATATGGTATTTCTAAAGTTGGATAGTTAATTTGCGTAACACCTTGCCAATCTTCAACTGCAAATGTCGTAAACGTAAAATCGCATGTACGCCAATTTAGAACTCCGTATTTGTAATTAAAATACTTGTCAATTGGACCGGTGTATACCACTAGTTTATCGTTGGGTATTTGATCTCTAATAGCAAAATAATCACATTGCAATCTTACTTCAATATTAGGATGATCTAACATACGTTCAAAAATTGGTGTATAGCCTTTTACTGGAATACCTTCCCAAAGATCATTGTAGTATCTAGTATTATAATTGTATCTTACTGGTAGACGTCTGGCTACGCTAGCTGGCAATTCAGTTGGGTCACGCTCCCATTGCTTTATTGTATATCCTCTGAAGAAAGCTCGGTACAAGTCATTACCCATTAAAGCCATAGCTTGTTCTTCAAAGTTTTGCGGATTTGGATAAGCATCTGCATACCCTTGAAAAAACATTTTAGCTTGTGCAGGTGTCCAATTTTTTTTGAACCACTGGTTGATTGTGGCTAGATTCATTGGCATTGGATAAGTCTTTTTGCCAACTCTACTCATGCACTGATGTCTATAACTGTTAAACTCAGTGAACTGATTGATATATTTCCAAATTCTTTCATTGCTAGTATGAAATATATGCGGACCGTATTTGTGTATGTTGATGCCAGTTTTAGCATCATCATATGAATAGCAGTTGCCGCCAATGTGATCACGTGACTCTATTACCAATACACGTTTGCCATCTCTGCTGGCTTGTTCTGCAATCACACTGCCAAAAAGTCCTGCTCCGACTACCAAGAGGTCACAATTATTAATTGAATCCTGCATCCTAAACCTTTATTGTGTAATTATAACATCTATAAGTATGCAGTATGAAAATCTTCCAAGCTTATTATAAAGAAGAACAACGCACTCATTTAGACAGCGAGTTTACCCCGTTTGATAACACTGCTAACCCTGTAGTAAATTTTCATGAATACTATATCTACAAAAGAATTTATGAACAAGCGGTGCAGGATCAAGAAGATTTGTGGGGGCATTTTAGTTGGCAATGGAAGCGTAAGTTAAATGATGTGCCGCCGCAACAAATTTTAGATATAATCAATGTCAATCCCGGTGCAGATGTATATACGTTCCTTCCTTTTCCATGGGAATGTGCAACTGCTTGGAACGTATGGGAACAAGGACAATGGTGTCATCCACACATATTAACTTTGGCTGAAGAAATACTAACCAGAATGAATATCGATCCGGTGGTATTACAAACTCCAATGGGCAGTAGAGATTATTTGTGTGTTAACTACTTTGTAGGTAATAAACAGTTTTGGGATAGACTGCTGGCTTTTCTTGATTTGTTTGTAGAGACTACGGAAAAATTGGATCAACCGTATTTAGAGTTATTAAATCAATCTGCTAACTATGGCGATAATCTAAGTCTAAACTATAGGGGTTTTATTTGTGAAAGAATGATTAGTACTTTTTTTGTACTGAATAAAGACCTTATAGTAAGACCTTTCATCGAAATTTATAAAGGCAGACTTGGCGAAGATTTAATTAAGTTAGTTGCTTTGAAAGATAAGGCTGTAGATCAAAAAGATAAACAATTACTTTATACATATTTAGATACTAGATCACAAGGTATCAATGGACACAATTGGGGCCAAGATTGGATAGAAACATGCGTATTATGATAACAGGTAGCAGAGGATTTATTGGCAGTTACTTAACTCAGTATCTTAAAGAAGCTGGGCACAGAGTTTTTGAGTGTAATCGAGATACACTTAATCTATTAGACAGAGCTGCTGTTTCTAAATTTTTCGAACAAAACTATTTTGATGTAGTAATTCATACTGCGCTAGTTGGAAGAGAAAACTTATATGAACTTAAAGAAACACTGCATGATCCATTGATAAAAGAAAATTTAGCAATGTGGGATAACTTAGTTGTAAATCGACATCGTTTTAAACGCTTGATTAATTTTGGCAGTGGGAACGAAATGGATACAGATCTAGATATCACACTAGCTGAAGAAAAGATTATTTTTGATCGTGAACCAAAATATACATACGGATGGGTTAAGAACTTTATCAGTAGAGATCTTGTACAATATGAAAATTTCCATACATTAAGACTGTTTGGAGTGTTTCACTATACTGAAAATTCTAAGAGATTTTTCAAAAAGATTTACAAACACAGCAGACAAGATTTTCATATTTTTCAAGATAGATTTTTTGATTTTATAAATCTTGAAGACGTTGCTCCAATGGTTGACATTATCGTCAACGGGCAATGTAAGCATAATGACATCAATGTGGTTTATAAAGACAAATACAAGCTAAGTGAAATGGCTGCTCAGTTCAATGACATCACAGCCAGTCAAACAAATATTATAGTTGATAATGCTAATGGCCCTAATTACACAGGCGATTATGAAAGATTTTATAGCTATAATACACCAAAGTTTGGCTTACATTTAGGATTTCTTAGATACTAAAATCTTCCATACCAGCAACCTTTAACTTAACAAGGTTGCTGAGTTGCCATTGCTTGCTATCAATGCCTTTCATTACACCTAGCCATTTGTTACGCAATAAAGCTACTTCGTTGATAATTGTTTCATAATCAACTACTTCTTGTTCGCCTTCTACGTACTTTTCAGCATCACGACTGCTAAGTGCTCTAGCATAATGCTCGAGATATTTTTGAAAGTGTTTGCGTCTAATGACTCTAATCTGTATGTTTAGATAGTTTAATACTGCTTCAATTTCTTGAAGTTGATTAAATCTATGTTCAGTGATACCAGGTAGTGCGCTGATCGAACGTTCAACATTACCTTTAATAGCAATATCTGACTTGGCCTGAGCCAATTCATTCTCATAATATGCAATGAAGTCTGGCACAGATCCAAGATCAGCGACTACCTTTGAGTACCACATTATTCCTCTTCGTCGTCTACTTCTTCAACTTCGATATGCTCTTTTATAGCATTTAACATTGCTTTGTCAACTGCTAGGTCTTGCAGATCACGATCATCAATACCTAGATCGACTAGTTCATTTACAATATGGTCTGCTGCGGTTTGACGATCTTTACTAGGAATGTATTCCTTAACTGTCTGCCACATAGCAACAAGATATTCGGTATCACTCATTTTCAACAGTTTCCTCTTCATTGATAGACGCTGTAACGGTCTGAGCATACTTAGCTTCAACCTCTTCCATCATTTGATCTAACTGTTCATTAGTGAAGTTCTTTCTAAACTCCTTGATAATTTCACCAGTTACTGGACTAGTGTAAGCTAGCTTATTGCCTTCCTTAACAAGGATACCTTGTGCTTCAAGCATATCAATAAGACCACTATATGGATTCATTCCTGTTTCATACGGAATCTTAATCTGTACGCTTTCAAAAGGCTTGGCATATCGTGTCTTCATAATCTTACATGCAGCACGAATACCCATTACGTCGGATACCTTGTTGCCATCTTCATCTTCTTTTAGCTTTAGCTTACGCATTGCTACAACGATGCTACTAGCATAAATGAAGCCTTGACCACCAGAAATCTTGTCATCAGGGTCAAACATGTCCTGACTTGCATAAGTGTGGTTAGTGGCAACTAGACCAACATTCATGCTACCAAACATGTTAACACAGTTACGAACTAGAGCTGTTAGTGCTTTAGGCTTGCGTCCCATGTCACCTTTAAGATCACCTGCTTCGAACTGATTTACGTCTGTTGGAGTTAGCAACATGCCTAGACTGTCAATTACGAACAGTACCTTAGGACGTTCATTTGGATCTAGTCCCCTGTACTCTTTCATGAAGTTGTTAATAGTCTTAGCAACGTCGTCAATCATTGCCATATTCATCTTTAGTAGCTTGTCTTCACTAGTATCTACTCCTAGTGCATGGAGCCAAGCTTCATCAAGTGCATTTTCACTGTCGATTAGAATTACATAAATGCCTTGCTCTTGTGCATGTCTGATAATGTTGCCAGAACAAATATAACTCTTACCTGCACCTGATTCTCCAGCAAACACTGTAACCTTCCCTAGAGGCACACCCTTCTTAAAGCTGCCGCTGATCAAATAGTTTAGTGTATAGTTGCCAGTTGAAATCCAATCAGTAGGATCATTAAAACCAAAACTAAGACCGTCAATGCTCTTAGTTAAGTCCTTGCGAAATTTGGAAATGTCGAATGGTTTTGCCATAGTTTTTGCCTCTCAAAAAAGATAATCTGTGTATTTTATGTTTCTTATTTTGTCATTGTATTCTAACCATTTGCCTAGTTCTTCATCATTGTTTTTATCCCAAGCAATTGGAAAATCATATTTTACATTTATAGCACGTTCAGTTAAGCGATTTCTATATCTTATATCTAACACATCAACTCTATTGAGTAATTGATATGTTAGTGCTACATTCTTTTCAGCAGTCCAATCTCTGATTTCATCAATAGTAGCTATGTTTAGCGCACTTACAACATAATTGATTGATAGCTTTAGTCTAGTAGGATATTTGTCTCGGACCTCAAGCCACTTATCAAAATTAGCAGTTACCTGATCCCATTTTAATGGCCAACGTAGATATTCAAATGTTTTACCAACGCCATCAAAACTTAACATCAATTCAATAATTTTACCTTTTTCTAATTGAGGAGTAAAATCTCGATAATGGCTACCATTAGTATTAATTTTAAACCAACGTACAGTATCAGGCATAGTATCTAAAATCCTAATATAAGATTTACTATATAATGGTTCACCGCCAGATAAATCTAAACGTAAAACATTTTCATCTAGATATTGATCAACTACCTTTATACCTTGATTACTAATAAGTTTTTTCTCTCCAACAATCTTTGCGTATAAACTACTGCTATGCTTGTCACAAGTTTGACAAGCAGCAATACACACATTGTCGGTACTAATATCCATAACTTTGTAATTAGGATTTATTTTATAAAAAAGCTTATGTTGCTTGTTAGAAGCTTGTCTAAAACTAG
>OGVO01000250.1_pt1 | contig 10255 bp, 26 predicted proteins | sample 1575771 | NCBI WGS metagenome assembly OGVO01 (sample SAMN07581527, study PRJEB24739) | freshwater metagenome | place: Singapore | collected 2015-01 | reverse complement strand
TCCCTACACGACGCTCTTCCGATCTGTTTCCCAGTCACGATAGGAATGTCTTTGAGACATGTCAAAGGATTTAGTTTTGCTACTAGTCAGTCATATACAGAAAACCCTGAAGGTGATAGTAGACTAACTAGATCAGTTATTGGTTTGCATGAGTTTGGTAATCTGCGACAAACTGAGTTAGTTATGCCTAGACATATGAGAAATTTACGTATGATTTCTCAATTAGCATCTGCTAACTTTAGAGCCAAACAGGATACTAAGAAGGGTTTAATTATCTTATTAGTTGACTGTAGTGGATCTATGACAAGTAATTATAGATTTGCTAGAGCAGCAGGTGTGTTGTTAGCAAAGATGGCTGAAGCCTTGAAGAAAGGTATAGAGGTTCATTTTTCTTTCTTCAATTATGACGTTATAGGATTTGAGATCCTTAACGAGGATACGGCTTCTAAATTGATACAAAACTTACAGCAGTGTAAGAAATTAAGGGGTGGTGGTACAGAGATAGATGTAGCTATAAAGAGTACTTTGAACTATATAGCAGATCTAGATCCATCTGTATATGGCAACTCTCGTAAAGAGATAAACATTATTACAGATGGAGATGACAGTGTTACTTTAAGCTTGTCTGATCTTAATGGGGCTAAGTTAAGCTCTTTCATACTTGATAATACTAATGACGTGTTAAAGTCTTTGTCTATCAAGTCTGGTGGTGTTGGATTAAGTGGTTTGTAGTTTATAAGGAGAACCTGCATGTCTGAGCACACAATTACTACAGATTTAGGTCATAAATCTATCACTTTAGCGGAAGCTAAGCAAAGATTTGGGATGCAGTTGGGGATTCAAGAGGGTGACACTATAGTTTTCACTCAAAAAATAACGTATCATGTTGTTGACAATCCTCAGCAAACCTCAGAAAAGTATACTGTAGAGAATGATCAAGTATTTGTGAGGTAATTGTGCTCGTAGGCTCCTATCAAGTAATTAATAAATACCATCACACTATAGATTTATTTACTAATGGTGTGTCTGGTATGATTTTTGATGATAGTACTTACATAAAGTTTACACCTATCGACTAATCAAACATATGCCGAAAAGAAGAAAAAACCCTAAAACAGGTAAAACTGAAGCACTTGGATCTGATGGTAAGTGGTATGAAGAGGGAGGATTTCTTAGTACTGGTGATAAACAATTACCAGAGATTGCTAGACTTAACGATGATCCTGCTCGTTATGTACCTGCTGCACAGTCTAATGCTAATAACATGGCTGACACAGTAGTTAAGTCTACTGGTGCTGCTGGTGGTTTCCACGCTGGTGCTGCGATAGGGGCTGTTATAGGTGGGCCTATTGGAGGTGTAGTGGGTGGTCTTGTAGGTATTGCTTTAGGATGGAATGCCGGTAAAGCATTTGTTGAGTATGATCCATCTGATGACGAAGATGAAGATTAGTATTTTGTAGGTAGGTTGCCTTGTTTGGACCATTTAGATCTAGAAAAGAAGTACATACTGCTATCGATCTTGCCACTAATGGTATGAAACCAGACGCTAAGGAGGCTGCTATATATGGCGTGTTAGAAGACTTAGGTATCATCAATGATGATGATGAAGATAGTAAGAGCTCTTCTTACTTTGATTATGATGATGAAGATGGTTATGATTTTGTGGAGTAAGGTAAAGAAGTACTACTATGGCTGTGTTCAAAAATAAAAAACCCTGGCAGGAAGTAGATCCAGATGAAACTACTATCATTGACGATGATCTTTATGAGTCTTCTGACTCTGATGGTAGTGATGAGGAATTTACTGATGACACTAAACCTTCAGGTAAATCTGTGAAGGTTGATCTTAAGTCTGCTGAAGTTCAGTTAGATATCTAGTTAGCTTATTAAGGTTTCGCTGGTACGTTGTGACGTTGTTATGGTTTCTCCTCTTATCTAGGGGATCTTAGTGATCCCCTTTTTCTATATGAATATTCACTTTGATATTGATGACGAAGATCCGGCTCCTACTATAGAGGCTAATGTTTTATTAAACAATATATTATTTAACATCTATTGCTATATTTACCCAATAAGTAATCTAGTACCTGATGGTAGTGGTGGGGTAGACGTAGTGTGGACTAATAAAGATAAAGATAAAGAACTTAGACTTCACATATTTAATTGTGGGACTAGATACTCTTTATATTTTCGGCATGGGTCTGATAGTGACTTTACTAATGACCCAACTATAGAATTGATAGTGCTTAAGCTTATAGATCTCCTCAGATAGCACTATATAAAGCTTGCTACATAGCAAGAACGTACAGCTAGTTGATTTAGATTCAAGAGGTATTTATGACCATCGATCCTACACAAGTTCAAGAGACTGTAGTTGAAACCAATCCATTTCCTACCGATGATGAGTTGGAAGCGGTAGAAGCTGAGGCTGATGAGGCTATCTCTTCTGAAGACGTGTTTGAAGAACTGGCCCCAGAAGATGAAGAAGCTATTGTTACTTCGGCAGTCTTGGCTGTTGCTGAGGTAGATTCTGAATCTGATCTTGATGATGATTCTGATAATCAAGATGAAGAGGAAGAGGATGGAGAGGAGGATACAACTGAAGAATAGCCAACTGACAATCTAGCTTGACTTGCATAACAGGGGAGTGTAGGTACTCCCCTTCTTTGTACCTTATACATATCCTGTGAGGACCTATGTTGTTAGATCGTATCAAAGAGTTGCGTGAAGAGTATGTAGATCGTACAGATTTATTATCTGTTCAGTTGGTAAAGCAGATTGACTTTATCTTCCATACTCTACGAGTAGGTACAGTTTCTCAAGTTACAGATGAGCAAGTAAATAAAGCCATCTACAATGCATCATTGGCACATAAGTACAATGTTCAATATATGCGTGAGCGTATGGATGACGTTAACAACATTGTACCTATAGTGGATAACTACACTGCTACATCAGCAGCTATGGCTCTACTAGAGAGTAGAGTGTATCAGTACTTTGCGCTACAACAAGTAGCTTAGTATACATCTTGTATCGCCTACACACGATTAAGGAGACTCCATCAATGACTTTAGATCTTGCTCAAATCAAACAATCGATGACCCAGCCTAAACCAAGGCATATCGAGTTAGATGAGGCTGTTTGTTTTATTGCTTGGTATTTGTCCAATAAACCAGCTCAAGAGGCTTACATGACTGAATTTGTAGGGGTATTGCCACATCTGTACCCTACTCTTAGACTGTCATATCCCATGTTTCATGACGCTTTTGAGGTTATTTTGGGAAATGGTTGGGCATACTGTGAGCATGGATCTGATGAATTTAACAGAGGGCATAGAATCTACTTAGGATTTAAGTCTAACTACAACAGAGTTAAGGGTACATTAAATCAGTTATGGTTTAATAGTCATGGTGAACCTACTATGACTATACGTGAAGCTATATTTTTATTTGATAATGAAGTAGCAGAGAAGAGAGGTAGACCGAAAAACAACAATATTCTTCATCTTTCTGCTACGTAAGCTTAGGGCGTACCCGGAGTCTGGTTGTCCTATGACAGGGATATGTACCTTCCTACATATCCCTTTTTTTTATTAGGGGTTTTTGTTATGATTTTTAGATGGCTTAGAAATAATTTTGACTTTTCTGCACCTGAACTGTCACAAGAATTGACTGATGCAGATACAAATGATTGTAGTTGTGTCAATTGTGGTGGTGTTTTACGATACGTAGCTAGAGGTGGGGCTGCTATAAGGGTGAGATGTGATAGCTGCCATAAAGAATTTATCGAATCCATATTTGGTTCTGAAGAAGTAACCGACTAGTATTTTAAGGAGAGGGTATGTTTGAAGCATTAGGATCTTAGGATCTTAGGATCTTAGATTTCTCTAGATGTGTGAACAGTGATGTATACTGGTGAGTGTATACATCTTTCCTGCCAGATTACCTTAAGTAGTTAAAGGGGCCTCCTTATAAGGGGCTTATGTAAGTGCAAGTCTTACATCTGGTATATCTCTACTCTTATAAGGTAACTAACTTATGGGTGTCTTAGCTTGTGATCGTAATGGTTGTGAGAATGTAATGTGTGATAGATATAATCCTGACTTGGGTTATATCTGTAATGAATGTTTTGATGAGTTAGTACATCTAGGATTTGTAGATCTAGAAGCCTTCTTTAACAGTCCTAAAAGATCTACTCTTAATCCTAAGATTGACTATTACAAGGTCTACAATGAGATGTTTCCTAGCAGATAATATGAAACAAAGACTTCTAGAGTTTTTAGAGAGTAAGGGTTTTGACACTGAGTGTTGTTCAATAGAGCTATGGCCATTACATCTATGTATTGACCATAAGAATTGGAATCTAATACTAACTCATTCAGATATCACCACCTTTAGAAAGTGGTGGGCATGGTTCTTTTTTGTAGACTTTGAAGAGCCTGATTTCTTTAATGGTGCTCTATTAGGATTCGAAGTGTCTTTTCATAACAGAACATACAAACACTAAACATCTTAGAGGTGTCTTTATGGGTTGGTTATTAAGTACGATCTTTGGTAATAAAGATCCCACAATTAAATGCCCATTCTGTGGATCTACTAATTACATTTATATATCTAGTTCTGGTAATTCAGATAGGTATAAATGTAATGACTGTTCATGTGATTGGTGGCATCGTATATAAGGTATACGATGAGATGTTTCCTTGGAGGAATCAAAATGTTTGATAGACTAAAAAAAATTGTTGGATTAGAAACAGAAGCACAAAAGAAAGAAAGATATAGACAAGATGCAATAAATAGATTGACAGACCCAGATGCATCTCTAAATACTGTAGAGCAGGCTAATGCTCTAGCTTGGCAAGGTGATTTTGGTGAAGAAGAGCAACAAAAACAAAGGCAATACATGAAAGATATATACAACTATCCTGAAGAGGACGATGAGTGAGCTTGGTCTCCGCTAAGGTCAAGAGTTGGTAACTGACTTATAGTTACATTCATGTGCTACATACAGATAGCCTCTGTTGATGGGGGCTATCTTTTTTTTTGTAGCCTACACAGTCTTAGTCAACGCTAAGGGTTGGAAACTGACCTATAGTTGTGATTTCATTATATAAAGCTAAGGTACTTCTACTGTACCTTTTCTTCCGGGATTACCTCAATGGCAGAGGAGCCTCCTTATAAGGGGTTGGTATGGGTTCGATCCCCGTATCCCGGACTGGGTTCCTAACTACCCTAAAAGTTAGGGTGTAATCTAATCAAATACGAGAGTTATATACAGCCTATATAACTCTTTTCTTGAGAGGTTACTGTTCTGGATGAGCAGCAGCTATCTATATAAAGATAGTGTTAGGTAAGTTCGATCCTTACACCTCTCACCAAAGCTAGTCTACAGTTTGGGTAGAGTACTTCTCTCTACCCTTCCTTATCTATTTGAGGTTAGTGTATGAGTCTTGATCGCCCTAGTTTAGGTTGTGTTGCTCCTATTATCGTAGTGGGGATTCTTGTAGCAGGTATAGTCTCTGCTGTAGTCTACAATCCTCAATATATAGCTGATAAAGCTAGTACCAATGCACAAGAGTATGTTGAGTCTCTAAACCGTGCTGCCGGAGAGAACACCTATAGTTTTGTCAGTTGTAGTTCAGATGATCACGATCGTGATAATTATGCTACCTGCTCTATCATGAATAAAAATAATCCTAAAAAGTCAACTGAACCTATCAGTTGTACTTATGGATGGTTTAGTTCTGGATGTAAACCTTGGACTCCTAAACCTGGTACTGTAGCGTACCCCTCAGATAGGTAACCTATGTTCGATCGATACACTAACTATGTTGGTTGGGATGGTCTAGATCAGACAGATGACGATGAAGATGAAACTGTTATTGAGGTCAATGTAGGCACTACAGATACCTCTAACAGCAATAGTGGCGAGGACAGTGAAGACGCTTAGTGTTACCTTCTCTAAGTCAATGGCTAGATCTTTATAGGTCTAGCCCTTTATTTACACAACCATCATGACTACACATGCTTTAGAATACCCAAATCTAAACGAATATGATGTTTATAAAATGAACTTAGAAGACATTTCTAAGATCATTTGGAGACCAATCAAAGTATCTGACATAGAGTACGCCATACTCATTAAAGTAGATGAGCAGACCAAATGCCATCTATATAATGATTGGTTTCATTATCTAACCATAAAATGGTGGACTGTGCCGAAAAATAAAGAGTATGACTATCAAGGTCTTTATCAAGGATCTATAGTTATACACTCTTGTGATGATGCATCTTATACAGCATGGTTTAGTGCCAGATCTTACAATGCATTCTTAGAGACTTGGGGCCAGATACTAGGATACATAACCCATCCTGATAATGACCTAACTCTAGGTATCAATGGTCTAAAGTTTCTTGAGTTCTGCACCACACATCTAGACTGCTTTGACACGGATCTTAACTAGCATGAACATCTTTTATACATCTACTTGTCCTTTACAATCAGCAGATTGGTTATGTGATGAGCATCTACATAAGATGCCATTAGAAAGTGTGCAGTTATTGTCTACTTTGGTACGTCATAAAATCTCTAATCATGACTGGTTAGACAGTATAGGGATCTACAAACTAACCCATGATAAGCACCCTTCATATCTATGGCTTACACTCAGTAGTGCTAACTATCAGTGGCTAGTAGATCATGTTAGACAGATGCAAGCTAGATATAATAGTGCTTATTCTGACCATGATAGCTTCTATGTACTAGATACCATAGAAGACCTATACGCTAGAGGTATACTTAAGTTCCCTACATCAGAACCTACTAATATACATCTAGCTATGGGTAAAAAGATGAGATCTAAGAAAGATCCTGATCCTTTCTTAGACATCAAACAGAAGTATGCCGAATACAAAGATGGCTTGTGGATAGCTAACACTCCTGAAGATGGTGCCTTGGCTTATCAGGAGTATGTATGTCGTAAACTATTCTTACCCACTAAGAAAGTAGATAAAGTAGCAGGCAACATGAGACTACCTGTATGGAGATCAGGACACCCAGAATGGTATAAACCTCATCACAGTACTTATGAACACTCAACTTATACAAATCTATATCTGTAATAGATCTCAGATCAATCAGGCAGTAGCAGATCTAGCTCATACACCTCATGTAGTTATTTCGGCAACAGATCATAGATCTTCACATCCATCAATTCAAATAAATGATAATACTCTAGGTTTAGTTAGAGTTAAGTTTGATGACGTGACTGAAGATGATCAACACTATAAATCTATATCCTCTAAAGAAGCTGATATCATCTATCATGCTTACTATACATATAGAGATTATTTACCTGTTTATATAATCAACTGTGATGCTGGTATTTCTAGATCGGCAGGTGTAGCGTCTGCATTAAGCTTATTAGAGTATGGATGTGACTCTAATTATGAACATCTAACTCCATCTGAACCACATCCTAATCGCACTGTTTTTCACTCTATCCTGAGATCTGCTGGTTATGGGACTGTTTAACTTTGGTAGTTCTGATAAGTCTGAACAAAAAGTACAGGTTAAACCTGGAACTTCAGAGATTGATCTAATGTATCCTATGTTAGAGAATGAGGACGAATATGAAGAGTATCTTGCAGAGCGTAGCAAACTTCAGGTATCTGCTAGCCTTGAAAATAAACTATCTGGTATATTTGGTGGCTCTCTCATTAGAGGAGCATCGTCTTATGAAGAAGACGAGGATACAGATTAATGGTGAGTCACGTCAGATACTTCTTATGATTATTTCTAGTCCTTTAGAGGCAGCTAGAGTTAATGATTTTCTAACAATTAAAGGTATCTTACCTGAAGATGTATATCAATGACCTATTTACCTTATGAACCTTCTAGATCGACAGATCTAGACAGTACCTTTGCTGGTACTGATTGGGAAGTTTTAACTAGTGATGATAATGACAAGGAAGTATTTATAGATTTGGACTTAGATAATGATGATGATGACTGATAATTTACCTGAAGCAATTTTTGGTCTTATCTTAAGACAGAAGAGACTTAACCCATCTAAGGCTCTTATGCAGATCATCCACGACTCTATATCTACGCATAAGACAGCCTACTATGTATCGGATATAGATCTTTTCTACTCGTTAGAAGACACTGCTTATAAAGCTACAGTATCTTATGCTCTACTACTACAAAAGAATCCTGTAGATCAAGACTCTGAAATCTTGTACTACTTTAAGGAAGTAGTAGGTGATATCATTGTTACTACTAAGACATCATTCTTGGCAGAGAAACTACCATTTAATACTGCTAGATCTTATATACCCTACTTGATGGGCCAACGTAAGATCTTAGTAGAGGACACTTTATACGATCTAGATCCTAACCAACATCAATTTATATACCAAGAAGTTTATGACTAAATCTAGATCTAAGTGGATCTGCTTAGATTGTAAGGTAGATACAGGTAAGATCTATGAGCATTACTTCTTAAAGCAATCAGTGTGGGATACTATACATACAAGCATTAAGGGTATGTTGTGTATAGGATGTGCTGAACAGAGGTTAGGCCGAAAACTAACTAAAGATGACTTTACTGATTGTTATATAAATTCACTTAAGGGTAAACACTCTTTAAGATTGTTGAGTAGACTTAGAGGATCTTAACCATGATCTACCATTTATTTGCACTTTTTGTAGAAGTAGGTTGGCGGTTAGTTGTTGTATTATTATTGTTTTGTTTTTGCTTTATATTCTGTGGATTACTTTACTCAGCGTATATGAAGATATGTGCTAATAAAGTAATTAAAGAATGTGGGCTATCAGACTTAAACATCATTAATGATGTTTCTAGATATAGACTTAGTTACAATCCTATAGAGTTTAGATGGGAGGCTTACACTACTACATTAACTGATAGCGGTGTTTTCAGATGTCTTTATCTTTGTGATGTATCTAGCTCTAAATCTCTACAAACCACTTTGCTACATCTAAACTCACGTATAAGACATAACTATTTGCATGATGTGAGACCTTATAGAAGGGTAGTCGAAATAGATGACGTGTTTAACACTCAATGTCTAGGATGCAAGTATTATACTGGTGAGTCTAACTTATTATGTGCAGTAGACCCTATCTCTGCTAATGAAGGTAAGAAGTGTAATCACTATGAGCAATAACAGTATCCATAAACCTTTAGGTCGCAAAGCATATGGATCTATACCTCATTTACCAGGTTCTAGATTAGGTCCTGGAGATCATTGTGGTGTGGTCCTACGCACTAATTGCACTGAAGATTTTTGAGATCGATACCAACGCCTTTTACTTTGCTGGCGAGATGTACACCACGGTTGGGTATGGAAGCTTTCCATTACCGGATAACTGGAAAATTCTACCGATCGTTGTTGCCTTTAGCGGAATATTTGCTGCCTCGATGTCTGGTGCGGTGCTCTTTAATATGATTGGTCAGATTATTCGTAAGAAAACGGTCAAATAAGTTTTACTTGGGCAAATCTGCAATTGGGTCGACTTGCTTTAGAAATAATTCAAAGGTTCGACCCTTTTCATTTTCAAGACGCACCCTACCCGGTATCCAGCCAAAATCTTTTACCAGCCATATATCATTTCTGCGCTTATGATCCATTTCCTTGACAGGTAAACGCTTGTAATGCCGCAGGACCGTAGGTCCCAAAGTTGATACTGCATCGGATAATTCTTCACCTTGGCTCTGAAAACGCCAAGTCTCAACTGTATCCAAATTAGCAATCGGAATTTCTCGCACCGTTCCTTTCTCATCAATTTGATCATTGCCCGCTAGCAGTGATGCAAGCTGCATCATGAGACTGAAGCGATCTTGGGTACCCGGTGGAATATCTTTTAATTGATCCGGCTTTTGGGAGAAGAATAACTTCCCTCCCCCCTTATCATCGCGATCAAATCGGGTAAATCGTGCTGGCCGGCTCCCAAGGTGCTCTACATAAAAGTCAGGAGCTAATCCATAGGCATCAATCTTTCCTCGGGATTCAAAGATAAATGGCCCAACAAATGCATAGGGAATATTGATAAACAATCGATAGCCAAGCTTGGGATCAAATTGCCACTCGATTGAAGCAGTTTGCAGGTACTGGCCATCGAGATAGGCGTCGTAATAATAAATACCAGGATCGGGAACCCGAAAAGCCTGACCTTCTTGCTCCACTTGCCCTGTACCATTGCCTCCACCGGGCTTATCGTGACTGGGAAAC
>OGVO01000249.1_pt1 | contig 10307 bp, 11 predicted proteins | sample 1575771 | NCBI WGS metagenome assembly OGVO01 (sample SAMN07581527, study PRJEB24739) | freshwater metagenome | place: Singapore | collected 2015-01 | reverse complement strand
TTTCCCAGTCACGATAGGAGTAAAAAGAACCAGTAATCAGATTCAATTTTTGATTGAAAAGGGATAATTTGCGAGCAATTTGTTGATCTTTTTCATTTAATTGTTCTAATTCGTAGCGAAATGCATGATCAAATTGATCTAATTCTGCAAGTAGTAGAAAATAGCGTGGCAATACAAAGTGAGAATCATAAGGATCATTCAGCGCAACGTCGTCAGGAATGACTTGATAGTTGATTCTTAACACAGCATCAATACGAGACATCACTCGACGTTCAGAGTTGTCCTCAACAAGCTGATGTTGTGAATTTTCCATAATAAATCACCTCGGACTAGATGGTATGTTTAAGCCAATTTCGCTGTATATAGGGTTGAGGTACTTCGCTATTTGGTGAGCAGGGTGTATGACAAAGAACAGTTAGCAAATCATCAGCCCATACACAATCTGAGTCTTTGGTACGGGAACATACAGGGCAGGGATTAGAAGGAGAGGACGAGATCCAGGACATTGTGTTACTCTCCTACTGATAGATAAATAAACGCTTTGCTGCCCGTGTAAAGGCAACATACGCGAGTTGATTACGCTCTTTTGTGTTTTTGTTGGTCAGTAGGTTTGGCACATCAACAAAAACATTCTGAAAAGTTGAACCCTGAGACTTGTGAACCGTCATCGCATAGGCGTATTCAATATCAGCAAACAGGGCTAGGTGCTGATAGTATTCGCGCCATCGCTTCTCTTTGCGGTATGCCTCTAGTCGCTTCTTAAATTGGATCTGAGAGTTTTCATGCAGGACTGCGATCGTATGGCGTTTACCCTCATCAGTTCTGATCTCAAGGTTCCATACCTCCCACTCACCCGATCGCCCTGTTGCTGTCGATAGCACCTCACATTCTGAAGACGTTTGCATGATGACCGTCTCACCCTGAAGCACTGGAGACATCGCCATCAACCTTTCACCGACTACAAATCGATCGCACTTTCCGTAGATGGCGGTTCTCACTTTTTGATTGAGATCCGATACTCGCTTGTTTGTGTATGCCAGTGCCCGAACATAATCAGGATCTTGCTTATAAGCTGCACTGGTAAATGCTTTGATCAGGGTTGATTCCCATTCAGATAAGGTCTGAACAAACAAACCCTCAGTGCGATCGTCGTTTGTGTCAGTTTCAAATTTTGGAAAGTTGACATAATCTAATCGGTTACGAATCTTCTCAGCTAAAGCACCGATCGCGCCGCCGTATCGCATCACTTCAGTTAGGTTTGATGCGTTGAAAACCTCAGAGAAACACTTGCTTTCCCGTTCATTTACAGGGGGTAACTGAGCAATGTCACCCACGAATAAAATCTGAGTTTTGCAAAAAATGCTGTTGAGCGGTTCTGTCAAAAGTGCCCACATCTCAGCATTAATCATTGAGCATTCATCAACAACGATTAGATCGTAAGCATCAAATGAATTCTCTCCTTTGAAGTCAGGGCGAAACACTTGCTTACCTGTTGCGTGATCAATCTCAGGCTTTAAGCCGAGCAATTTACAGCAGGTCAGGCAATCAATACCTAAACCCCATCGATCGACCATCTTGGTTAATACTTTGGTTGCCTTATTGCTAAAAGCGGTGAAGACAATGGAACGGCGATCGCCACTCGATCGCATCTGCTTAATGAGTGCTTGAATCAAAACACTTTTGCCAGTTCCAGCGAAACCAGTAAGCAAATGCAACCGCTCATTACCATCTACAAACTGCTGAAGCTCCTGTAATGCTTGCCACTGTTGAGTATTAGGGGTGATTCCTGGTAGAATCTCAGGTATAGTCTCAATTGTTTCAATCTGAGATTCAACCGATCGCTTTTTAACCTGAAAGTCTTCGGGGAATTGTTCCCGCAACCATGCCCGGAGTTCCATCTCAGAAGGCAACTGAAGCGCGATCGCCTTTAGTTGGGTGTTCTGATACGTTTGTAGAATTTTGAGAGCTTCTAAATGCTGTTCCCGGTTCAGTTCTGGTAGAGATGCTAGGTAATGCCCCTTTTCGGTATGCGATCCGTTGAATCCAACATTGTCACGGGTAGCAGCATAATTACACCGTTGAAATAAATGATCTAAAGCTTGCTTGATGGTTGGATGAGTACAAGTGTTTGTTGCGCGGAGTACATTAACCATGATTCTCTGTAATTGGGTGATCCTACCCGTTGACTTGCGATCGATCAGGGTAGGGTTGACTCAAAAGCTAAGGGTCTATTTGCAGTAGACCCTTAGCCCTTTATTGGTTTCTAGAACGGAATATCAGTTTGTTTTGTGCTGTTGGCACCTACTGATACCAGTTCCTTTTCTTCGGTTGGTTCAGATTCAGTCTGACCCTGATTCAACGATTCTTTGGTGCGACGAAGGGCACAGGATACTGACCATTTACCATCTTTGCGTTGCTTACAAGAGCTAACAATCAGTTCGACGTTGCCTAACCCTGCTTGCTTTAACCAACCTTCAGGGGAACCCGCCAACTGAATATCAACGTTCCCCCGTGACCAAACTTCCCGACCATCTTCAAGTTTGAGAATGAAGCGATCGCCATAGTCATTAGTGGTTACAACTCGAAAGCCTGAAAGCTTGTAGACACCCTCACCCAAATCTTGCATCTTGATAGATTCAATGCCGCCGCCATTGCCAGTGGGGATAGGTCGGAAGAATTCAGCGATCGATTCACCTTTTTTAATCAAAGATTTGATTTGAGCGGGTTTAGGCTCTTTGTCAGCTTGCCAACTGCATTTCACCTTGTACTCAAGTTCATCGCCGTTTTCAGGCATCAGGTCAACAGTTGCGCCCCAATATTCGATTTCCTTTTCTTCGCCTGACTTATCTTTGATGATGATTTTCACGGGTTTGTCAGAGAATGTGATCACCCCTTCTAAGCTGCCAACCTTGAAACCAGACTTAGAAACTTCTACCGGGAATTCATTAGCACCCAATTTCAACACCAAACCATGTTCAGGATGTTGAAAAATTGAAGCACCGTAGACAGCATCTAGCACACCGTAAGAGTCAGCTTTAACTAACAAAACGTTAGTGTCATCGAAAGGGGCGATCGAATGACCCAAGAAACCGATGAATCGGTAAAGATTACCTGCTTCATCAGAATCAAGATCACCCATGCCGATCGTGTTGTAACCACCAACCAAAGATTGACCGAGCAGTGAAGAAAACATCTCTTTATCAAAATTGAATGTTGCCATTGTTGAAAGACTCCTATTAGTCCTAGTTGTTGGCTGTTTGTTTATGCGTTGTTGCTGAGCCGCATCCCTCAGTTTTTAGTTTTGAGCGATGGTAGACGCAAAACTGCTACATTGCTACACCCCGATCGCCGTATCCGTTACTCTGTAAGCTTTTGGAGGCTGTGTAGCAGTTGTGAAAGTGCTACATTATTGGTTCATAACTGCTACACAAGTGCTACATTCCTAAGCCGCTACTGGTATCTCTGCCATTTCGTTGGGCACTTCCCAAGATTCGTAAATGCTCCATCCTTTCGCTTCAGGCAATGCGCGAAACGCTGTAACGACATTCACAAACCGATCGCCCTGAGTCTTGACCGTGAAAAGCTTCTCAAACCCCTCTTTATTGGTTGCCAGAATTCGGAACGTGTAAACAGTGCTAAGGTCATACGCTGCGAGAACTGCGATCGGCTTTGCGTTAGGTGCGGTGGTGATTGATGGCATAATTAGTTACTCCGTAGTGGGTGACGTGGGAGGTAGTCAGATTGGCGTTTGCTTGCCTCCCATGTCTTTTATTATCGGTTGTCTACAGACAGTTGTCAAGTATGTCTGTAGATGTTATACATAAGAAGTGAGATGATTTAATTGAGGTTTTGTATATGCCAACCATGCAAGTCAAAAAGGTGATTGAAAGGGTAAAAGACTTTCCCGGATTAGGAGAGCGAATAAAAGCAGCTAGGATGGCTGATAAGCGATCGCTAAGTAAGATATGCAAAGAGTGGGGAATAAGTCGTGCCTATTGGTATCAGTTAGAAGATGAAGATATGAGGGCACCTGCCACAATTGAAATGATTCGGAAAATTGAACAAGCTTTAGGCGTAGATTTAGGCGTTCAATTTGACGATTAGTTTTACCCACTAGAAACAGGGATATCACCGTGAAATATTGCGATATCCCTACAAATAGATCGGTTATTTTTTGCAATGCACATAGGACAATTGAAAATGAAATACACGAGTATGGGAGAGGGTGTAAAAACCCTCTCTTTTTTTATGCTGCGGTCAGTGGGTTTCTGTAGCCCTGGTACATCGCTTTAATTCGATGTTTGTTTAGTGCTACCTTCACCGCTTCCCTAACATCCGATCGCACGTTTTCAGGTGCAACATTAAAAAACTGGTAAAATCGTCTATTTTCAGGATCTCCGGGTTCTGTGCGTATCCATAGCCCTTCGCTCCACATGAATCCGCCACATTCACCATCACGCCAAAATACAGCCCATTGAAGGTGTGAATCTGGCAATTGCTTAAGCATTGTTGATTCGGGTAACAAACTTTGGAGGGTATCGGCGATCGCCCTTCCTTCCTCTTCCAGTGCGATCGTTTGTTGCGGTGTCAGTGCGTTTGGTTTTTGCATAAATTAAGCCTCCGAGAGTGGTTGTGTATGAGATGGTCGATCGCTGTATAGTCCTGCGGTGAATTCGGCATCCAAGAAACGCGATCGGGTTCGTGCCCTGTATGCTCCTCTGTATTCGCTTTGTTTAGGTTGAGGGATGTCGCCCTCAAGTCGTTTTCTTTTTGGCATAGTGGGTCAGTGGTTAAAGAGATGATTCATGTAGATGTGTGGGAGCGATCGCCCTTCTACCTGTGCTTTTGTGCTAGTGTTTTCCATCAGGAATTTTGCAATAGCGACCGTAGTAATTCGATCCCAGTCCCAATCAGGATTTTGTTCAAGAAAAGCTTGAGTGTGCCGGTGTAAATCATCTGGAATCTCAGCAAGGATTGATATGGTTTCGCGTTGTTAGTTCATGCGCTTACCTTGTCTTTACTTCTGTTTGCAGGATTGAGACAAGAGTATAGGTATCGATCGCCTATTTGAGGATCTTTTGGGTGTGATTCCAGAAGTCCGTAATACATTTCAGCCCAACTAGGATTAGAGAGAGCAAGGCGGCGATCGGATTCACTGAGAGAGATTGTTTTAGCGATGAATTGCCTCTTTTTTTTCTCGGCTTCGCTTGTGATCTTGTATTTGTATGGGTTGGCTGGATTGGTGCGATTTAGTCGCTTTATCTCGCCTTCTGCCACCAAAAAAGCCAAATACTCTCTTGCTTGGCTGATTTCAATGTCTAGCTGAATGGAGATTTTAGACGATGTATCAATTCCCGCCCGGACGGCATCCACTATCTTGGTAAAAGTGGATGCAAAATAATCCTGCGGATCACCTTCTCTGTATTTTTTGTAAAGGTACTTTCGCTTGTGAGGACGAAAGGCAATCTGTTTTGTATCTTTGAGCGGTTTTAAGGCTTGGCTAAATCGTTTTTTGTAACCAATCCCTAGCCTGATCTCCGCTTCTGTAAACCAAGTGTTTGGATTTTGATCTAAAAAATCCAGTATTTTGCTCAGAAGCCTTTTGCTTACATAAGTCATCACGCCACCTCCCGATCGCCGCTAACGCCAAAGGGAGAGAGCATACGAACTTCTAAAAATTCCACCAATGCAGCCTCAATAACCCCCTTTGTAGGTTTTGTCTCTTGCACAAACTGCTTAAGTAAGTCGTAAGTTTCGGGCGATATGTAGCCGCTGATTTCTACTAGGTTCGATTCAGTTGTAATGTTTCCAGTTTCAGAGTTGTTCATGGTAATCTATGGGTTGATTGTGTGTGGGCAAACCGATCGCTCTTTATGGAAGGAGGGCGATCGGTTTTGTTTTTCAATTCCATTCAAAGTTTCGATATGCCAGCATTTCTCTTGCAGTGGTGCGATCGCCTTTGCATGAGATACGTCTTGGAGCATCAATAAACTTGAGAGTAAAGCCTAAATCTTGGTAAAGTTCGATGATGCGATCGGTTGCCTGATTTGATGCAATGACAGGGCAGTGTGTTTGCGCTGCCAACCATTTAACTAGTCGAACTTGATCCGACCATTTGAAATCAGTGGCGCTGTACTTTGAAAAGGGCGTATCGTATGGCGGATCTGCATAAATGAAATCATTAAGAGTGATTTCAAGTTGCGAGAAATCTCCACACCTTAAATCAAAATTGCTCAGTGCAGATTTGTAAGCAGTAAAGTCTGTCTGGTAGTTGATGGTCTTGTATTTGCCAAACGGAACATTGTAAAAACCATCATTGTTGAATCTGCATAAGCCGTTGTATCCAGTGCGATTCAGATAGTAAAAAAGCTGCGCCCCTAACAAGGTATTGCTACCACCGATTGCAATCAAATTATTGAATTGCACACGGGTATAGTTGTAAGCAAATTGATCGTTGACCATTGGCAGATCAATCATTAACCCCATTTGCAACCACTCATAGAAATTAATCAGATGTGGATTGATATCGTTCAGCAAGGCGCGATCGGGTTGCAATCCTAACGCTACTGCCATGCCACCAACAAACGGCTCTACAAGGCGATATCCGGGGTATTTAACCCATACTTCTTTGAGCATGGGAACTAACCATCGCTTGCCACCTGCCCATTTAAGAGGAGGTGATAAGGATTGATTCTTTTCAAGAGTGAGTGTAGTCATGAGATTAAGCCAATAGCTTGAGTTGATCAGCTGATTCAGATTCTTTCAAGTTTTCAACTGCGGTACGGAAATAGGATGCTTTAAGTTCAATCCCTGTATATTTCCGGTTCATTTTCAGGGCTTGATATCCCGTTGATCCAATGCCATTAAAAGGATCAAACACAATATCATCAGGATTGCTCCAGAGTTCAACACATCGGGCGATTACATCCAATTGCAAAGGACAGATGTGAGGCTCATCGCCTTCCTTAGCTGCTTTCGTATTGAGTACATCCATTGGATCAATGTCAAACCAAACCGGACTTGCATACTTACGCCATACCTCAATTGAGTAATCCCGTTCACTGATTTCAGGGGTAATCATTGGAGGTTCTGATCCAATGTAGTTACTAAATCGTGCGTTTTTTTTGCGAGATACAGGCTTAGTAGAATTTAGCCCATCCATTTCTTGATTCCACTTACGGAATACAAGTAGGTAATCTGCCATCCCTTGACGCGATGCTGTTGAATCTTTGCACAATTGGTTATGAAGTAAACCAGAGTTATTAGTGCGTTCCCGTTCGGTTTTTGGGCACTTCCAAATGGTGACACGGCTATGAAATGCCCACCCGTGAGAGTTGAAACAACGAACGATCTCACCGGGAAAGTCTCTTAGACCTGCACATCCATCACTGCCATAAAACAACGGTAGATCCTTGCAGTGGATTACACACAAACGCCCTGGAGTAGTGACACGAAACAATTCAGGAACGAGGTAGTTGAAATTTTCAAAAAAATGATCGTCATCTACCGTATTCCCCATGTCACGGGGAGAAGGAGAGTATGAATACAGATTGCAAAAGGGAGGACTTGAAATTGTTAGGTCAATTGAATTGTCAGGCAATCCTTTAATAACTTCTACTGAATCGCCATGATACAAGCTGAATCGGTCTGATAGGTGCTGATTAATAACTTTCATGCGCTCTTACTCCTTAGCCAAGATGGGACTTCCATCAATACTTGTGGGTTGTAATCGTCGTAAACTTGTCTTTGATGTGCGGATAACTGCGATCGCTTTACCGCTTTTCTCAAAGCCTCTTGCATCGCTTCAAACTGCCGTTGCTTTCGTGCGATAACCTGACGTACTGTTCCTGCTGTTTCAGGAAACACCAAATGAGTTTCAACGGGGTATTCTTGACCAAATCTATAAAGGCGATGCAATGCTTGATGGAATAGCTCAAAGCTGTAGCTAGTGCCCATTGAGAACGCTTGTCTATGGCAGTGTTGCCAGTTAAGCCCTAATCCTGCTATTTCAGGCTTGGTAATCAACTTAGTGATCTCACCATTAGTAAATGCTGTTAGCTTCTCTTGCTTGATGCAAGCCTTTTCATCCCCGCGCAATTCGATCGCATCGGGAATAGCTTTTAATAGTGCATCTGATTCATAGTTAGTGAAGCACCAAATTACCCAAAAGTCGGTAGGGTATTCATAAACCAAATCAGAAATCTTTGAAGCAACTCGATCGCAATTTAATCGCGCTTCTTTGTGAGTATTGGTTGCGTTCAGTGCCGGGGATCTAATTAGTGTTAGTTGTCCATTCTTATCTATATCGTCTCCCCATGTCTCTTGATGATCAACAGGGATAACGTGATAGTGCATATTGAGAGGAGGCAACAACCAACCGCGATCGCTAAATCCTAAATCAGACGGCATTGTTAGGCATACAGCCCAACTGCTAACCCATGCCCAAAAGTCATCAGAAGCATGAGGACGTAGCTTGTAAGCTCCAGCGTTCATCGTGTCATTTTGGAACCAACGCGAGATCATGAGATGAGATGTCATGATTCCTAGAAACTCGCTATGATTGCCAAGTTCTAGCCAGTCGTTAGGTGCAGGAGTGGCAGAGCAACAAAGACGGTAAGGCGTATCCTTAAACGACTCACAAAGCAGTTGCTTAGTTTTGCCTCGGTATTGCTTCAAAACCGATGACTCGTCAAGTACAATCCCAACAAACTGAGAGCCATCAAAATGCTTTAGCATCTCATAGTTTGTAATGATGATTTGACTACCAGAATCATTAACCTCTGATTGATTGCGACAATAGGCGATCGCAATTCCGAATCTTTCAGACTCTTTTACGGTTTGGTGTGCTACTGCTAGAGGTGCAAGAATTAAAACTTTGCCATTGGTACGCAGTGCTACCTGTTCAGCCCATTTAATTTGCATTAAAGTTTTGCCCATGCCGTAATTGGCAAAAATAGCAGCGCAACCTAGCTTTAATGCCCATTGAATGATGTGGGGTTGATATTGATGCTTGTCGCCGTATAAGTCAGGGTTTAATTCGTCAATAGAAACATCAAACCCTTTTGGCTCAAACCTCATTTTTTTTGATTCTAGAAATGTTGTGTAGTCAGTCATGACTATGGGTTGAATGTTGTGTGTGGATAATTGCGCTCAGAACCTAACGTCCTGAACCTCTGTGAAATGATGATTCGTGCATGACGGGGAAATACAACAATCTGAGTGAATCTCGCAATCACAAGGCGGATTCTTTACGAGTCTTTCAATTTCTAAAAAAGTAGATACGAGTAGCCAACCGATGAAAATTACCAGGCACCCTGATAGAAGAAAAACGATCGCGTTCATTTGGTGAATTCGGTACTTAGTGCGATCGCACTGCCAATAAAAAGCAGCATGATAAACACATCAAATAGATCGTTGTTCATGCTGCCTCTTGAGAGTCTTTGGATTGATGCTTCAATCGCTTCCAATCTGTCCACCATCTGTGAACGGTAGCCCGTGAAACGCGATCGCTCATAGCCTTGTATGCTTCGGTAAACGAATACCCACGCTCAAACAGGCTATAAGCAAGCTTCTTGTTTTGTCTGTTTGAAATCGTTGTCGCCATAAGTCTTATGAGTCTTAGATGAGATTAGTTAATACTTGAAAAAGCCCTTTGCAGGGCACAAGAAGGAGTGAAAGGAAGACGTTTTCGCTTGTTTCTAAAATGTACACTGCAAGAGACAAACTATCAACTGTATATTGAAGCAAATAGGAAAAACTTTATATTCTTGACCGCAATAAAAACATCTGTTATGTGAAGTTGCGGTAATGTTAAAGGTGTTTCGATTAATGTCCCTTGTAATTTATAGTTGTCACTATGTCCATTCAACCCATTACCAGTAAAAACACCGTGTATACAATGACTGATGAAGGTCTACGGAGACTAGGGGCTGCACTGCTTGGGACTCGATTAACAATGACGCGATCGGGCATCATTCCTAGTCTGGAACTATTAAGAGAGAATATCCAAACCGCTTTAAGCTATAACTCCCTACCTCAATCGGTTCAGAATGATTTCCTACGAAACGGAATAAGCTTAGATGACCTAGTAGCCTATATCACCACAAAGACCGATGGGTTTACCGTAGCGAAGCAAACCTTGTCTAAGCTTGAACGAGGGGTAACAAGACCGGGGTATGACACGATCGCCATTATTGCAGCGGCAGAAATATTAAAGCACCCCATTACTGGAGTGCCTTATACCACTAGTGAATATTTTGATATTGCTTGCGAACGAATGAACGTGCTGCCTATCGTGACTGGGAAAC
>OGVO01000248.1_pt1 | contig 10324 bp, 22 predicted proteins | sample 1575771 | NCBI WGS metagenome assembly OGVO01 (sample SAMN07581527, study PRJEB24739) | freshwater metagenome | place: Singapore | collected 2015-01 | reverse complement strand
GTTTCCCAGTCACGATAGAAGGTTCGCAATCTTCTCAAACAACGACCCCAGCAGCTCGCTCCGCTGCAACCACGCCCCGAACTCGTCGTATCGTGATACTTGAACGCCTTCAGCTTGAGCAACGTCGTCCCGCGCATCGTCCCGACGATCGATTCGTCCGCCTGCTCCCCCGCGCCCGCCACATCGACCGGGATTACCAGCGGGTCCCCCGGCAGAATCACCCGCCGCCGCTCCAGCGCGTCCATCACCGACTCGTAACTGATCAGCGTACTGCTCGACTGGTTCGGCGGCAGCCCGCGCACACGCACCCGATAGAAGTCCGAGTCCTTCCCGTACTTCCGCGCCAGCTCCAGCTGAATATCCTCGTTGAACCAGGCAAACCGCCCCGGATTCTCCAGCTTCTCTTTCCGCAGCGCCTCGCCGTCCCAGTGCAGGCACACCCACATCTCGCGATTCTTCCGGTGTGTCTCCGCCGTAAACCCGTTTCGCTTGGTGGGGTTAAAAATCACAATCACCATCGATAAGGGATCGGTCAGTCCGCCTTCCACCGGCTCAAACACCGCCTCCGGCACCCCCGACGCCTCATCGATCTGGTACAGTACCCCCGTCGCATGAATCCCCGCCAAGACCACCTTCTGCTCGTCCGGGTTCGCGTTCGGCTGCACCGTCCGCGGCTCAATCCTCGACACCGTGCCCCGGTCCTTGTCCTCTTTCAAGAACACCCGGTTCGCAATCTTCTCAAACAACGACCCCAGCAGCTCGCTCCGCTGCAACCACGCCCCGAACTCCGGCCACAACGACGACTGCAGCTGCGGCCCCGCCGGCGCCGTACACACCACTTTCGGCCGCACGGCTTGCAACGCAAACAGATAATGCAGTCCCGCCAGCGAGATCGTGGCCCCCTTCCCCACGCCTTGCCCCGCCATGATCGAAATCCCGATCTTCTTGGCGTAGCGCGCCTCCTCCTCGCTCAAGGGGATCTGCTTGTACTTCTTGATCTTCGCGTTCAGGATCTTCCCGTACTCGATCCAGAACTGCTCTTGCCCCGACCACGGATCAAAAGACGGCCCGCCGAACTTCCGCGCCCAATAGATCGGCTCTTCAATCCAGCGGACCGCTTCTGCGCGATGGCGGGCCTCACTCCCGGCCATTCGTTAACATCCTTTTTTCTGTTTGCCCATCTTCTTGCTGGGCTTCGCTTTCGCCATGTCTCGCTCACCCCCCTTCACGTCGTTCAATGCTGCCAGAATCAGCTGATCGGTTCGCTTGTTGCGCGCCGCAATCACATCCCCCGCGTCCCTCCATTCCTCCGTACTCACCACGAACGGCACGCCACAAATCGTCGCGCCGTGCTCGTGGACCCGGACAGGACTCATCGCCGTGCACGCCGCTTTCACCCAATACTCTTCCTCTTGCGACAGCTCAATGCGCGCGCATGTCAACCCCAGTCGTCTCGCATCTCGCTGGACCAGCTGCACCGCACGAATCAGGTCTTGCCCTCGTGTCTCTCGAACAATCGGCGACCCGCCATGTCCAGGGATCCAGACTTTCACGCGACCCCCGCAGCCGTTCCGCCCAAGCCCGGTGGGAGGTGCTGGTGCACCTCGATTACCGATTTATTTTTCCGCTCGCCCCAGTCCACCGCCCGCACCATCCCCGCCTTCAACAGTCGCACGCACGTCTCCGTCTCGTGGATCGGCCCGGCCACATCGATGCTGCCGTCCTGCTTCTCCACGACGACCACCAGCTGCCGTATCGACTCGGGCGCAAATGGCAACCCAATCACCGTGCGCCGCGGCTCCTTCGCCGCCGCCTGCTTCTCCACACTGAAGAACGGGCGCTTTCTGAGCGGGCTGCTCATCGCGTCACCAGCTCTTCACGCTGGGGTTACACGACGCCACGCATTGCGGCTCCGTGTCGAACGTGATCGTATGATGCACCTTCTTGTAGTTGCCGACCGGCGGATCTTCGACCTGCGTATGCTGCAGATTCAAGCCACAGCCGGAGAGGAGTAGTAGGCTGAGCGCAAAGAACGTCGGCTTCGCAATCGAGCGCGTCAGCGCCATAAGCCCTGTCTGCAAATCCGTTGCGCCGATACTCACCCACCTCTTGTCGGTATCAGCTTGGGCGCGAAGCTTCTCGACCAATTCACCAAGGACCACGCCTTTCATCTTCACTTCATTCATGAGTGCAATTTCTTCCGCACTCAACTCACGATACCCCTTAATCTCTCGGTGCTGGTTATCCATCTCGATCCCCCCTTTTTGTTGGATAAAAATTTTTCCTAGGGACTGGCCCCTAGACCTTTATTGACACGCTCTGCTTCGTCCCGCAGCTGACGCAAAATACGCCCGTCGGCCTCAGCTCATACTGCCAACACCCGCAATTACATTTCCAAATCAACGTATCATCCCCCACCGTCTTAAATGGATCTGCCTGCTTGCGCTCCCAGCGCGCGACTCGTGCCGCCTCTAGCGATACCAGCTTCCCCATGCCTCACCCATCACTTTTTGTTTCAGATATGTTGTGCGAGGGGCCTGATCTCAACAGCCACCGTGGTTGCCCCCTGCCCCCTGGCCTCTCGATCCGTCGAAACTCAATCGCCGGCCCGGAATCGCCGGCCATTCACTCTGATAGTTGCGCTCCCAGGTTAGGAGCCCAACTTCTCACCCTCAATTGGCGCGGGTTTGCCCTCTTTGTGCACCGATCCGAAGGCTTCGCCCATCATTTTGCCGATCAAGCTCACGTTTTGCGTACTTTGACCCCGTTCCAGTCGCTCTTTGTCGAATGTAGTGCCGTGAGTCGCATTCAAAGCCATGAGCAACCCTGTTTTCTCAGTGGGTTTGAGTGCGCTGAGCACGCCATCATCGAACGAGGCAATGATTCTCTTTTGAAGGGAAAGCGTCTCACCTTGCAGGCATGCGAGCATGTCCGCTCGGTTGGCTTTGTAAATGTCAACCGACTTGAGATCATCTTTGTGTTGTTGCAGGAATCGCCACACGGTAGTCCGCTCGACGCCTTGGTGCTTAGCAATATCGACAGCCGGGACGCCGGCACGAGCCAAAGCCAGCACCTTCTCGTCATCGAGTTTTCGAGCGGTACGCTTACGCTTAGAGGGGGGAGCCGTAGTAGTGCCGCTGGACGGGAGATCGTCGAAAGGCATACCCCACACATACAGCGCCGATACCGCATCTGTCAACCACAGACTTCAGCCCTTTATATAGGGGAAGATTCAAATCTGTTTTCCCCCATTACAAAGCCTCAAACTAAAGAACGATTCATGTGGATAAGCAGTTTCTTGACGTTATCCACTCAAAAGCCACACCAATTGGCACGTGGATAAGCATTGGATCACACGTTATCCACGCACACCGAACGCGAATCGCACGGCCTAGCGTATCGTTTCCGTTCCGGTATGACGAAATGGATAACGGATAACGGGTTTGTAATGGCGGAAGAGGCATTTGAATCTAGCCCTATATATAGCGTTTAAAAGTCCGACCTTGAGTTATACACAGACCGGTGAAAATTGCTTATCCAGTTATCCACCTCGGCGTGTAACGTCGAATAGCTGAACAATTTCAATGACTTAATGAGGCTCACCCCTGGATAGGATGGATCACGATCCAGTATCCACGCCGCTGCACCGATCCATCCCCATCGAGAGCGTGTGGCACAAACGCCACACTCACGCCAGCCTGTATCTCTTCCGATACGTCCCAAGATGCCTCAAAATTGAGTCATCCACAGGAGCAAAACGCCCCACTATGAATTGAGCCATATCAAGCACTTAGCCAATCCTAGCCAAAACCCAGACTTATCCCCAGTAGCATATTGGTACTATATCGGTATGATACTATCTGCGAATCGCCAATCTTGGCCCATATTCCAGGCATATCGCACCCGTACTATACTGGCACACGCCTTGCTCTCTGTCTCAGGCATGAGCCGCAACGAGACCCCAACCCGTAACCAAGGAGCCCCGACCATGAACACGACAGCCACACCGACGACCGACGAGATCCTCGCCTTGCAGCATTTCATGTCCCGGAGCCAATGGGCCTGCATCCTCGACGGCCTGCAAGGAGAAGAGCGCCGGCACTTCGCCGACCTTCTGAGAACCTACGCGCAGCGTATAGCGACCATGCCCAAGACCTACGAGCAGGACGGCCAAGGCGACGAAGCCATCGTGTATCTGCATTATTTCCGAGGCGGAGCGGATTGGTACATCATCGAGAAGGACAGCGACCCGGACCAGAGCGGACAGCACCAAGCCTTCGGCCTGGCCGATCCGTTCGGCGACGGCGGAGAACTGGGCTATATCTCGATTGCGGAACTCCGCCAGATCGGCGCCGAACTTGACCTGCACTTTGAGCCCTGCACGCTGGGCGCACTCCGCAAAAAGCGCGGGCTGAACTGAGCGCCGGTGAGGGGATGGGGCGCCCGCGGCCCCGTTCTCTCAAGGCAGATCGAAAAACTCTCTAAAGGAGCCTCGATGAAAAACCACCGGCTTGACACCACGATCTACTGGCAATTTCTGACGGCTGTAGCTGGCCTGCTTTTCCTGTACGCCATGCTGGAGGCCGGCAGTCCGGCGAACGACGGCACGGATACCGGCGTCGGCTGTGTGGACGACTGCCTCGACCCGATCGACACGAGCGCGGACCAGGAACCGATTCCCTTCTAGCGGTTCGCCTGAAGGGGGTTCATCATGCCCCCTTCAGCGCTACTTCGTGTTGAATGAAGTCGTCGGCTCGCTTGTAGTCAACGGCCCGCGTTGACAGCCGTTTGACCTTCTTCATAGCCCACAATGCCGCCTCCCTCAGCCGTGCCGCGTCCTGGCGGGCGGCGTCGAGATCGGTCACAAGTTGTTCGACCTTCCGTTTGGCGTCTCTATACTCCCCGGTGTATCGTAGCTTCTCTTTTAATTCAGCGAAGTGCGCCCTCTCCAATTCCTTGACCCTCGCCTCCCGCGCCGCGAGGGTGGCCTTCAGTTCATCAACCAGAATGTAAACACGCTCGACCTTCTGCGCCTGCTGCTTCCATGACGGCCATGGCCGGTGCTTATTCCCACTTCCCCAACACTTGTCACAGACCGATAGGGTCATCGACTGCCCACCTGCGCCATAGTGAAACGTTGACGTATTTGCGTATACCTTCGTTCCTGATCCACCGCATTCAGCGCACGTATCATCAGGTTCGACGCCACGCCACATCGGTGCATCAATAGGGAAATTGTTGCACCGTGTTTCTAGTTCTTTAAGTCTCTGCGCCTGCCGGGCGAGGGCCTGGCGAAGGGCGCCATCGTGGGCAAGCACTTCCATCACTACTTCTTGCATGGCTGGCGTGCCTTTATGAAATATCAACGCTAATGCCTTATCTAATTGCTCCCTCGTGAACATTCCAGCTTCCACCTGCTCCCTGGTGAGGGCGTGGGGTGGGATATGCCAAGGATCTCTACATATCTGCACTTCTCCTTCATGCTGCACCGCAGGGTGAAGATGTTTGCCTGGAGACTCGCACGTTGGACAGTTGCTCACATTGCACGATACTGTTGGTTCACTCATGGTCCATCTCCTTCCGTTCAAAGCAGGGACAGTCGGTGCCCATCTCGAACGTCATGTACTTGCGCCCGATATGAGACACCTTAAGACCGTCAGGAAGCACAATCGGCCAGGCACAGAGCCGTTCTCGACTGAGGATGTGCCGTTTCTCACTCCACCATTTACACCCCCCACAACACCGCTCCATGGTCACCTCGTTAACCTTCCCGTACAATTCGTACAGCTACATCACGAATCGTCACTTCTGCGAGTTTCTTTTGCAACTTCTCGATATGCCGATCCATTGCCTCGATTAAGGCCCAGTCGTTATCGACCTGGTAGAATGCCATCAATTTGCAAATGTTCTGGGGTGTGTTCATGATTTGCCAAATGTCCTTTCGATGAATAGCCCGTGAACCATCAGCATTTTCCGCTGTTCCGGCGTAAACGTCCTGAGCATGCGCAAGAGTTCTAGTACAACTCTCCATTGTTCACGGCCTTTCGGTTTGTTCGACAGCTTCACTGCACGCCCTCCGCGTCGAGGTGGGCGAGAAGGCGCTCAATACTGCGGACATGAATGCGGCACTGGTTCGCAGTATTGGGCCACTCAAAATCAAGCCGATTTGCCAGTTGTTCAAGCCAGCTTTTTGCACCCTTCAACCCCTCCACCACCTCCCGCAGCGCCGACAGCGGGACGACGGGAATGTATTTTGACGTCAAAATATCAACCTGCTTTTTATTTAACAGTCTTGCAGGATGAACGTATTTCACCTGAATCATGATGCCTCCCGATGAATGTGCAGCGTAAATTCACCAAACTGCTCAAGGCGCGGCTGACAATCGCAGATCAAGACGCGATGCCCTCCCGCAATCATGCCATTCTCATCGCATGGGGCAACGTGAACGGTTTTATCGAAACTCTTACGACGGTCAAACACACCCCACTTCACCGGCACCTGGCTCATCATGTAGCCTCGTTGTTCTGTGCTTGAAGTTGTTCAACAAACTTCAAGCAATGGCATTTCTTTTTCTGGCATCGTTTTATCTTGTTTATTCCAGCCCATAAATGGTCCGTCATCAGATGCCCACATTGGCACCGACGCTCTGGTAGTACGTCATAGCTCATGCGTGGCCTCCATCGCGGTAAGAACATCTCCAATTTCCTGAATGCTCATACGAGCATGTTCCTGCGTATAACACCCATGATTCATGTAATGTTTTTCTGGTATGCACTTCTCGCAGAGCAGCAAGGCCCTTTGCGCTCGCTTCAACGCCTCCCGCGCCTGGGCGAAGGTGTTCACGGCGCGGACGATCAAGGAGGCATTAACCTGCATCCTCTCTTCATCTTTTTTGTTTTCGGGGTCGCGTAGTTCGCAAATCAATATCTTGACGTGGCTATCGTAAATACCGATAGCGTTTACTTGTTTCAATTCATCAATTACGACCCACGGTCGTTTCGTCGCTTCCATCATCTCACTCCTCCTTGTGGGGGCAGGCATTGCCGATTTGGGCAGCGTTCAGGCTTGTGCGATCAACACAGCGGCCCCAACGTCGGCTTTGCCCCTTTCATTCTGGTTACTGCCAGACCATAACGCCTGCCCCGTGTGGTTAGTCTTGTGGCGGAGGCACGGGTTGCCATTCGCCTTTGAATTCGCTAATCGGATTCTTAAAGTAGTGCAAGCCGCTTTCAGACTCGTAGAACTCCGTAACCCGCAACCCCAATAAGCGTTCCATTGAGAGGTAACACATAATCACATCCTTACTACGAGGCTTCTTGTAGCGATACCAGCCTTCCGCCGTGGGCCGCTCTGTCGTCCAGGCCGATTGCTTCTCCCCTACCTCATCAGGCGGGTTACACCGTTGGCAATTACATCCCCCGTAACACATCAGCGGCCTCCCTTTGCAATCGCTACCTGCTTCACCCACCGCTCAGTCATGGTTAATCATTCGCCTCCATCGCTTGGTACCGTGGCAGTCCATTCCAGTCCATTGCCTGCTCTGCATTCAGCCGTCGCGCTGTTTCATCGGCTGACATTTTGCCACTATGGTAGCTCTGTACATCATTTTTCTTCCAATCCCACACTTGGTAGAGTTGCTCAGTCATGGGAGGCCTCATGGTAGATGCCGAGTTTCAACTCTTCTGCAATGTCTTCCATAAGGCAATACCCGTCACAGGCAACGCCGTCATAAAAGACAGTCGTTTCAAACGGCGAGATAACAAAATGAGAGTCATTCTGTTTCTTGAGCATGTCATAGCAAGCCTTTAGCAATACTGTTCTTCGCGCTGTATTCACCATCACCCCTCCTGCCCGGCGTGGGCCTTGGCGCGAATCTTGTGAGATCTACAAACAAACATGTTCCCCGTATGCGGCGATATATGATCGCCTTCAGGATCGTATGTTATCCACTCAGGATCATTACAGTACGGGCATATCATTTTCGCCGCCTCCCCCAGTGCCCGCCGCCGCTCGTCGGCCAGGGCGGTAAGAAGGATTTCTACAGCTCGGCGATCAGTGAAGACGGCTAATTCCCGTGGGGTCATGCCACTACGCTTTGCAAGAAACATCTCATCAGTAATCGCTTTCCACAATTCCCGCGCCCGCTGGTCGGTCATGTTTACACGTCCTTTCCGACTGATCGAATCACCGCCACAATAAAGGCCGCAAACCCGACAACAAGCACCCATGCCCCCACAGCGCCAGCCCACTCCGCTACCTCGTTCGCCGTCATGGGCGCACCTGTACAATAATTCGCTTATCTGCTGGTATCAGGTTCACGATCTCTTCAAACGTCGGCGCAGGCTTGTCTCCTAGAAACTCCTGCTTCAACTTATCAGCAAATGCAAATTCATGCGTCCAAACAGGGCGTCCTAATGAATCCTCGACAGCCTTATGAAAGTCACTAAAATCCATGCACAGCTTGTCCTCGAATAGTTGAAACGTCACAATATCGTGAGCCGGAAGCCCCTTCCACCAGTTTGACTTTGCTAACTGAATCGCTTGCTCTGTTGTCATCCCCCACCTTCCCCGCGTCAGCGGTATCGTGCCCGTACTATACTCTCCTCTACGTTCGTGTCAAGAGGCCTCCCGCACAAATTGCCGAATATCGTCCAGATTATCCGTCCACAGCCCGTAGCCGCCGGCCTTGCGGACCTCCTCCAGGCCGCGCAGTTGCAGCGCCGTGGGCGTCTCCCCCGGCCGCTTCACTTCGATCTCGAAGTACCGCCCGCTCAAACATCCGATTAAATCGGCAACGCCAGCACTGTAGGCGCTTCCGTGGGTTTTGCGGACCTTGCATCGGGGTTGTCGTTTGAGGTAGGCCTCGATCCGGTCCACGAGCGATGCTTCACGAGCTGCGCTTTCACGGCGAGAAACCCCGCCTTGTCCTGCCGCTGATACGCGGCATTGAGCTGATCCACTAGCGCCACTGCTTCGCGGAGCGCGGCTTGATCCAGTTCCCCCATCGTCCCCTGTGCGATCTCGCGCCATGCGGTCCTCCAATCCAGTTCCAGAATTGTTTTTGCCTGTGCCCACCGGCTCATGTGCCAAACAACTTCTTCAGGCCCATCCGGGCATGGTTGCCATTCCGCACGCTCTGCGTCACCCGCTGCCGATACCCCGGCGTCACGGATTTCAAGCTCGGCGTCGGCTTGCGTCCGATCTTGACCATCGGCGTCCGCCCGGCAATATGCCGCTCAGGATCACGTTCAAAGAGATTCATAGATACCCTCCTATGCTGAGTCCGCACGGTTGCGCCCAATACAAGGCCTCTCTCGCTCGGGTCATCCCGACGTAGACCATCCGCCGCACACTGTCCTGCGCGTCCCCCGGCGTCGTCCATTCCCGATAGCCCGCCGGCGACAGATCCGGAAACAGCACCACGCAGTTATGGACAACCGCGCCGCCTGACACATAATGATGCCACCGCTCAACATCGAGGCTATAAACCTGGCCCGAGTAGTGCGAGCGTGCGATGGTGAATGGTCTCCATACTGGTTCTTGCCCGTACCCCGGGTCGGTCGGTATTTCCATATAGTCAGGCAGTAAATTTGCCGCTCTGACTGTCCAGCGATTGCGAAGCCCTGATTGTCGTATGCGTCGCCCTTCTCCATTGAATGACCACATCGGCCAATCTGGCGATAACCCCATAGCTGCTAGAAGCAACAAGGCCCCAGGCTGCGAGTCGATTTGTTCCCATATTTCATGAAGCCCGGATGTTCCAACGTGATTCTCATTCCGCGCTTGGCATTCAAAATTCAGGTCAGGGACTTTGTAGGTGTGCGCCCATAATTGCTCATGGAATAAGGCCTCTCGTTGCGTTTCAAATACGCCAAGCACCCAAGAGTCGCTTGCCCCCTCCATACGCATTCTGGACAGCACTCCAGATTGGCCTTTATCGTAATGTAATTTCGTCATCCCGATTCTCCACCACGACCCCCGCCGCATAAGGTAGACGCAAAATGCTCCAAGCGATTTCCTGTTCCATCTCACAGTCAAATGATGATTCGGTGTCACCCTTGTTCTTGAGTGATCAGTTTCTAATGTCAGCAATTCTCCGCTGTATGGGCGCATGGCCTTTGTAAATTGATAGCCACCAACTTTTCTCGGCCCGCCGCGATGAATCTTGTGATGATCCGAATTAAAGCTAACAAGAAGGTCTTTAGATGAATCCAGGTCAGCGATCGGCACCCATCCTCGATTGGTTGTTAAAATAGGTTCGTCGCCAGGGGAGCAATCCGCCTCGCCCCCCTTGTAGCTGTGGATCGTTCGTGACTGGGAAAC
>OGVO01000247.1_pt1 | contig 10329 bp, 2 predicted proteins | sample 1575771 | NCBI WGS metagenome assembly OGVO01 (sample SAMN07581527, study PRJEB24739) | freshwater metagenome | place: Singapore | collected 2015-01 | reverse complement strand
GTTTCCCAGTCACGATATTTTCTCACGCTTTGGTTAAATTACGCACGGTGGAGCAGCTAGAAATCGCAACAAGGCGAAATCTTCCCCAACAGCTGTTTCCTCCTGGTAAATATAACCATTGTAAACAAACAAACTAGTCGTACTGTAGTAATCTGCAGGTTGCATGTGCACAACGTTATATCCGCGCGCTACATTGCCAACCATAAAAGAACTCGCAGTGGAAAATGGGTCGGTCAGTTGAGAATACGCAAATTTGATAATACTATAAAAAGGCAACTCAAACTCAACACCTCCATTCACCATAGGTATAATCTCGGTAGTTCCATGGACATCGATATCGTTCTGCGATATCGTAACTGAACCGGATACAAGTGACGGAGTTACCGAAGTTTCAGGATTTCTGAAAACTACGCGCATCACGGATCCGACAGGAATATTTGCTCCATTAACAGATATTCTTTTCTTCAAACCTCCCCTCAACCCCAAATAAGCAGGACGAAGGTAAGAAAGAAGATTAGGAACATAAACATTAGTAGCCAAGTTGCTGCCCGAAGACGGCGACATGGCAGGGATTATGTTCTGCAAGTAAGTAACTAACTGATTTCCTGCGGACGACCCCGTAATAGGGTCGGACTTGTTTGCATCAGTTCTGAAGAACCTCTTAAGAAGATTCCTAAAGGTGATTGGGGATTCACCATAGTAATCTTCACAAATGCCCTTCATACTTGATGGTACAGGATTCAGAACAACAGTATCGATACCATCTTGTGATTCAAATTGATCATCACCCTCAGTTTTATAATCAAAAGCCGTTGATGGAAACCATTTCTTCGTAGGGAGCTTAGCTGAGCTGAGTTCGTTAAAACGCATATCCGTGGAATGGACGTAGACATTAATAACGATACTCTGCCCATCAGGGCTTTGAAGCTGAGTAAGAGGAGTGATTCCAATATAACCATTAGCATAATCCAAGAAACTAAGTGGGAAGAGAGCGTTATCATAACTAGCATTAGCCAGGGCATCCGTGTTTACTAATGCCCAGGCCCTGTTATGAGCCCATTTGATCTCTACTTCCACATCAGTCGTTTCCTGTATGTCGACTATCAAAATATAATTCTTATTCGTCTGTAAAGAAGCATTAATCAATGTGCCCTGCTGACAATTTGGCTCATAGAAAATCGCAAATTTACCCCTGTGGAATTTACTAACGACCACCTCAAATCTATACTTTATCGATCCCCGCCAAGAAACAAAAGGGCGAGACGCGAAAGCTAGAGCAGTAGGCTGATAGCACAACTCAGAGGAAACCGATGTATAAAACGATCCGACATTTGGATTAACAATGCAAGTCCAGATAGGAGTAGTCAATGGCGTCTGAGCTGGTGACCATATCAATGCTCCCAACAGGGAGGGGCGAGCACAAATTTTAGCAATGAGCATATCATCATCAGCAGAACCAGTGCAGCGCGGATCAACAGTTAACTCTTGCTTAGGATCCAACGTTATCCGCGAGCCTGAATCATATCCAATTACATTTGCCATATTTTGAAATCCCATAGGCTTCACTCTAATTGGCGCAGTGTTAATCGTTGGAACAGACCAACCAAACAGTGCTGCAACCTGGGCAATACCCGACGCCACGGCACCAGAAGCAGTAGCATAAGGTTTAAGAAAAGGCACAGCAGCAAGCGAAGTGGCCCATCCCGCCACTCGTGAAGCAATACGTTCAACAGGCCCTACAATTCTCTCATCATTCTCAGTGGTAATTGCTGTAAGCGTCGCTGTCGTACAGCCCAGCTCCACCTCAGTCATCCAAGCATAGACATACATGGAAACCTTGGAAGACCCGTCATTCGTACAATTTCTAATCTGATTCAAGGTCCATATGTGTAAATCACCCATCTCGGCAAAATCATTATAATTAGAAGAAGTGCCTAATGCCGCCGCTGAATTATTGTATAATCTAAGAAGGGGGTTCGGACACACAAAAGGAATCTTGAGCTCCAACGGTTTGTTAGCATTAACGTTGATAGTCGTCGACCCGGGTAACTGTGACAAATATTTCATACCATTAAAGCGCAAAGCAGTTGAGGCATAAGAAGCATACGAAGTGGCTATAGGCGTACCAACGGTTAAAGGCTGATAAGCCACTAACAATCTGCCATAATCAAAGGGAGTTCCCGAAACAGATATACGTATATTCAAATTTCCCTTAAAGAATGCAAAGTTGCGTAGCTTCGCTCTAATACTAGGCACTAAGGACCACAAATTCCAAGGTGATAACTTTATCTGATAGTTAGTGTCAAAATCAAAGAGGGTCTGGTATATAGGTATAGGTCTACTAAGGAACTCACCTAGTTCAAGGGGGACGGACGACATAGTAACATCCTTGTCCGACACGCCCATAATCTCAGTAGTAGGAGAATCGCCCATTATATCCATTAAATTCTCCTCAAGGCCTATTTCGCCCTTACTATCCTCTTCAAGGCCATAATCGGCCTCGGTGCGCATATCATTTTGGATTCTCTTTAGAGCACGTAAAATCACATTGCGTGTTACAGTTAACGAATCAACCCGCGCTAGTATTTCAATGTGCTCATCGAGATGCTTTCTGAAATTGGCATCGTATCCATATCTGGAGCTCGTGCGCAAATCATATAGGTCTTCTCCCTCAGGGAACACATCATCGATCAAAACACTAACCTCCTTCAATTCATTCTCTACTTCAACCAATTTCAGTTTGAGCGCAACATAATAATCAGTAATAATCTCAGTGGTGTTGACGTTAAGGCCCAATTGGAACACCATATTAATTGAGCCATAATGCACCTTCATATTTAAAGAGTCGAGAAACAACTAGGTTCGCCAAACTCCTCAGCACGCGATTGCATCACTCCCACGATGCGCGCTGGCAGAGCCATACTCCTCACACAAAAAACTAAAAGTGGGGAGCCTCTCCTCAACCAATCTCTTGGGCAACTTATACTTGTTCATTAATACATCAATGATGTAGCTTCTGAATACGTCAAAATTTCCCTCAACTACATTGAAGAAGAATAATTCTCGAACCATTGAAGAACAAGTATCCAACATCTGCATCTCTTCAGATACGGCATTGGAAGGAAGTCTCCACATCAAAGCTTTAGCGAGTGAATTCACATCAAGGGGGCATGACTTCCCCTTGAGCATATGTTCATTCGTAATACATGAGCGCTTCAAAAAAGTAATTTCGGACAAAGACGTAAAACGTGGCGAAGTTCCATCTTTTCGTGCAGTAGTCATTTCCATGTCAAAATTCGCCTTCGCATAAGCACTATAAATCTGGAAGTTGAACAAGTGACTGACTTCCTTCTTGACAGCAAATATCATGTCGTCTCCGTAAAAATACGCTTTAATAAAGTCATCGAAATCACCGAAACGGTTCAAATTAGAGTCAAACCAAAAATACACGGCCATGATATAATTGCGCAAAGAATTATCCTCTGCAGTCCCCACCTTACCAGAAGGCTGAAACCCGGGAACACCGAATTCACCATTATATATCAACAACCTAACGAAGAGACTGTCGTGCAAAACACCCTTAAGCATTCTCAGAGCCTTATCGTTGTACCCAACGTCCACGGCGAAATTATACCAAATTTCATTGGCGGCTATACCGACCAGGACGGGCATATGGGTATCATATCCACTCCAATCTCCATCAAAACATAAGTCACTGAAATCACCAAGCTCGCGCCACACATCACTACCATCGCGATGCATATCGATACCAACGGCCATACCAAATCGCTTGTGCACGAAATAACTAATAAGTGGTGAATGGAATCTACGCGCCATTATATATGTGGCTACGTTAGGGAAGGTGAAAACTCTAGTTTTCCCCGCCTTAACTTTCGCCAACAAACGTGGTTCATCTTTAAGACAAGCCATATATAATGGTTCGGCTGAGATCTCATTCTCATAACAGTCTTCAATGCTCACGATAGTATCTTCAACCTCATCAGTCCAATCTCGCTTGAATCCTCCACCCATAGGTAGGAAATGATCCTTCTTACCATCAAATCCATAACCCCCACTAGCATTAGCATTGATCATATTGAAGTAATCATTGCCTATCACTCCATTAATGGCTTCATAGCTAGTTGCAGGTTGGATTATTGGCATACCGTCATCCAACCATATCTTCCGAATTCGATTACTGATATAATTCACAACTTGATCCATAACGTCGCGCCTCAGCGGAGCCCTCACTTCGTTGATCTTATTCACAAACAAATTCATGGGATTAACATAGGGATCTCGATAATGTGACATCAAAGGTGGAGCAAAAATCTCCATCGGTTTTACGCCAGTCACCGAACCCAAAACATCTTTGCACTCCTCACCGAAACGCGTTGGTACTAATTTCGATTTACCGTTGGCTAAAACGGGTACATTGGGATCGGCGCCATAATAGTCCACATTAGACACATCTTCATAAAGCTCAGGAGCTTTCGGGTGTGGAGCAACTCTCTCCCGACCGTATCCCTCAGACAAGGTTAAATTAGTCCTAGCAGTGCTCAGAGCCCTCATCAGGTCCGCCTTATGCACCGAGGCAGCAAAACATGATGGTCCAGAAGCACTGCCAGCAAAATGGATACCAACAATCATACTTCCTCCAGAGACATCAGCCAGCAAGGCACTCCCACAGTCACCGCTTTTGTGATCCGCAAAATCATACGCATACGCATTTTCAACGGTGACTTTACCTCCATCAGCACTGGCTTTGGGAAATGAGACCAACATGACATTCTCTGCCACACCGCGTGTGGGACACAGAACACCCATTCCCACGAAATCCTGCGGTAGCGGATCCCCAAAACCGTGTGATATATCACGAAATACCTTCGAATCTAAACTGATCATGGAGACATCATCACACACTTTCACAATTTGAGAGGGGTCAACTACCCTAACGCAACGCGGCTTCTGAACTTCTTCAACATCTCCAATCGGTGCATGGAATATTTCAAACGGTAAATCAGGTAAGGTGTGGGTGTTGATTAGAGCCCATGACCCCTTGACGCCCAACATATTCGTAGTAATAACCCGCTTGCTGTATAAAAAGTGACTCTTCTCAATACGAACGCGGAGTGTATTTCTCTTGATCATAGGATATAAGACATTGGCCTTTTGAGAAAATGGGACAACTATCTGAACCTGCCTCCGAGCATATCCCTCAAAAAGTTTATTCTTGTATCTAATCTCGGTTTCAATTAGGCCGTACTCTTTCTTCTCCATATTCGATTTCTTCCTAACATCACCCTCCGAAACTATTTGCGGGCGAACACAATGTAGTACTATCAACAAACCGGCTATACCTGTAGTAGCGGCCGCAAGAGCGTAATATTTCACGTTCTCAAAAGCTCCTGCTTGCCATATCTCAGTTATATTCGAAAGAACAACATCTGCATCATCAATGGGCTCAATAATCTGTTTATGCAATATACCAACCAATGTTTCAAGAGTTGAGATAAGCGCCCACGCAATTGTCCACATCATAGCTATGCCAACAATTGACATGTTCCACCCGATAAAAAACAAACACACATTGAGGATGGTGAGAGCAATCATTAGCATGCAACCACGATGGCGAAGTTTCTGCACAAAAATTCGGATGTCATCAACAACTTCCTTAGCTACTCTTCTCCTGAAGGCCTTGCGCAATCTCCAGGATCCATACTTCATTGCCATGGCTGCCATAAATTCAGTCCAAACCTTAGCAGACAATATGGGTTCAGAAACTTGTTGAAGTGATTTGGCAGCAAATTCCAGGACGGCATTCCCGCGAGCCCTATAACGGGCCAACGAACTATTAGACGCACTAGAACGCTTTTCCACATCGAGTTTCTGGAGCTCTCTCAATATCTCTTCATCCGATAAGGGCTCCTCATCTCCTTCAACCTTAAATTCCTCAACATCCATATGGATCTCATTAAACTCCTCGGCACCATAATTATCATCATTACGATACAGAGGCTCCTCATCAAATTCATCGCCAGATCCATCTTCATCAACAGAATGAGGGATGTCATCAGGATCATGCTCTGGATCCGGAATAATATCATCATCCCCCAGTACTGGCTCGCAGGGCTCACCAGCAAACTTAGCTACCCTGCGAGCCTCTCTATGAAGAACGGGGGCAGGCAAATCTCCGTCCAGGATCCTGGCATTTGCGTCGCGCACTGAAGTTGGCAATTCATCAGAATCTACCATAGGAAATAACTCATCAAAAATGGACTCTGAATACTCCAAGTTACTCCCATACAGGTCATATATGCTAACTGATCCTTCATGTTCATTACCATTGCGTAGCTGTCTCATCTTGACTTCATGTCGAACATATTTAGCCATATAACCGAGTAGAAATTGAGTCAACTCGTAGATGTCGCCGCGCATAAGGACAACCTTCTTAGTAGTTTTCCCCATCTCATCCGCAGCCAAATGTCTATGGACCTCGAAAGAATAAATTTTCAGCAGTTCCGCTGGTCCTAAACCATGATCTGGGTTTACCTGAGAAGTGCCGGGTATACAATACTGTTCTCTAACCTTGGCCACTATGAAAATAGGTCGACGCATCAAAGCGGCGGGAGCAGCCTGGGTCGTACCGGCATGTAAGGACGCTATGGTGCCATCATATACATTGGTCTCTCCAACCAGGATTTCCGAAGCGAAGAAGGTCGTCCCCTTATCTTTTAGATCAGCCATGTTCAACGGTAACGTATTACTGTCGCAAACACTCATCATAGAATCCATGCGCGTATCTCCTTGGGCAGCCGCAATCTTAACATGCAATGAAGCCATTTCCGGAACCGCAACGCATATATGCTTTTCTGGATCGTAACCTGACCAAAAGTCATCACGACCTGTCCACACATAAACGCTACCCGGATCAAACTTCACCTGCATAAGATCACAGTACAACTTCGGGATATAATCTCGTAAAATGCCCTTACCAATACCAGGAGCTCCAGCAATGCAAAAGAACATGGGCTGCATACGACACTGAGCCAACTGTTTGTTCCGAGCTCGCGTTAGAATCTCATTACATCCATTAATAATTAACCACTTCTCCTGTAATCTAGCATACTGTAAGCCAATTATACGCGATGATTCCAAAGCGGCATCGCGCAATTGCTTGACATTAACCAAATACTCACGCCTATTGATCTTACCTTTCACAGGAATCAAATCGAATGTATTGTTCTCTTGCAAAACATATGTACGGAATCTCTGCAATTGGGAATCAGAACCTTGAGTCAAGACTGTCCAGAAATCTTCACCTTTAGTTAACAAGTTGGTGCCCTCAAAAAGAACACTGACCAAATCTAACGCTCCGGTGAATACATCATATAAGGGCGCTGGTTTGTCCCGCTCGCGTGATAGAAAACTGCTTAGGGTCATAGATACATCTTTAGAGAAAAATTTCAAACCCACAACGCCAGTTAATAGAACTTTAAGAGCTTGAGCAGCCTTAGAGGAAACCACAGTTTCAAAAGCAAGTTTTGCGTCATCAATCAGTCCTTCGGAAACAATGTCGTTCTTTTTCCTAAAGAAGAAGGATAAACCTGAGGAAACCAACTGAGTTATCGCTGCTATGTGCATGGCTATACTAGCATCATTCAATGCATCTTGTAGGAAAAAGAAAACTAGTGGCCACGGGGCAGTTCCTTTCATTATACAATCAATAATACCAAAACAGAAAGATCCTATTTTAAGAAGAGTACTGTTCTCTCTAATAAAAGTACCTACATCGTTTGTAATAAGCTCAACGAACCGATGTACGACTTTATTTTTGATCTTCTTAAAATCGACCTTAGGAATCCATTTTTCCAAAAATTCTAAAAAACCCGTTTTGGTACTCTCGATATAATCGGGGAATTCCTCCAAAAACTTAGAAGAAGTTTTCTTTATCCAGTCGGCAGTTATCATCAAAGGCTTACCACAAGCATCACCAAACCTACCAAGATACTCTTTAGCTACGACCTTAATTGGCTTAGCTTTGGGGCAATTTCCGAGGCAAATAGGATCATTGCAATTTTCACAGGGTTCTTCGTACGTCACTGGCTCATCCAAGGAAAATGATTTTGCTTCTGTGCGATAATCCATAAGAGTTTCTACTAAATCATTATATTCGTCAACGACAATTCTCATGGTTTCATCGACTCGCGTGGTATCCAAGTCAAAAAGGGCTAATGAAGCTCGCATGTCATTCAAATTTTCAATTCGTTCGCGTAAAGTGCTTAAATAATTTCTAGACATGCTACTTACAGTCCCATTGAAATCTTCATCATCCTGAAATCTCCATTCCTTGTCGATGGAATCCAATTCCAAAACGGATCTCTCATACAAAGCAACTTCTTGATCCGTCAATAGACGTCTAGCAAAAACATCGTTAATATAGGATATATTGTCTAACAGGAATCGAAATTTCTCTTTCGCACGAATATAAGGAACATCTCCAGAATCTTCGGTGTATTCAATACATTCTTCATCTCCCTCAGTAACTACACCCTTCCTCTGTAGACGCCTCCGTACAATTCTGGAAGCTCTCTCAGCATCATGTCGCACTTTTTCTTGAAGATGGAAAGTCTTAGCGGCCTCCTTTTCCTTGGCCTCATCGCCTGTCTTAGGTGGGGCCACACGGTCTGGATTCAGCCTCCTACGGAAAGCATTCCTGCGCTTACGTTTCTCTTCTATATAACGCTGGCGCAGTTCAGCCTGTGCTTGCAGATTAATAACATCCACTTCTCCTCGCACACGCGCATAGTTGACTTTAGCCTTCTTACGAGTCTCTTTGGCTTTGGCTTCGTCTCCCAATGAATCCAGATACCGAAGAACGGCACCAATATTAAAAGCCAATTTAGATTCTCGGAGCTGTGAGATAACTCTAGGCATCAAATGACGCCTGGAACTCAAAAGATCTAATAACTGATCCTTAAACCTGTCATTCTTAATAAATTCCATCCACGAGGGATAACCCGTATCTTCCACATCACACAAATCCTTAAATTCATGGTAATTATCATCGCGGAACTGAGGTCGAATATCAGAATTAAATCTATTGGAAAGAGTAAATTTACCTCCACGCCAGTGCGAATTACGTGTTTTTTCAATAGGATCAAACACCACCTGTGGCGCAGTATCTTTACTCTTCTTCTTGTCTTGGTAACCGGACGCATCATCTGGAGTCTCATCTGAGATTCGCAGTTCCACAAAATTTATAGGTATTTCAGCTTTACTTTTGAGGACGGCAATTCTCTTCTCATGAGCCAAGGCCTTAGCGGTCTTATCCCCAGAATCAAGTTCGATCGCAGTGGAAATTCGCTTCTGTTCTTTCTTAGATAAAGTCTTACCTGACTTTTTAAGCAGGAACTTAGCGTACTCTTCCTCTGTCATGTTCTCTCTCCTACCCTCCGTGAAAAATTGCTGTAGCTTAAATTTCAGATATCTACCCTCCTTAATGGTTTTACACCTGTTGTGCCGGTAGTAGAAATCGAAAGTTTCACATTGGGTTGCATTATTAACAAAGGAACTAAACTTTTCTTCAGTGTACTTACGTATGCACTTACTACTAGTGGAACTGTTAGTTTTTGTGTTAAATAATTGGTTAGCGAGAATTATTTAAATTCAGGGGTTCTCTACCCGTTGAATCGATCGTTTGCTCGTATTTTAGTTCAATTGAACATGGTCAGAGCAGCCAAGACGGCAAATGACCATAACACTTGAGAATACATTCATCGTAGGTAAACGAGGACCATTTGATGCTATTAACTCAAGAGTGTAGTGTTAGGTTACAGACTACAATTTCAAGGATAATTTGAATCGCAACATTAGCTAATCAACACTGCTCCTACTCATCAAAACACATCGAGTAGGACCAGATTATGATCTAAATCATCCAAGGTAACTAACTACGTTTGATTTCAGTACGTTAACTGGGTTTATTTTCGCAAATATATGGACGCTCCAAATATTTGTTAGACAAGTACGACGGGAAAACCAATAATAAGCTCAATGAGCCCAAACCCATACTATCTCAAAGGACGATAGTAATTTCCGGCATTACGCTCCGGAAGACGCCACTTTTAGGAACGCGCGGTGAGTACGCGACGCTTCTGTAAATTAGAGGCAAATAATGATTTGTAAGTAAATATATTTCACACGTATATTAGTATATTTACCACAAATAATCAATAATGACACTTTTACGAATAATCGTATCATTATCGCAACACTATAATACTCAATCTACAAAAGATATGGCAGGGTGATATCGTGACTGGGAAA
>OGVO01000246.1_pt1 | contig 10353 bp, 10 predicted proteins | sample 1575771 | NCBI WGS metagenome assembly OGVO01 (sample SAMN07581527, study PRJEB24739) | freshwater metagenome | place: Singapore | collected 2015-01 | reverse complement strand
GTTTCCCAGTCACGATACAATATTGTACTGTGCCCTGGTTTCCACGAGACAGCGGACGATGTCAACGCTCTTGTCGCTGACGTCAAACGTGAAGCTTTTGGTATCTGTGACACTCCAATGGGGATGGATCCAGAGCAAGTAGTGGCATGGGGTACTAACCCGTCATCGGGTCGTGTATTCAGTTCAGACATCGCGTACTACTACGCTCACCCGTTGAGTACGAACTTGGATGGCCGTGACGTATTAGGCGCTGCTTCTGGTATCGTATTACGTACAATCGCGTTCAGTGATCGCAACTCAGCGGTATGGTATGCCCCAGCTGGTATCCAACGTGGTACCGTATCAGGCGCAAGCCGCATGGGTTACTTCACTGGTGTAGCCGGTGGTGCAACCACATTCGTTGAAGCTGTAATGAACGAAGGTCAACGCGATGCACTGTACAGTGATATCGCTAAGATCAACCCAATCACTTTCCTACCAGGTCGTGGTATTATTGTAATGGGTCAAAAGACGTCTGCAGGTGCAACCAGTGCTCTGGATCGCATCAACGTTGTCCGTTTGCTGTGTATGATGCGTAGAAACCTACGTAAGAGTGCATTTGCATTCGTGTTCGAGCCAAACGATCGCCACACACGTGACAACCTGAAAGCCATGGTCGACAACTTCTTACGTGATATTATGATCCGTAGAGGTCTATACGATTATGTTGTGGTGTGTGACGAGTCTAACAACACTCCAGTACGTATAGATCGTAATGAATTGATAGTGGATATTGCTATCAAGCCTGTGAAGGCTGCGGAATTTATTTACATCCCAATCCGAGTAGTGAATACTGGTGCGGATCTGTAATAAAGGATCTTAACAAAAACCCACCACTAGGTGGGTTTTTTATTGGCCAAACGATAATGACTCATCTACTTATAAATGGTATAATGAGTTAGTTGTTAAGTGTGTGAGTTTACTATGAATGAATTTGTTACATGTGCCGTGTGTGGCAAAACATGTAAACGTATGACAGTGAGACATCTTCAGAGTCATAATATGACAATGGATCAATATCGCACCCAATATCCCGATGCTCCAATCTTTAGTGAAGCTGAATTGGCGACAATGGCAGAACGAAATCGTGCAACTAATCAGCAACGTAAGGGTAAACAAAGACCTCAAGAAGTTAAAGATAAAATATCTGAAACCAAGAGGAGCCGCGATCACCAGGCATGGAATAAAGGTAAGTCGAGAACCGACGATCAGAAGCGTCATGCTTCGGAAGTGATGAAATCGAAATATGAATCGGGTGAAATTGTTCATTGGAATTTGGGTAAAAGTACGCCAGAATCTGTAAGACGGCGAATTTCCGAAACTGCGATACATCAGTGTAGAACATATTCTACAGAAGCGCTATTGAAGCGTCAACAAACTCTAACAGCTAAAAAATTGCAGGGTTGGGTACCTCCTGGGACCAGACGTAAAGGGATAAAGGTTACCGATTCAGTGGTTCTGGATAAAATTAAACAAGCATCTGAGCGTACTAATGCTAAAAGGGTTAAAGAAGGAATTGCTCAGATAAACAATATTTGCACTCGTGAAAACCTATCAATACTATCAATCGAAGACAACTACTGGGTAAACATGTCATGCAATACATGTGGCACGGAGTTCACTTTTACAAGACAGGTATTCAGACCTAGCAAGTTGGACGGTAAGGAACTATGTCCCAAGTGCTACCCGAGAGACACGGGATCGTCCGGTAAAGAACAAGAATTGGCCGAGTTCGTCAAGTCAATATATTCGGGGACCGTTATACAAAATGACCGGAAGGCTCTAAATGGAAAAGAACTCGATATACTATTGCCACAACTTGGCTTAGCGATTGAATTCAATGGATTATATTGGCATAGTGAAAATGTTCACTCGGGACACAAGCACCACCTTTTATACAAACAACAGTATGCATATAAGAATGGAATTAGAGTTATACACATATACGAAGATGAGTGGGATAATAAACGGGCAGTTGTAGAGTCAAGATTGAGACACTTGCTCGAGTGCCAGCTACATAGGATCCATGCCAGAAAATGTACCATCCTGCAGATTGATACCCAAACAAAGAATGCGTTCCTCGATTGCAATCATATCATGGGAAGGGATGTATCCGGCATTAGGTATGGCGCATACGCTGGCAATGAGTTAGTAGCGGTTATGACGTTTACGCCGACGAACTTCGTAAAGGGTGGCGATGGCAGTACGTACGAGCTGAACAGGTTTGCTGTAAAATGTGACTATCATATTCCCGGGTTGGCATCAAAAATGTTCAAGGCGTTTGTACGAGATTATCAACCAACGGTCGTGATTAGTTATTGCGATAGAAGATGGAACGCAGGTGAGTCGTATACCAATATGGGGTTCGAGTTGGTTTCCACTACACCACCAAACTATTGGTACATGAACGATTATAAGTCTCGTAGACACAGAAGTGGCTTCATGAAGCATACTATTGTCATTGATTCAAATGCACATATGACTGAGTGGGAAATAATGCAGGACATGGGGTATGACCGTATATGGGACTGCGGAACGCTCAAATTTATATGGATCGGTGATGTTAGCGAGTGATATAAATACCCTGACTGAACATTGGGTAGAATGTATGAGCCAATTGATTAAACAAATGATTTTAAAATTAGCATCTGGGACCGCGGAGGACAAAGAGCAGGCTAAACAAGCACTCAAACAAGCAATAGAGTTGAAATCAGCTAAACTATTAGGTGAAGCATTGAAACTCAAGACCAATAACATGGAAGGTAAATTGGAGGTGCTATTGATGAGATTCGATGAGGATGCGAATAATGTCGGAGCATATGGTTTTTATGATTTCCCAACTATACTGAGCCTGGTAAAACAAGGCAACATTAAACAGGCTATATCCACCATTTCTAGCGGATACTCGACCCGAAATGGCGGCGATTCTGTGCACTTGGAACCATTATTACGTGACCTTGAAGATGAGATGGAAATGTTATTACACTTGGGAGAGGGATTCGCAATGGCGGATGACTCGTATGAAAGTGATGAATGTGCACTATTCACAGTAAGCGGGACAAACGTAACGGCCGTTGCTTGCGATAACGAGGGTGTTCCAGATGAAACGGCGGATCATAATCCGGATTATGATCAAGTTGCAAGACGCGTATCAAAAGCATTATCCATACAGCGCCCTCGAGGACATCAGGCTATGGTATCAGCCGTACAGCGTATTGCTCGGTCGGTACTTGGTAGAGATATTTGCGTGTTTGTCAACTATAACGATACCTCATATTAAACTATCGTTAATTCATGTAGAATCAAGCCTCATTTAATGAGGCTTTTTTATGAGTAAAAAAATTCAATATAAGTTCACCGATCCCCAAGCCGTGGTTTTTCGAAAAAACTTCGATGTACCATATCGTTACCTGCACAGAAGATTTGAGTTGGTGAGTGTGTATGGAGATTATGGGATATTCACCAACCCGGACCGCAAGAAACCGTTTATTATTGACATGAAACTCATGTCGCCAGTTTGAATGTGTACTCACCTGAGTATATTAGTTCCCGAGAAATCGTATCATATCTGAAGTATGTTTAAAGAGATGGTACGATTGAATGATCAAAGAGACACCAATTGTTGATTTTGGTACACCAGACAAACAAAATACAACTGAATTCCAAATCGACATTACACCGAAATTGTTTGAGATGTTGTCGGGTTTGTACTCTAACAAAATCCGAGCTGTCATTCGCGAGCTAATGTGTAACGCTATCGATAGTCATATAGATGCAGGCAGACCTTCTGATCCTGTAGAAATAACACTACCTACTACAGATTTCCCGTCATTGGTTATCCGAGATTTTGGCGTTGGAATGTCCCATGAAACCGTCATAAGCATATACACACGATACTCTAAAAGTACTAAAATGCATGACGCTGCGACTACCGGTGCACTGGGCCTGGGGTCAAAGTCACCTTTCTGTTATACTAACATGTTCGTACTGGTCAGTGTGCATGACGGTATTAAGTCAATGTATAACATGTATATCAATCCTCAACGCATTCCTTCTATCACACTGATCTCAACAGAGGAAAGTGATGATGAAAATGGTGTCACGATTACTATTCCAGTTCAAAAAAATGACTTGTGGCGTTTTAGAGATGAAATGAGATATGTTGCATCTCATATGTTATCGCCATACGAAGTTATCGAAAAACGAGCCAAAGGTGATGATGTTGAGTATGTCGACGTAACGTCACAATATCCGAAATTGATGGATATTGTTAGTTATCAAATGGGCAATGATTGTTTAATTGAAAAAGACCCATGGGGCACGTCCCCTCAGCGCGTATATGTCGTCCAGGCGAATGTGGTATACCCTGTATCATCCGATGAGATAGTCGGGGAGTTGCGCACAGCTTCCCTCAACAGACACGCGGCTGTTGTAATTTTGTGTGATAATGGTAAAATATCATTCTCTCCGACCCGTGAAGAATTGTCCTTGGATTATGATACTATTGAGTACATCAAGGAGCGACTGAATGTACTGAAAATTAAAGTACAGGCATGGGCTAAGTACTACGGTATGAAAATATCAGCGGGACATGGGCTGGAATTGCTAAACAAACATAGGATTGTAAAGTTCTTGTACAACTACCGCGATACCAATTATAGGGACATTCATGATTATTGGTGGCAATCCAGTACTCGTGGAAGTCACCAACATCACAAATCAATCCAGTATTATGACAAGAACCAGGATTATAAACTCGTCAAGACATCAGCAATTAAACGTTGCCCGGAGACAATTGGGTTCGTATTGTATGACGAGGATACTACAATTGGTAGCGTGTCGATTGGTAAAATTGCCAGCAGAATAAAACAGGGTAACTGGTCTCACGGGGCTCCGAGTGTCTTATTCCGTGTATCTAGTATGAACGAGGTCCGACGTACTATTCGCCGGTTAAAGTATACGGGGAAGGTGGAAATTCGTAATGCGCAACTATTCAAATATGCGGACCCGTCTAATACAGTCGCTAGATCTATCGTAATTTCTGGAGCAAATATTGGGATAGTTGACATCTTTACTGGTAATGTAAACAAAGTTCGTGCAGGGAACATCTCGATATCCGATGGAGATCTGGTGTTCATACGAAACCAACAAGACTATCAACAAGTTAGATTGGTGCAGGTACGAGACGACGACGCAATTCGCAACTTTGATAGGCGTTATAGTTTTAATATCAACGACATTAGCGATTTCACAAATACCATGAAGACAATTCGAGATAAGATTGATAATCTAATTGTTGGTGGATATGGATCTTCGAGTATCTTGATAACAAGAGACATGGTCGATGAATATCTGACACGGAAATGCTACATTCTAACTGAAACGCAGTATGAAAAACTGAGAAGCAAGACGGATGTCAACACAATGTGTATATCGCAATATGCAGAAAACATCTTCCAACTTTTCATGGGAGATATTAGCATGTACCAATATGCGTCCTCTGCATCGTCTAGGTGCCTTGAAAAAATGAGAGGCCTAGCTACAATGTATGTTAGTGCGATCCCGGGACTAATGGTACAGTACCGCAAATATAAAATTGCGTTAGACCGACATAATCGTATTCGCAGGTCAATGTCGAGAGAGGCTGCCCAAACTCTTCCAGTATTATACAAACAGATTTTAACTTTATGGAGATATGCGTATCATAGTGATACGCGTGAATTTGCACACAAGCTGGGCATCGGTATTAAGAAAGGTGAATGTAAAACATGGGGAAATTCATATCAACTGGAACGCGTTAATGCTACAATATCAATGAATCCTCACAGATCAATCTCGAGTTCCTCGGCTAACTCACTAACCGAGTATGTAGTTGAATTGGTAGCATATCAACTTCTCCAACGGGCTCACGCTCTTGGTTTGGTTGATGATATGTTCGAGGCGGTCATATCGGGACTGGGTGGCGTTAACGGTAGATTCGTAGACGATATGATCGTCTCAGGTAAATTTCAAGAACTCATCGAACGTGTGAGTTGTAAATAATAGAGGTTAGTATGTCAAATACAAAATTTGGGTTTAAATCGTTAACTGATGTTCAGTGTAATGAGATATACCAACGTGCAGTGCACCAACAAGTGTCTCGTAGGGTATTAGCAGATGAGTATGGTGTATCTGATAGGACGATAGGTCGTGTAATCGCAGCGGTACGCGAGTTGGATCTGGACCCTATACAAAGCACCCCTGTCAATGTGGCACCACCAACAGATACGGATACTGTGGATACAGCTTTAGCTGAACCAACTGACACCACTCAAACTGTTGCAGTACCAGCAAAGACAACTGCAGCGAGTAAACTTCTACAGAGTATTGATTCAGCAGACGAGAGTGAATTTTACGCTAATACAAATGGGTTAACACTCAATATCACATTCCGTGGTGAGGTTAAAACGGTTGCACGAAGCGAGCCAAACTATGATAATGTAATGGCTGCAATTACCAATCAAGGTAAAAAAGCAGCTTTCCGCATGCTGTGCGATAAAGCATTTGCTATTACGGCAATGTTCGGAGATAATCCGAATGTAGCTTACAATAACGGAAAGGTGACGTTCCACGGAATTGAGTTGGATTTTGATACCGTAAATGCAGCAATTAACCGTTTTGCGGGTGAAGGAGATGAGGCATCGGTTCGACGTCTCTTGAACTTCATTGAGAAACTAGCACAGAACCCGTCCAAATCGGCAATTTCTGGCTTATATCGATTCATTGTTCACAATAATATCGAAATCGATGCCGAAGGTAATCTGATTGCTTTCAAGAAAGTGCGTGCCGATATGAAAGACGTGCACTCTGGTAAATTTGATAATAGTGTTGGCAACATTATTAAAATGGATAGACGTGAGGTCGTTGAAGACCCCAATCAGACGTGCTCTGCCGGGTTACACGCATGTAGTTGGGCATATCTAGGGGATAGTGGATTCGGTTCAAGCAATGGCGCATACGTCAAAGCGCAATGCGTCTTGAAAATATCATGGCGTCTATGGGCAAGAAAGATGTGCCTATCGTCAATGTGGTATTGAAAACTGATGTACGTGGTACATTGGAAGCATTACACGTTGCTCTTGCTGACCTTGCAACAGACGAAGTTAAAGTTCGTGTTATTGGCTCAGGTGTTGGTGCGATCACTGAATCTGACGTGACACTGGCTGAATCTTCTGAAGCGGTACTTCTTGGCTTTAACGTACGTGCTGATAACGCAGCGCGTCAAAAAGCGGATGCTGATGGCATCGACATTCGTTACTACTCAATCATCTATCAATTGATTGATGATGTGAAAGCAGCGATGAGTGGTAAGCTTGCCCCTGAACACCGTGAAACTATTTTAGGTGTGGCTGAAGTACGTGAAGTGTTCCACTCAAGTAAGTTTGGTGCAGCAGCAGGCTGTATGGTGCTTGAAGGTGTATTACACCGTAATAAACCAATTCGTGTCCTTCGTGATGACGTGGTGGTATTCCAAGGTGAGCTTGAGTCACTTCGTCGCTATAAAGACGTGGTGGAAGAAGTTCGCGCAGGTATGGAATGTGGTCTTGCGGTGAAAGGTTATAAAGACATCAAAGTAAAAGACAAGATTGAAGTCTATGATGTTCAATTGATCAAACGGAGTCTTTAATGGCGGGTAGTCAACGTCTTAAGCGCATGGCGGATACAGTACAACGTGAGTTGTCAGAACTGATTCGCCAAGAGCTGAAAGATCCGCGCTTAGGTGGTCTCGTGACCATCTCTGCGGTGAAGGTTAGTCCAGACTTAGGTTATGCTGAAGTATACGTGACTGTGATGGGTCGTGAGCTTGGCGATGAGCAAAGCGAAGCGGCAAATAAAGAAACGTTAGATGTGCTGAACAAAGCATCTGGTTTCTTGCGTCATGAACTCGGCCGTCGTATTAAGACACGTATTACACCGCGTTTGCGTTTCCATTACGATAAAACCAATGCCTATGGTAACTATATGTTTGGTTTGATTGCAGAAGCGGTAAAAGATTTACCTCCTGCAGCACCGAAGCAAGATGAAGAATAAATCAGCAATAAAAAATGCCACCCTTCGGGTGGCATTTTTTTGTCTAGCATGTCTGAGGCTTGAGGTTTTTGAAATGTAAGCAAAGTGATCGAATACAATGCTTTTCTTTATGTTCTACACCAAATCATCATTAGATTTTTTTTCATAACGACGTAAATTACGACGTTGGCGTTGCCAAGGTAATGGACGATCTAAGGTTTCAGGCACATTGCCACTCATCGAACGTAAACGTAAATGTAGTGCGGCCTGTGCCATTAAATTGGCAGAAACAGGTGCGGTAATAAATGCAAATAGCGTGATTAATACTTCTGCAAAGCCAAATCGTCCTTCAAATGCCGCATAAATAATTGCTGCAATTAAGAAACTTCCCAGTCCTAAAGTGCTGGATTTTGTAGGGGCATGCAGTCGCATAAATAAGTCGGGCAGGCGAACCATGCCGATGCCGCCCACTAACATGAAAAATGCGCCAATGATTAAAAAGAATGACACTAAAATTTCCATGAGTAATTGCATGTTCATTCTCCTTAATCAATCACATGACCACTGGTGAAATAACGCGCCAGTGCTGCAGTAGACACAAAGCCTAGCATCGCCACCAATAATGCACCTTCAAATAAGGAGGTGGTGCTCCAATAGATACCCAGAACTACCACCAAGCAGGTTGCATTTAAAAATAAGGTATCCAAGGCCAGCAGACGGTCCACAATAGAAGGGCCAATAATCAGACGGTATAGGCACATAAACATGGAAAGCGTGATCGCAACCATGCAGATTCCAAGTGCATAAGGCAGAATCATCATTGCTTTTCTCCTGACTGCGCACCAAAAATTTCAATCAGTGGTTTTTCATAACGATTTTTGATGTCTTGAATATCTACACTTTCATCTTGAGTGTTTAAGGCATGTACCAAAATATCGCCACGATCTTGGTCGATACCGGCAGTGACCGTGCCTGGTGTGGTGGTAATGATCATCGCCAAAATACTGTTGACCTGTTCGTGTTGTGTTTCGAGAGGGACACGGAACCATTTTGGCTGCATGCGATCTGTCGGGCCAAGTACCAGTTTAGCCACACGAATATTAGAAATCATAATATCCCAGACCACCACAAAGAATAGGCGACTGGCTGCAGTCCAATTGATGTCTGGTGTACGCGTGATAAAGGGCTGGATCAATTTAGGAATTAGTAGTGCTAAGACTAGTGCCATCAATAGATTCCCTGCAGAAACACTATGCGCCAACATCAGCCAACTCAGTGCCACCAATACAGATACAAATGGGTGGGGCAGCAGGTTGTCCCAAAACGAAGTTTTCGATGTCGTTTTTTGCATGTTTAGGGCTCCGCAGGTTTGAGTTGAGTATCGCTAGGTTGCTGCGCTTCCTCACGATTTTGCTGTTGAATTTGACGTTGTTTATAGTCAGAAATATGTTCACCTTCCAAGGTATTTGGATGAATCACGTATGGAATTAAATGTGCATTGGCATCGATTGCTTCGCCACCGTACTTGGTTTCAGGTAAGTACAATGGATCATAAGGTTGTACGCTAATCACATTTCCAGTACGGTCTTTTTTCAGAATCAATGCTTCATAGGCCGCATTATGTTGAATTTGCTGTGCAGTATTCAGCATATATTGCTGAATTGGATTGGCAAATACCACGTACAACACTAAACCCGTCAGGAGCAAATAAATGACACGGTCATTGCGGGGCGGAGCAATTGCAGGCAATGTCTGATATTCATCATAGGCTTTAGTTTGTATATCATCTTCAGGTTTGGTCGCGCGCCAAAATAAAATAAAGCCGACACGGGTGAACGCAATAATACTGAGCAAGCTGACCAAGAGAATGATGCCAATAATCCAGCCTTGATGTGCCATATTGGCAGTAGCTTCTAAAATAAAGACCTTGCCCAAAAAGCCACTAAACGGTGGTAAGCCCGCCATCATTAAGGCAATCATGAAGTACGTGATAGCCAGTACTTTATGTTGCTTCATTTGCGGGGCAATGTTGAAGTGATCTTTAAATGCGCCACGTTGAGCGGTAATCCAACCGAACAGCAAATAGAAAGCCGCTGCAATTAAGGTACTGTGTACCAAGTAATACAGTGCAGCTGACCATGCCTGTGTGTTCAGCATTGAAATAGCAATCAGGATGGTACCAATTGAAGACAGCATCATAAAACCGACAAAGCGACGTAAGCGCTCTGCACCAATCGCGCCAATGACCCATATCGTGATTGGGAA
>OGVO01000245.1_pt1 | contig 10371 bp, 10 predicted proteins | sample 1575771 | NCBI WGS metagenome assembly OGVO01 (sample SAMN07581527, study PRJEB24739) | freshwater metagenome | place: Singapore | collected 2015-01 | reverse complement strand
GCAGCCCATGCTACAACTTCTGGCCCATCTTCTTGCTCTCGCTTGGATAAAAATTCATTTTTCCCTCCAGAGCCATTAGTTCCTCGGATATGTGCGAGCACACAGATGTAGCCCCTCTTCACGTAATAGTCAATGTAGCCAATATGTGGTGCTGCATTCATAAAGGCATAAGGACTCTGAGTCAACAATACAGGGAATTTCTGCCCTGCTACTTTGGCAATGCTATCAGCAGGAGAATAAACATCTACCAAAAGTTCTACACCATCGCTCATGGCAACTTTGATTCCTAACTCCGATTGCATGGCATACTGTGCAGATCTAGCACTCCATGATTTGGTTTGTGCAGTTACATTAGTTAGTACTAAATATAGAAATACGAGAGGGAGAAGGTTTTTTTTCATTGCTCAAGTAAGGATTTGTTAAATAAATTATCTAAAAAAAATAAATGTTCAAAAAAGTCGCAACAAATTCCCCATCTTTTTCGAAGAATTGAATGAGAACTTGTGTAAGTACCCCTAAAATAAGTGCCTGTTATGGGTGGTTAAAACTTTTAATTTCCAGCTACATATTTTATCAAGAGGGGGAGCAGAACCCTCCGCAATAATGCGGAGGGTTTTTTGTTGGTTGCGCTATCAATAAAGGCAAATTCATTATAGTACCTTTAATAGGTTCAAATCAAACATTATGAAATCTTTTTTAGTATTCGTTCTTTTATGTTCGTCATTCCTAGGGTTAGCACAAAAAAATCAATACACGATTACCTCTTTTCTGGAACAAGGCCCTAAAGCACCGAACACACATTATATTGGTGAAGCCTGGTTGAGTAGCTTACTACAAGCCGATGCGGAAATAAATTACAATATCAGTAAGGCCACATTTAAAGCAAATTCAACCTTAGATTGGCATAAGCATACCACACCACAGGTGCTCATTATTTTGGAGGGAAAAGGATACTACCAAGAAAGAGGTAAAGAGCCCATCGTGATGCAAAAAGGAGATGTTATCAAGTGTAATAAAGATGTAGAACACTGGCATACATCTACGAAAGAAACTGATGTAACCTATTTGGCTATTTATGGAGGAACCCAGCCTACCATTTGGGGTGAAAAATTAACGCAAGAATATTATGACAGCGTTGCTCAAAAATTAAAACCGAAGAATTAATATTTATAAGTATGAAAAGACAGCTCTATTTTCTTTTGATACTCTGCTTTGTATGGATTAATAAAGCAAACGCCCAAGAGCCCTATGTACGCATTGCTAAAATCATTGTAGATAATTCTCTGTTGAGGGAATATCAATCATACTTGAAGGAGGGTATCGAAACTTCTGTAAGGCTTGAAAAAGGCGTGCTGCGAATGTTTGCTGTGTATGAAAAAGATAAACCTAATCATGTAACGGTTTTTGAAACCTATGCCAGTAAAGAAGCATATGAAACTCATATCAAAACAGCCCATTTTCAGAAGTACAAAAATGGTACACTTAAAATGGTCCAATCTCTCGAATTGATCGATGTGGTTCCCATCATCTATGAAAGCAAGAACGAAGAGTAATTGAAAAGACTTTGAGATCACTTTTGTCATCTGTTTGTCATAATCTTTCAAGAGACTTCATTATATATCTTCTTTTTTCTGCATTTCGTCAATCGCTTTTCTTTTCTCGTAAGTAAGTATGTATGATTTCAAAACAACTTGCACCCGATTTAAAAAGAAAATGATGAATAGATGGATGACAGCCCTTTTATTAGGGATACTAATCGTAACAACGACAAATGCACAGGAAAAAGAAAGTAAAGCCAAGATCGATAGCTCTTTCTTTCATGCTAAATTTTTACCCGATATCACATTGGTGGGTAGATACACCAAAGCAGATATTCACTTCTTACCTGAAATAGTAGGGACCACGATCAATGCAGGAAAAAAGAATGCCTTGATCATGATGGACAATGTACAGGGCAATGTAGTTACCAATACCATGCGCCAAGTAATGGCCAAAGTACCGGGTATTCAGATCTGGGAAAGTGATCCAAGTGGTATTCAAATTGGTATTGCTGCACGTGGATTGAGTCCGAATCGTAGCTGGGAGTTCAATCTTCGTCAGAATGGTTATGATATCAGTAGTGATCCTTTTGGTTATCCTGAAGCTTATTATACACCCCAGTTAAATTCTGTTCAACGAGTTCAAGTGTTACGTGGTGCTGCCAGTTTGCAGTATGGTCCACAGTTCGGCGGTATGGTGAACTTCATCATGAAAGATGGAAGTGAGATCAATAAACCTTTCCAATATGAATCACAACAAACGGCCGGAAGTTTTGGGCTGTTCAATTCATACAATGCCATCGGTGGTGAAAATGGTAAGACACATTATTATGCATTTTGGGATCATCGCAGAGGAGATGGATTTTGTGACAATAGTGGATTCAAAGTGAACACAGCTTTTGGAAACTTCTCATGGAACATCAATAAAAAATTAAAAGTAGGATTAGAGATCACACACTTTGATTACTTGAGTCAGCAACCCGGTGGATTAACCGATGCACAATTTGCGCAAGATCCCTACAAGAGCTTACGCCAAAGAAATTGGTTTGAAGTAAAATGGAACATGGCTGCTTTCAATGCTGATTATACCATTTCCGACAAAAGCAGATTGAATGTAAAAGCGTTTGCCATGACGGGCGATCGCAACAGTATTGGTTTTATGCAGGCACCCAATATTGCAGATACCATCAACGCTAGTACACTTCGTTTTAATAATCGTAGAGTTGATATTGATCAATATAGAAACTTTGGGATCGAAGCACGTTATATCACTGACTACCAGATCGGGAAGATGAGAAATACATTATCTGCAGGTATCCGTTATTTCAGAGGTAATACTGATCGTTTCCAAAATGGAACAGGTGATACCGGATCAGATTATAATTTGAATATTCTCAATCCATTCCCAACCGATTTAAGCTTTATCACAAACAACACTGCTTTCTTTGCTGAAAATTTATTCAGGATTGGAGATAATCTCGTGATCATTCCGGGTGTTCGTGTAGAAAATATTCAAAATGAGGCAGATGGTAGAGTTGGTCTTAGCGGTAATACTGAAATAAAAATCAATAATCAAAATAGAACTCGTCGTTTTGTGTTGCCGGGTGTGGGAGCAGAATATCATATCGGTCAAACAGAGATCTATGCCAACTATTCGCAAGCATATCGTCCGGTATTGTTCAGTGATTTAACCGGCAATCCTACAACCGATGTGATTGATCAGAATTTGAAAGATGCAAAAGGATACAATATTGATCTGGGTTATCGCGGTCGTATCAAAGAGTATTTGTTCTTTGATGTAAGTGGTTACTTGTTACAATACAACAATAGAATTGGATTGATCGCTCAACAAAGATTGGATGGTAGCTTTTATAATCTCCGCACCAATGTAGGTAATAGTCGCAGTAGAGGTATAGAAGCATTGGTAGAATTCAGTCCATTCAAAGCCTGGGGTGTTAAGCCGGTATTTGGAAATCTTACGGTATTCGCTTCATTAGCATTTATCAACGCACAGTATGACAACTTACGTGTCATCACTCGTCAAGGAAATACATTGGTAGAGTCTAACCTAAAAAACAAGCGTGTAGAAAATGCGCCGGAAAGAATTTATCGTACAGGAGTTACCTATAGCAGAAAGCAACTCACGGTTACAGCTCAATACAGTTATGTATCAGCAGCCTACAGTGATGCAAACAATACCGTTACTCCAACTGCAAATGGTGTCAATGGATTGATACCCGCCTACGATCTGGTAGATATCAGCGGTACTTATAAATTCACGGAGAAATTCTTTGTGAAAAGTGGTATTAATAACTTGTTGGGAGAGAAATATTTCACACGAAGAGCAGGTGGTTATCCCGGACCGGGATTGATGGCGGCTGAGCCTAGAAATTTCTTCCTGACCCTAGGAGTTAAACTTTAATAAAAAAGCCCCAATTTTTGGGGCTTTTTTATTAGGTAGTTAAAACCTTTATTAGCAATCTTGTGATGTAACTTTATCACTCACAAATTATCGTACTACGAGTATTTGAAAATTTGCTTCAATGAATAAGTGTGGCCTCGCCATTCTACTATTACTGTTACAGCTTGGTTGCAGAAAGCAAATAGAACAAGTGTATCCAACACCTATCGATACTTCTATGATTCAAAAAGTGAAAAAAATTGTGGTGTTGGGGAACAGTATTGTACAATATGGCCCGGATCAATTTATAGGATGGAAGGGTAATTGGGGTTTGGCTGCAAGTAGAAAAGAAAATGATTTTATTCACTTGTTGATGCAAAATTTACAAGCCAAGAGAAATGATGTTGAAGTGCGATTTAAAAACATTGCTGATTTTGAGTCTACTTATCTGACCTATTCATTGAGCACATTGGATTCTCTTCGTGATGCGGATATGGTGATCATGAAGATTGCAGAAAATGTAAAGTCTTCGCAACCTTCTTATCGTCAGTTTATAGCAAAGTATGACAAGATGATCCATTATTTAGATCCTTCCGGAAAGGTGGTGAAATTGATCATAGATGGATTTTGGAAGAATGAAAAAGTCAACAACGATATACGTAATTATGCCATGCAGCATAAGATCGCATTGGTATCTATTACAGATATTTCATCAGATTCAAAGAATCGAGGAATTGCAGGGCATCCAAATGATAGAGGTATGAAAATAATTAATGATAGAGTATGGCGTTATGTAAGTCACTATTTTTAGTTTGATCGTCAATTATATTTTTTTGAAGATCGAAAAGAATATATCTGTCCTGATCTCAAATCCTAATTTCTGATAGAGCTTGATAGCACCTACATTGTCTTGTCTTACATGCAGGAAAGGAGTCTTTTGATTATTATAAATGCAGGTACAAACTTTTTGTGTCAGCGCCGCTGCATAACCCTTTCCTAAATGATCAGGATCAGTACAAATCGCACTTACTTCAGTAAAATCATTGGTTTGTAAGCGTTGTCCGGCCATAGACACCAATTGATCTCCATCAAAAATGCCAAAGTAATTACCGAATTCGATCGTGTGATCGTTAAAGGGTCCGGGTTTTGTACGTGCTGTGAGATCGAGCATTTGAGGGATATCTGCATGCTCAAGTTTTCGGATCAATGGTTGGTGATGGTATTCTGTAGTAGATTTTTTTGTATGTACCATTTGATACAAGGGTAAGCTAAGTTGTATGTTCATGCTGTCAGGTATCTCCACTTCTCTAGCGATCAAGACAAAGAAAGAGCGATCTATCGGAATGTATTGATCTAATGCATCCTGATCTTTTGTATCCCAATGTTGAAGTGCAAATAGAGGGGATATTTCTTTGGAAAAATATTTCAGTACATCATTTCCTGCATTGAGGTATTGTTGATGTGTGGTAAGAGCTTCCCAAATGGCATTATCAAGAACATGGCGCATGCTGTAAAGGTAAACTTTGTGTTATATCGTCATAAAAAAGTTAAAGCAATGATGGCCTTATTATCAACCCAATCTTTTGTGTAATTTCAAGACAAATTTTTGATCATGCGAAAGTTAGTAATAATAATGAATGCCGTATGTGTAATGCTTTTAACCGCATTAACAACACAAGCACAAGAGTGGACGCCTGAGCAACAGGTAGAGTTGTTTGGTTATTGTGAGAAACCTACTTTGATCAAGCAGTTGAAAATATCGGAAGCCACAGCAGATAAAATCGGACAAATTCATCATTGGGCGAGACTCACCAAGATCAAGATCGAGGCAAATGCCAGTGATACGTTTGCTACTGCAGGCGAGGTAGAGGAAGAAGTAGTGAAGAAATACAAATCGCTCTCATTATCGGGAGATCAGGTAAAAGCATTGGTAGAACGTAGAAAGAAAAGTTTAAGTGAGCCGTGTGAGATTATTACGTTGACGGTGAATCGTAATTATGATACGATCGCTAAACCACAATTGCAATTACAGTTTCGCAACAAATACAGAAGAACATTGATGGACAAATTAGAAGTGAATGGAAAGCAGGCTGATATGTTGATAGAGGCGGAAGTATGGAAGCAAAAAGAGGCATTAGAGATCGCCAAGATACCCGAAACAGATTTCGAACGTATTCGTAAAACAGTAGGTATGTATAAAGAGTTGGAGCGTAAGTATGGGTTTATTGGAATAACAGAACAGCAAAAAGAGGGAGCGAAAAGTATTTTTAAAGGAGTGGAATAGCAGTGAATAATTGAAGAAGTAATTAATCACGATTCGTATCTCTTTTGTGTTTCACATCTTCCAAATCATTATTCAATTCTTCTTCCAATTCTTTTCTATCAATTTTACTTCGATAGATGAGAAAACTTATCAGCGCAATAGCTGCAATGATAGCTGCAACAATAATTCCAAGGTTCATACTATTGGTTTCTTTAAAGTTAGCTGACTTTTATCAGGATATTCTTATGAATGTTCCGTTACCTTGTGCGCTCAACCTTAGAACATGAAATTGGAAGAAATTGTATTGAACAGAAGTAATCACACCTGCGAGTTATGTAACTCAAAAACAGTAATACAACTCTATAAAGTGCCTCCACAAGATCACGCTTATCCCGAAAATACCATTGCAATTTGCAACAAGTGTTTGGTGCAAGTAGAGAAAAAAGAACCATTGGACTATGGTCATTGGAAAGCGCTTACAGAAACTATGTGGAGTGAAGTGCCCGGAATACAGGTAATGGCATGGAGAATGTTGAATCGACTCAGAAAAGAAAGTTGGGCATCAGATCAGTTGGATATGTTGTACCTCGATGATGAAAACTTAGTATGGGCAAAGGCAACAGGTGATCATGAAAATGATGGTGAAGCGGAATTACACACAGATGCTTACGGAAATTTTCTGCAGGATGGTGACACAGTTTTACTCACCCGTTCATTAGATATAAAAGGAACTAGTATGAGTGCTAAAATTGGAACGGTTGTGAAAAACATCCGACTGGTAAAAGATAATAAGGAACAAATTGAGGGAAAGATTGAGGGACAGATGATTGTGATACTGACGAAGTATGTAAGAAAACAGGGGTAATGGCTTGGCTAGCCTTTAATTGGTCAGGAAAATTAAGTTCAATTCATTATTTTTGCCGCCTCAACCGCAAGGTTGGGGCCTATAGCTCAGCTGGTTAGAGCACCTGACTCATAATCAGGGGGTCCCTGGTTCAAGCCCAGGTGGGCCCACAAAGCGAAGAACTCCATCTTCGCTTTTTTCTTTTTGAAACGTATATCAAACACATCATATAGTTGAAAACTTAAGTCTAAGGCTATTTCCCACCACACTCACACTACTTAATGCCATAGCAGCTCCGGCGATCATTGGATTTAAAAGAAATCCATTGATAGAGAATAAAACTCCGGCTGCTACAGGAATACCGATGATATTATAAATAAATGCCCAGAATAAATTTTGTTTGATGGTTGCTACTGTTTTTTTAGATAATTGAATCGCTTTCGGGATACTATTTAAATCTGAAGTGATCAATGTCATCTTTGAAACATCCATGGCAATATCGCTGCCCTTTCCCATTGCGATACTAACATCAGCTGTAGCCAAAGCATGACTGTCGTTGATACCATCACCCACCATTGCTACAACTTTTCCTTGTTTTTGTAACCTCTCAATGAAAGCTGCTTTCTCGGCAGGCATTACTTCTGCTTTGAATGTTTCAAGACCTACTTGTTCAGCAATGGCTTTGGCTGTTTGTTGATTGTCGCCTGTTAACATAAATACTTCAATACCCATTTTATGTAAACGTTCAATGGCAGCTGCTGAACTTGATTTAATTTTATCGGTGATGGCCAATACCATTCTGGCAACCCCATTTTTTGAAAATACAATGACTGTTTTGGCCTGTTTTTGCATGTCTTGAATCCTCTTTTCTAAATGCGCATCAATATCGACCTTGTTTTCTAGCATCATGGTTGGACTTCCAACAGAATATTGTTGCCCATCATAATCAGTCATTACTCCCTTACCGGTAATGCTTTCGATCTTATGAATGTTTACAGACTTGATAGAGCTATTTTCAAAGTGTCTAACAACAGCCTCTGCTAGCGGATGTTCAGATTGTAATTCTATTGAAAGTAGTACAGATTGTAATTCACTCATATCATACTCATCTTTAAAGATCACATCACTTACCTCAGGTTTACCTTCAGTAATAGTTCCGGTTTTGTCTAATACTACGGCATTGATGTTGTGTGCCAGTTCGAGGCTTTCTGCATCTTTAATGAGTATATTGTTTTCTGCACCCTTTCCTATACCAACCATAATAGCAGTAGGAGTAGCAAGACCCAAAGCACAAGGACAAGCAATGACCAGCACTGTTACCGCATTCATCAGCGCATAGGTGAAAGCATTTTCATTTTCCCATAACATCCAGCTGATGAATGTAAGAATTGAAATGCCTATTACAATCGGAACAAAAATACCTGCAATCTTATCTACTAATTTTTGGACAGGGGCTTTACTTCCCTGTGCTTGCTCAACCATTTGAATGATCTGGGCCAGAAATGTTTCTGAACCAATTTTTTCTGCAGTAAATCGGAAACTTCCGTTTTCATTGATCGTTCCCGCAAAGACATATTTTCCGGCTGCTTTTTCAACCGGAACGGGTTCTCCGGTGATCATACTTTCATCTACATAAGAGTTTCCACTAGTTATAATACCATCAACAGGAATCTTTTCGCCAGGTTTCACTAATAAAATATTTCCTTTTTGTACGGATGCAATCGGCACTTCTTTTAGCTGATCATTTTCACTCACTAGCGTCACAGTTTGTGGTTGAAGACCGATTAATTTTTTGATAGCAGAAGAGGTATTTGATTTCGCTTTTTCTTCCAATAATTTTCCTAATGAAATAAATACAATAATAACAGCTGCTGCTTCAAAATAAACATGTGGATGAGTGCCACGCTCATGCCAGAAATTAGCGAAGATGGTATTAAAAGTACTAAACAACCATGCAATACCGGTGCTAAGAGCTACCAGTGTATCCATATTGGCTTTACCATGTTTGGCTTGCTTCCATGCGGTATTAAAAAAGTTTTTACCGAAATAAAAGACCACAGGTGCCGACAGAGCCATCATAACATAGTTGCCCCATGTAACATCCATAAAGAACATGCCAAGAATTACAACTGGTACTGAAAGTATTGAAGACCATATGGTTCTTTTTTTGAGGGACTCAAAATGCTTGATCCTTGCAGCTTCTTTTATCTCATTTTTATTTTCTTCAGTGATTACCATATCATAACCGATTGATCGAACAACAGTCTGAAATTTTTCAGGATCTGTTAGCTTAGGATCATACTCAATCCAAGCATCTTGATTGGCAAAGTTTACTCCCGCATCTAATACGCCTTCCGAAGACTTGAGCATTGACTCAACACTTACTGCACAAGCGGCACAGGTCATTTCGAGGATCGGAAATGTTTTTCTAATTATATTATTACTTGTAGTAGAGTTCATAACCATCATATTTTATTGAATGCAAAGCTATTGATGACTCAAAGGGCTATTGTTATAGCATTTATAGTAAATTGTATATAATCTTCAGTTCCACCTTTCTTGTGACAGGAGTAGTATCTTTGATCATTGTGTGTCTGAACAACTACACATAAAAAATATGGTTTGCGATCGTTGTATCATGGTCGTGAAGCAGCTTTTTATGGATTTGAACATAGATTTCCATCAAATACAATTAGGTCAAATAGAGTTGAAGGAAGAGCTCAATGATCAACAATTGGAAAAGATCAGATCGCTTTTGCAAGAGCATGGATTTGAACTGCTCGATGATAAAAAATCGAAGATTGTTGAAAAGATCAAAACTACAATCGTTTCCTTGATCCATGGTAAAGATGCAGAAGAGCTGAACTTAAAATTATCTGCCATACTGGAAGAAAAACTGCAGACCGACTATCATTACCTCAGCACCTTATTCTCCTCTGTAGAAGGAGTTACTATTGAACGATACACCATACTTCAACGTATAGAAAAAGTGAAAGAGCTATTGATGTACGATGAAAAAAGTCTTAGTGAAATAGCCTATGAAATGGGGTATAGCAGTGTTCAGCATTTGTCTCAACAGTTTAAAAAAGTAACAGGATTAACACCTTCTCATTTCAAGCAGTTAAAGGAGAATAAACGCAAACCTCTGGATAAGATCAAAGACTAATCAAGGGTCATCTGAAAATTATATACATCTGGTTAAGGATTCTATAACAACGAAGGCGTTGAGTGAATCTAATTTTACATTGTTATTCAACCGGCAATTATCGTGACTGGGAAACAGATCGGAAGAGCACACGTCTGAACTCCAGTCACTAATGCGCAT
>OGVO01000243.1_pt1 | contig 10397 bp, 12 predicted proteins | sample 1575771 | NCBI WGS metagenome assembly OGVO01 (sample SAMN07581527, study PRJEB24739) | freshwater metagenome | place: Singapore | collected 2015-01 | reverse complement strand
GTTTCCCAGTCACGATAAAAAAGGAAAATTAATTAAAGGATAAAGGGAACCCTATCATGAAAGGAAAAGTTGCAAAAAGATTGAATGGCATAGGCGAGTATTATTTTTCTCAGAAACTGAGAGAAATTGATCAGTTGAATAAAGCAGGTAAAAATATTATTAACCTGGGAATCGGTAGTCCTGATTTGCCTCCGCATCCCAGTGTGATTGAAGCTTTGCAATTAAAAGCACAATTGCCCGATTCACATGCTTATCAGTCTTATAAAGGGTTACCCGTATTAAGAAATGCCATATCCAATTGGTACAGCAATTGGTACAATGTAGTATTGAATCCGGATACAGAAGTGCTTCCCTTGTTGGGTAGTAAAGAAGGAATCATGCATATCTGCATGACTTATCTGGGAGAAGGAGATGAAGCCCTTGTGCCCAATCCCGGATACCCAACCTATACCAGTGCAGTTAAATTATCAGGTGCAAACCCTGTATACTATGAGTTAAAAGAAAGCAAGGATTGGGCTCCCGATTTTGCCGAACTGGAAAAAAAGGATTTAAGCAAGGTAAAAATAATGTGGGTGAATTATCCGCATATGCCAACGGGTCAACAAGCTACGAATCAGCTATTTGAGGAAATTATTGCTTTTGGAAAACAAAATCAGATTCTGATTTGTCACGATAATCCTTACAGTTTTATTCTGAATGATCAGCCCCTCAGCATTTTACAGGTTCCCGGTGCCATGGAAACAGCGCTTGAGTTGAATTCACTAAGTAAGAGCCAGAATATGGCGGGGTGGAGAGCCGGGATGTTATGCGGTGCGGCGGTAAGAATCAATGAAGTACTCACATTCAAGAGCAATATGGATAGTGGTATGTTTCTTCCGGTTCAATATGCAGCAGCAACTGCATTGGGGCTGGGTAAGGAATGGTACGATGAAATCAATGGTATTTATGCTGAAAGAAGAAAAAAGGTTTTTGAATTACTGGATCATTTGTCCTGTTCTTACAGTAAGGATCAGGCTGGAATGTTTGTGTGGGCCAGCATACCAGAAGAAATGAAAGTCGGACTACTATCGCGGAGACCTCGACAAAGAGGAACTCAAGGAACTCGGCTGGCCTATCCAGAACCTCAAAATCCTTCGAACCGACATTCCTACATATGTAGAGTCGGACTCCGACATCATCAACATGACACTCAAGATAGGCATGTCTGAAGCGAAGGTAGAGTACCTGGAGTCCATAGTCAAGCAGATAAACAATCGGGGATACCAACTCAAGAACATTACCGATTGGGAGAGGTTCAAGTCAGGTGGATAAGGCAACTACAGAAACAAAATGTGGGATGTATAAATAGTCTCTAAAGGAGACTAAGAATGATATACCTGTATGTTAAAACTCACAATAAAACCGGACTGAAATACCTAGGTAAAACAGAGAAAAATCCATACGAATACAACGGCTCCGGAGTTTATTGGAAAAAACACTTAGCGAAGCATGGAAACGATGTGACCACCGAAGTAGTGTTTCATTCCGATGACATTTCTGATATAAAGAGAAAAGGTTTGGAAATGAGCCGAAAGCACAACATCGTAGAATCGGAAGAATGGGCAAATCTTATGGAAGAAAATGGCATCGGGGGCGTAACATCCACATCTTTCAAAACTGGGAACGAACCTTGGTGTAAAGGCAAAAAACTAGATTCTGTATCGGAAAAGAGAAAAGAGTATTGGAGAAAGTGGCGAGAAAAAAATCCAGATTACAAATCGAATTGGAAGATTAACAAAAGAACGAAAAAAGGCATATCAGAAGAGACCAGAGAAGTTTGGAAAAAATCTGTCACTAAAACCAACAAATCAATAATAGAATGCCCACACTGTAAAAAAACAGGCAACCCAGGTAATATGAAAAGGTGGCATTTCGACAAATGCAGAGACAAAAATGGATGACGTGTATATAGAAAAGGTCAACGAAGTTTACGTCAAAGTGAAAACGGAACCTTCGATAAAAATGGAAATAAGCGACCATTTCACATTCAAAGTGCCCGGTTACAAGTTCATGCCTGCGTATCGTAACAAGATTTGGTCAGGAGATATCCGTCTTCTGAACCTCATGACGGGGATCATATACGCGGGGCTGGTGCCTCAGATTGTCGACTTCTGCGATAAGCGGGGTTACTCTGTCGCCCTTGACGATGCACTTCATATCAACAACGACATACCCGAGGAAATCGGATACCTTCTGGCGCAAGATTTGAAAGCATCTTTCCTACCCCGAGATTACCAGAACGAAGCCGTGAGGCTCGCGCTGTCTCAGGAACGTGTTCTGCTTCTGTCCCCGACCGCATCGGGAAAATCGTTCACCATCTACCTGATAGCCAACTATCATCGAATGGAAGGAAGAAGAGTACTGATCGTTGTCCCGACGGTCGGGCTTGTCACGCAACTTGCATCGGACTTTCGAGACTACAACACCAATCAGGGAACGTCTTTCACGACACACAAGATCATGCAAGGTGTCGACAAGGACATGTTTGTTGACTTCACCATATCAACATGGCAGTCGATATACAAGATGCCCGCAAGTTGGTTCGAGCGGTTCGATGTTGTCATAGGAGACGAGTGCCACCTGTTCAAAGCGAAGTCTCTTTCGTCTATAATGGAGAAGTTGCCCCACGCGCGATACAGAATAGGGCTGACAGGAAGCCTTGACGACTCTCAGACCAACCAGACGGTTCTGCAAGGGCTCTTCGGGCAGGTTCGGCGGGTCATCACGACAAAGGAACTCATAGACAACAAGACACTCGCGGAGTTCGACATCAAGGCTCTGGTTCTCAACTACTCCGACAAGGTGAGAAAGGAGAACCGCGGGAAGACATATCAAGAGGAAATCGACTGGATAGTGAGCAACGAAACGCGAAACAAGTACCTCGCGAAAATGTCAACGAGTCTGCCCGGAAACGTTCTTATTCTGTTCCAGTTTGTCGAAAAGCATGGTAAGGTTCTGGAACCGCTTCTCAAAGGAAGAGGCAAGTCCGTCCACTTCGTCCACGGTGGCGTTTCAGCGGATGAAAGAGAACGCATTCGTAACGAGGTCGAAAAGACGACTAACAACGTCATCCTCGCTTCGTATGGCACTTTCTCGACCGGAACCAACATCGTCAATCTGGACTACATCATATTCGCGTCACCTTCGAAGTCGAAGATTCGAAACCTGCAATCTATAGGAAGAGTCCTTCGAAGAGGCAAGAACAAGGAAAAGTCAACTCTCTTCGATATAGTCGATGACCTTTCTTGGAAGGGAAATCGGAACTTCGCTCTGAAGCACTTTGAGGAACGCATAAACATCTATGACGAAGAATCCTTCGACTACAAGATTTACAAGATAGACCTACAGGAATGATACAATGGAAAAATCGACACCTCAGAATCTATACTTCATCAAGTTGAAAAGCGGAGAGGAAATCGTAGCATCAGTGATGATGGTACTCGCCCATTCAATCGTCATAACAGGAGCCGTGCAAATTCAGTTCGACACGGAAAATATGCGAGGTTACCGAAAGGATTGGCTGTTTTTCATGGAACGCCCCGTGGCAGACATTCCCATGAGTGAAATCATGTTCTTCGGAAAGGCGAATGAACTTGCCATCAAGCACTTCGACCAATATTGGGCGGACTTCAAGAGAATCACTGCTTCTGAAAACAAGACGGTCGATGAAGACTTCGGCATCGTGGAAGAGGACTTCTCGGGTGATGGTGATGACACTGAAGAGGACTATGCCCCCAAGGCAACATCTAGACTCAACTAGTACTCAACTTGTGGGGCTAGCGCCCCACTGACACTTCGTGTCAAGTCTCAGTAAGTAGCCAGTAAGTGATTCGGCTACTAGTACCACCAAAAAACCACTGAAACCCAGTACTTCCTAAACGATACTCTCATTATACTGCAAAAACCCGGCTTGTCAAGCACTTTTTTCGCTTGACATCCGATTCTCCATGTGAGAAGATCGAAGTGAATCTATACTGAAGGAACTTACCTTGCCGTTAACGGATGCATTCATCATCAAAGGAAACTCAAAGAGTCGAAACCCCAACGACTACTACCCGACCGCGCCGCTAGCGACGAAGTGTCTCTTCGGCGTCTATGGAAACATCATACCATCGAAGGTATGGGAACCTGCTGCGGGGAGAGGGTGGATGAGCAAAGAGATCATCGCCACGGGCAGAGAGTGTGTATCAACAGACCTCTTCGAATACAACTCGCCGCTTGTTCCAATCGAAACGGGGGTCGACTATCTGAAGTCTGCACCTCGAGCCGATTGCGTCATCACGAATCCCCCTTACAAGAAAGACCTTGCACAGAAGTTCGCAGAAAAGGCAATATCAGAAAGTGTCTTCTGCGCCATGTTCCTTCGGCTGACCTTCATGGAAGGCACCAAGCGTCTCGGGATGTTTCGAAAGACTCCCCCGACGGTCATGGTCATGTCGGGAAGAATATCATGCGACGAAAGTCACTTCGGAGATTACAAGAACCAGCAACGGGGAATGGTCGCATACGCATGGTATGTTTGGGGGAAAGACGTGGAACCCGGAAGGATTTTCTGGGTCAACCCCAAGGACTACATCCCGCGCGAAAGTGTCACACTGGAGCACCTGATTAGCGCTTGACACGACAAAAACACTATGATAAACAAGGAGAAAGTCTTGGCTAAAGTGAAATATGTAGACAACAAGAGACTCTTGGAGGTCTTGAAGGAATACAAGAAAGCCTGCCGAGAGGCAGAGGATATGGGAGAGGAATACCCCAAGATACCCGACTATGTGGGGGAGTGTCTGTTCAAGATAGCCACGAAACTCGCGAACCGCCCGAACTTCTACTCTTACTCATATCGGGATGACATGATTTCCGATGGGCTCGAGAGTGCTATACAGTGGGGCGTGAGAGGTTTCGACCCCGAGAAATCAAGCAACCCGTTCGCTTACTTCACACAGGTCATCTGGTATGCATTTCTGCGACGGATCGAAAGAGAGAAGAAGCAACTATACATCAAGCACAAGGTCACCGAAAACTCGATGATACTCGGAACCATCGTGGAAAAGAATGATGGCGACTTCGGAGACTCATCGTTTGAGGTTGACACCGACTATATGAACGACTTTGTGGAATCGTTCGAGAAGCGCCTTGAGAACAAGTCGAAAAAGACAGCGTTTAGAAAGGCGAAGAAGGTCGGGTTGGAACACTTATACGAGGAATGACATGTTACCAGTAATGATAGAAGAACTCATAAGGAAGGTCAACGACACATCGATACACCCCGACAAGAGACAGTACTACGCAAAGACCCTAAGAGACATTGCAGAAGCGGTCGACCAGTCTTTGAAACGATACGAAGTCGAGAAGAACTTCTCAAACAGCAAACGAAAAGGCAAATGAAGCCTTTCTAAAACTCTGCCCGCATAAATAGAGTCATTACGGAGACCTATTAAAAACGGAGTTTGAAATGACTTACGATTTTTTGCAAAACAAATACACAAAAATGTATTTCGGCTTGGTTCAAAAAAGAAAAGACAATCCTATACACAAATCAGATGAGTATTGTGAGACGCACCACATAATACCAAGAAGTCTTGGGGGCTCCGACGAGAAGGAAAACCTTGTAAATCTAACTCCGAGAGAACATTTCATAGCCCATAGATTATTGACTAAAATGACGATGGGTCGTGATAATAGAAGTATGTGGTGGGCTTTACATAGGACCTTGTTTTCGGGTAAAGTGAAAATACACAGCGCAAGAGAATATGAAAAAATCAAAAAACATTGGGTCGATTGGTTAAAACAAAACCACCCTTCTGTTACTGTCCCGGGTTGGTGTGAAAAAATGTCCCAAATCATAAAAAGAGATTGGGAGAATAACTATAAGAAAAGGAAAAAAGTTAGCGAAGCTTTCAAAAAATCTCACAGAGAAAGGCGAGAAAAAAATCCAATCGAGTATTACGAAAACCAAAGAAAAAACTCTAATAAAGGCGCATATTCGATTAGAAAAAAATGGGAAGAAGATTTTGAATGGGCAAGACAAGAAAAACTTAAAATGTCGGAAAGGAGTTCTGGCCCGAAAAATCCTATGTTCGGGAAGTCGAGAAGTGTAGAGCAAAAAAAACGACAATCCGAGGCGATATCAAGAAAAAGATGGGTCTCTAATAAGACAGAAACTTTGTATGTGGATGTCGAACTAGTAGAATATTACACCAATAAAGGTTATATCATGGGCAGAAAGAAGAAAGGAGAATCGTTAGATGGCTAAAATCGCTATATTGAACGATATGCACTTTCGGTGTTAGAAACGACAATCTGACGTTTTTGGACTACCAAGAAAAGTTCTACCGTGACGTGTTCTTTCCGACTCTGCGCGAGAGAGACATAAAGGTTCTTATGGACCTTGGAGACACTTTCGATAGACGGAAGTATGTCAACTTCCTGACTCTCAAGCGTGCATATGAGATGTATTTTGACCCCTTGGTCGAACTCGGGGTCGAAGTTCATTCCATAGTGGGCAACCACACAGTCTACCATCGGAACTCGAATGATATCAACTTCGAGTTGACAGTCCGGCAATACAAGAACTACAACGTATACACTCACGAGCCAAAAGAGGTCGTCATTGACGGCGCGAAGATTCTTATGGTCCCGTGGATCACGTCTGACAACCAAGGCATCGCGGAAGAGGCCTTGCGCACCACTGATGCGAAGGTCGTCATGGGGCACTTCGAGATTGAAGGTTTCGAAATGCACCGCGGAAGTCTCTGCACACACGGTATGTCAATGCCTGTCTTTTCAAGGTTCGATTCCGTGTTTTCGGGGCACTTCCACCACAAGTCGTCATACCGAAACATACACTATCTCGGTGCCCCGTATGAAATGACATGGAGCGACTACAACGACCCGAGAGGATTCCACATATACGACACAGACACCGGGCGTCTTGAGTTTATTCGAAACCCCTATTCGATGTTCCATCAACTTAGATACAACGATGAAGGGTTGCGAGTCGAAGAACTGGACCAGTTGGACCTGACGGGGCTCAAGGACACCTACATCAAGGTCGTTGTGGAGAAAAAGACCAACCCATACATCTTCGACCTCTTTCTGGACCGCATTCAACAGGTCGGCGCCGCGAGCGTCAAGATCGTTGAAGACGTTTCCGCCCAACTCTCAAACGAGGAAGAAGTCGTTGACGAGACTCAAGACACGGTGACGATACTCAATAGATACATAGAATCCGTGGAACTCGATTTTGACAAGAACAGACTGAGCAAGTTCATCGGAGAACTTTATCAGGAAGCACTCAACGTGGAATGATGATATGGTGATATTCGAGAAAATACGATACAAGAACTTACTCTCAAGTGGCAATGCGTTCACCGAGATAGTTCTAGACGAAGCGAAATCGACTCTGATTGTCGGAGAGAATGGAGCGGGGAAGTCAACAATCATCGAAGCAATCACGTTCGGATTGTATGGGAAGCCCTTTCGGAAAATCAACAAGCCCCAGTTGATATCGTCAATCAACAAGAAAGACCTTCTGGTCGAAGTCGAGTTCTCGATTGGAAAGAAGAAGTACCTGGTTCGAAGGGGCATGAAGCCGAACGTCTTTGAGATATGGAAAGACGGGGAGTTGATAAACCAGGAAGCGGCGACGAAGGACTATCAGGGTTACCTTGAGAAGAACATCCTGAAAATCAGTTACAAGTCCTTCGGGCAGATCGTCATCTTGGGAAAGACCACTTTCGTTCCTTTCATGCAGTTGCCGTCTCAGCACCGACGTGAGGTCATCGAAGACCTTCTAGATATCGGAGTCTTCAGCACGATGAATACTTTGCTGAGAGAAAAGATTGCCGACAACAAGACCGCGGTCATGGATACGAAGTACCGCATCGACCTACTCAATGAGAGGATCAAGTCTTTCAAGGAGCACAACAAGTCGGTCCGCGAAATGAAGATCGGGGCTGTTGAAAAAATACAACGGAAGTTGGAAAACACGCAAGCCGAGTGGAAAGAGAACGACCAGAACATGGATGCGTATCAGTCTCAGATTGATGCCCTTCTGTCTTCCATATCAAACAAGCCTGCGGTCGAAAAGAAGCACCGCGCGATGCTTGACATTCGCGCAGAACTCACATCGAAGATTCGTCTGCACAACAAGGAAGTCGACTTTTACGAGAAGCACGACAACTGCCCGACCTGCAAGCAACACATCGAAGAGTCGTTCAAGAAGTCGTCTATCGGAGCGAAACTGGAAAAGGTCTCTTCCATCACCGACGCTCTCAAGTCACTGGAAGACAAACTGGTAGAGTCTCAGGGCAAACTCCAGTCTATATCGGAAGTTGAGAAGAAAATAGACGAAATCAAGACGAATCTGCTTGACTGCAAAGCCAAAGATAGGATATACATGAATACGGTATATTCTCTCGAAAAGGAACTGCGCGAGGCGAAGAAAGAACTGGTCGAAGTGGACACCACGAAGATCAACGACTTGTCGGAAGAACTTCGTGAACTCGAAAACAAGCAGAATGAGAACCTTCACGCCCGAGACATGTATGCCATCGCGGCTTCGATGTTGAAGGATGGAGGCATCAAGTCTCGGATCATCAAGCAATACATTCCCGTGATGAACAAGATCATCAACCGGTATCTGTCAGCGCTTGACTTCTTTGTGGACTTCCAACTCGATGAGAACTTCAACGAAACGATCAAATCAAGGTTTCGTGATGAGTTCTCTTACAGTTCATTCTCGGAAGGTGAGAAGGCGAAGATTGACACTGCGCTCATTCTGACATGGCGAGCCATCAGCAGAATGAGAAACTCAGTCGCGACCAACCTTCTGGTCATGGATGAAGTGTTCGACGGGTCACTTGACGCATTCGCGATTGAGGCTTTGCAGAAAATCCTTCAAGAGACTGCCGAAGAGAACAAACTCAACATATTCGTTATCTCGCATAAGGAGAGAGCGGTTGAAGGTTTCGACTCGGTCATTCGAGTCAAGAAAATGAAAAACTTTAGTGAGGTCCAAAGAGAATCCACATGACAGATGAACCCAAGTTCGACGCCACTAGCACGGGAGCCATGCGCGAGGCTCTCGGGGTTCCTTATCTCAGACAGGTCCCGCTCGAGGCGGTTGCCGCAGGCGCGGCCGCGCTCGAGTATGGTGCGGAAAAATATGCACACCGCAACTGGGAAAAGGGCTTGCCTTGGCAACAAATGATTGATAGTCTGAAAAGACATATCGACGACTTCGAGAGAGGGCGGGACTACGACGACGGCCCGAAAGGTTCCGGTATGCACCAGGTATGCATGATAATGGCATCCGCTATGATGCTCTCTGCCTCGGTAGTTCGCGGCATCGGAGACGACAACCGTATGCCAAAGGTTGACTCTTATGCGTTTAGCGCGAAAGAGTGTGCGCATTACATCAAGGCTCAACTTGATCGCGCTGAAAAGTTCAGTGAGAAGGAAAAACATGGAAATCAAGATAACCGCTGACGACTTAAGGAACAAGTCGCTTATGATTGCGACGCCGATGTATGGCGGAAACTGTTCGGGATTCTACACGAAGTCGTGTAATGAACTCGCGACCGTATGCGCGAAACACGATATACCGGTCCGGTTCTACTACCTCTTCAACGAAAGTCTGATTACTCGGGCGCGGAACTACTGTGTAGACGAGTTTCTCAGGTCCGACGCAACACACCTCATGTTCATCGACTCCGACATAGGTTTCAACTATCGCGACGTTCTGACACTTCTGCACCTTTGCGACGATGGGACCGGATATGATATCGTCACGGGGCCCTACCCAAAGAAGACCATCGCATGGGAAAAGATCAAGACTGCGGTGGATATGGGTTACGGCAAGAACCCGTTCGAGTTGGAGAACTTCATCGGGGACTATGTGTTCAACCCTGCTGAAGGTATCGACTCTTTCCGCATCGATGAACCTGTGGAAATCCGCGAAGGCGGCACGGGGTTCATGATGATACATCGAAAGGTTTTCGAGAAGTATGCAGAAGCGTATCCGGAACTGAAATACAGACCCGATCACGTTCGCACCCAGAACTTCGATGGGTCGAGAGAAATCACCGCTTACTTCGACACGATCATTGAACCCGAAAGTCGTCGGTATCTGTCGGAAGATTACATGTTTAGTCTCTATGCGCGCCGCATCGGGCTGAAAGTGTGGCTCTGCCCGTGGATGCAACTTAAGCATGTCGGTTCTTACGTCTTTGGTGGTTCTATGGCTGCACTCGCTGCCATTCAAGCGTCCCCGACGGCAAGCGCAGAATCCAACCAAAAGAACTACTTGACACAGAACGACGTTAGTGTTAATGTGGACAAACAACCGAGTCGCAAGG
>OGVO01000242.1_pt1 | contig 10405 bp, 8 predicted proteins | sample 1575771 | NCBI WGS metagenome assembly OGVO01 (sample SAMN07581527, study PRJEB24739) | freshwater metagenome | place: Singapore | collected 2015-01 | reverse complement strand
ATTTTACAATAACAGCACTGGTTTGTTGCAGACATCTGGCGGTACTACTATTCAAGTAAGTGGTAGTGGCAGTTCTGGTAGTCAAAACACTATAACAAGGGTTGTATCAACAAATACAACAATCGTAGCGTCGGATTCAAGTGCAGTGGTTGGTGTTAACACTACTAGCAATCCAGTAGTAATTACTTTTCCTAGTAACCCTACTGCAAGTTTTACATTTTCAGTGGTTGATGTTTCGTCATCTTGGGGTACTAACCCAGTAACTGTAACTGGTGCAAAGATTGCCGGTCTTTCTCAAGACATAGTTTTAGATATATCAGGTGTAAAAGTTACATTTGTTTATGTGGATTCAACCGTCGGCTGGACATTTATAACATCATCTGGTGCGCAAGTAGAATCTATTCTAGATAGCCCTGCTATAACAGGCACACCAACTGTTAATTCTTTACCAGTGGTGGTATATGATCCAGTAAAGAGCGCATATGTAGTCGGTGGTAATAAAATAACAAAAATGGCTTCTCCTTCTAGCATTCAATATGATTCGCAAGGAAGGGTTAAATCATATAATACGGAAGGAGACACTTATACGATTGTGTATGATTCTTCTGGTAAAGTAGTTTCGGTGACAAACGGAACAGAAACTAACACTATCTCTTATGATAGTGCAAATAGAGTAATTGGTGTAACTTTATCATAAGGAGATAATAATATGCCTACAATTTCAATGAAAGAGCTACTATCGGCTCAAATGAGAAATTCTCCGAATTTTTTTGGAAATCCAAAAATAGAAGGGAAATCTATTCCTTCGATGTCAGCCGATGGAGAACTTACTGTAAATGGCACGTCGATTGCTGTAAAAACAAGAGACTATATATTACCTTCTACATGGCAAGAAGTTTATTATAAATCAAATGACGATTTTATAACAGAATCTATTCAATATGGTATGGGTTCTATGTTTTATCAACAAACTTCAACAAACGTAATATATGTAAATCCATCCGCTTCAGTAACAACCGGGACTGGTGTTTTCTCAAATCCATATAAAACACTACCTTCTGTAATAGCAGATGACACATTGGTTTTATTTTTCGAAGGTACAACTTATACATTTTCTGCAGCACAAACCATAACTGCTAAAAACGTAATATTCGGTACATGTGATATAGAAAATGGAGAACGTGTTATAGATTTCGATCGTCTCGCAACTATTTCGTTTGGTTCATTTTCTACATTGTTCACACATTCTGTAGCTAACTCGTCTTTAACATTTTCTGGTGTTAGATTTGTTAACACATCGGGTAACGCAGGTGATCGAGCAGTTGCTAAAACAACATCAACCACTACTTTGTTAAATTTTGAATATTGTCGTTTTGAATCTATAGATGGAAGAACTACCGGAGTTCCAACACCAGATAGTGCAATTATAAATTCAAATGGTAAATTAGAAGTTCGCTTCTGTATATTCGCCGGATGCAATCATAATGCTATATTATCAACTGGACCATCTGCTCGAATTTACGGAAATAGATTTGTATATACAACTGGAGTTGTTGCCAATTTTTCTATAGTTTCAGTAACAGGAGCTTCTAATATCGTAGAAGTACATCGCAATATGTTTTTGTATCCATCTATAAATGGTGGTTCGATGATCACAACCAGTACAACCAGTGGTCTTGTCAAAGTAAAGAAAAACTTTATATTTGGGGCACCATCTACTCTATCTCAAGTTGGAACAAGTACCCAATACGGTATTAAAACAACTTTCACTGGAGGGATTGCTACTGTTTTTGACAACATAGTATGTAATACTTCATTTGCTATTAATGCGCCTGCAGCAACCGTATATTCAAATATAATTTTTGCAGAGGGTGCAACTTTTACAGGTATAAATGCTGATAAAGCTTATTATAATACTGTTGTAAAATATGCAGGCGATGGCGGTGACGCTATTGTCGGAACTTCTGACATACTCGGTAATATCATCGATACATCGTCTCCTACTGCAAAATTTGCGATAGGTATTAGATACACCACCACGTCAACTTCTTACACACACAATTTAATCTTCGGGGCGACTAAATTAGTTGCCAATAATACAGGTACAGTTGGTGTGTTAGGCACAAACAGTAATGTTCCATCTAAACTAGATTGTGAATTTAGACCCTTGAGTTCTTCACCCGCATATATGACCGCAACATCTACTGTTGTCGGTATTATGAACAATAAAGGGGCACGTCAAGATTTTTCGAAAGTTGGCAACACTGGTGGATTATTTTCACCATCTACCGGACTAACAGACTTAGCAACTACTATAGATGGAAAAGCAGAGTTGGCAAGTCCAGCATTTATTGGAAATGTTACAGTAAACGGAAATCAATTAGTACAAAACATAGCTAGAGATTTCGGAACTGAACCATCCAAAACATATACAGGAACTACAAAGACTACCGTTGGAACGTATACGCTACCTATACTAAAAGGCAATTCGGTTACTAACCTAATATCGTATATAACAACTGCAGGGGCTGGTTCTCACAGTATTGATGTGATCGTAGGTTCAGTTGTGTTGACTACATTAACAATAGCTTCAGCAACGACTACAAAAGTTAATATTGTATTGATGACAAGTAACGATCAGCAATCTGTTATGGTAGATACGTCTTATGGAAATACAACTACCCTATCGTCTAAAACTATTAATGTTTCTAATTCAAATACATTAAAGTTTGATGTGGTTAATACAGATTCTGCTGGATCTACAACATTAAGAGGTATGGTGATTACTACCTCATAATTAAAAAGCCTGTATCTTAAGATACAGGCTTTTTCGTATAAATATTTTAATTAAGGAGTGAACTCCCATGCCAGATACAGAAGATACCCGAAGTAAGGGACGCTAACGGTCAATTAGTTGAACCAGAACAGCAATCTCTAACCATTTGGGTTCAGGTAAAATACAACCAGAGAAATCGAACTTTATCAATTAGCCCTAACGAATACGGACGATTGACCAGTGATATCGAAGTCGCTAAATCCAACTGGAAGATGACTTCAACCGAAGCTATGCGCGCCGACATTCTTGCTCAACAGGTATCAGAAATTGATGACCCTGAAAAGCGTGAAGATATAATGCGTAAAGCTGCCAACTATATGGAGGAATTACTTAAAAGCAATAACTCCGTTGGAGCCAAAGTAACTCCAGAGGTCAGCGAGGTTGAAGTAGTCGAGTAACTATTTTCAACAGACAAAAACAGAGATAAATAAATATGCCAAATTTTCCTAGTGATTATTTCACAGTAGCAGGCGCAAACGCTGGCATTTATACCGACCCGGCCACCAACTTAGTTGTTCAGGGAGGTATTTGTGGCACTAAAATCGAATTGCCCTGTGGCTTCAAGAAAGACCTCCGTGTCGATACCATCGAAGCCGTAGACTCCCCATGTATCATCAAATGGTGTGACGTCTTCAAAGCCATCAAATCAATCGCTGGTTCTAGCGCCCTAGAAGCTGACGCTGTATCTGCCGCATTCACCATGAGTGCACCGACTCAGACCGCCGCTATCGCTAACGCCAACCTGATTGCTCAAATCATGGGCTAGTTCCTTGTATTTAAAACTATAAGATAAATACAAAAACAAAAACAGACACAAAAGGGCGGCAGGTTAGGTATACTTGACCCGTCGCCCATATTTTAAAAAAGACGGACATGCTTAAAAATACAAATACACAAAGCTGCAACACCTGTCTTGATAAACCGAATTACCAGTATAACTACATCAAAACTAAATGTGCTTATACCGGGAACGGCTGCTCAACCAAATGGATTGACTCAGCCATGCTGGAATACAAGTTTGGACGTGACTATTGCGATGGTCAGGCCCGTGACCGATGGATTCCCGGCTGGTTAGTGGAGTTCTGCCTGGAAGAGACCGGCCCACAAGACCTTGGTTATCCCGACCCCTGCGAAAAAGACGTATATTACAAAATTATCGGCGGGTTGGTATATCGGGTCAAATACGATTGTAACGGCAACGAAGAAAGTCGAACATACATCAAGAAAGCAAAAATTCAAGATTGTGCCATCGAGGGTCTGGACGCCAGTAAAATAATCAACCGCTGCAAATTCTTCCAAAACACCACCTTGGTAAAACCAATTGACACCTACATGGGTGAATTCAACGGTGTAAGGACGATTAATCCGAACTTCCAGTTCCTAGACATCACTTTGACTGACGACTGTCAGTTGAAAGCCGTCTTCGAGAGCCGGATTGCCCGGCGCGCAGTTTTACCAGCACTTCAATGTCTGGTGGATTACGACATCGTAAATGATACCGCCAAAGTAAACCTAGCTAATCTCGTGGACAACGAAACAGTTCGAGTTATCCGCAAAACAGGTGAGTGTGACAGACTATTTAGTTACACTTACGCCACCGACAACATCGAAGGTGAAGGCACCCGCGAAAAACCTTTGATTGCCAAAGTTAAAGTTACGGACAACATAGAGGGCAATGGTACGACCACCGCTCCATTGAAAGCCGTAATCAAAACTAAGGGACCAGTTATCGGAAACGGAACCACCGAAAATCCGGTAACCATAGATAAATGTGCAGGATTACCAGTCAGCTATCTTAGCCAAGACAACGGATTCTACTTCCTGAGTATCGACCCAAACAGTGTTACTCCTGTTCTACGGACTCAAAACTATCCAGCTCCAGGTGAGCGCAGTACATGGCTAACTTTCGAAGTTCCTTTCTCTATCCAAATCCCTGAGACAGGTTGCCCTGATAAAGTTTGGTTCGCCCACGCTATCGCGACTTGGGATAACGTGACCAACAATGTCAGCGTCCCAACCATGTTTAGCTCCAACGTAGACTTTCTGAATGAGGGGGTACAGGTTTACTTCAATGCCCCTAACCCATTCTTCCCGGACGCGATTCGTTCAATTCGGTTAGAAAACTCCTGGTCTACCGGTATCGAGACATCTCCGATTAGCGATTCTACGGGTCATCACCGCAAAGGAAATTCATATATGGTTATCCCTGGTGGTATCACCTTAAACGGTAAATTCTTCTTCCACGTGACTTTCCCGAACGGTACCAACTATAACTCGGTCAAGACCAGCTTCTACATGAATGGTAACATTCCTTTCAGTCACTGGTTCACCAGAGGTACTTTGCAAATCGCTTTGCATTCATTGAAAACGAAGTAATGAATTGAACAAATTTTAACAAAAACAAATACAAATCAAATGTCATACAGCGATAAAATATCATCGTGCGCCGCACCTCAACACAAGTGCCACACTTGCCAGCAAGTTGAGTGCACTTGCCACAGATATCAACCCGTCGTGACGCAGTACTTTCCAGTAGCTAAGAAAGATAATTGTGACCCTTGTGGCGTCCAGTACGCTATGAAGGCCACCCCCGTGGCTACTTGCGAAGCAGCTCCAGTATGCTATCAAGCCCAAACCGTAGAGCAATGTGTGGAGCCCGAAAACGGAGTATCTTCTCCGAACGGGCTTTACCGTGACTACATCGTTGGACTTGGTAAGGAGGCTAAGGTTAAATTACCGGGAAGCAACAGCAACACCGGTCACAACCTGATTCCATGGTCAATGATTGACTGGTCCTTCCTAGACCCGACATATCCATTTACCCCTCGCATCGTAGCTGACTGTAGCGGTACTACTTACGAAGAAACCGACCGAACTACTTTGGTAGTCAAAAGTCCGGCCGGAGATATCCTACGGACCTTTAAGGCTCCCAGCATTGCAGGTGGCGGTTCAGCAGGAGTCAGCCTAAGAATTACTGACAGCTCTCCTTTAACCGACCAAACCATCAATATCCCAACCGGTACAGCCATTAACGTTGACGCCGGAAGCGGTATCGACCTGGTTCCTTTAAACAACGGATTTAGAATCATCAACTCGGCTCAGGCCATCCCTATTAAGATTGTGGGTGTAGCTGGTTCCGGAATCGTGGTTACCGGAGGCACCGTCGTACAAGATACCGATGGTATTCCAAAACAAATTTTCAACGTCGGCATCGACTGTGGAACTCTGCGTACCAATTGTGGTCTGGTAAAATCCGTTAACAACGTTTTACCTGACTCGAACGGCAACGTTACTATTCCAACCGGTAATAGTGGTGGATTGACCAGCGTGGTTTCAACTGACGGTACGGTCAAGTATACCTATCCTTCTACCGGAGTAGTTGACCTCGGTGTAAATTACGACAAACTGAAAGAAGTTCTTCTGCCTCGCCCAGTCGGTACAACCGGCAACCAAAACGATGTTTTGGTAAACAATGGTGATGGCACCACTTCCTGGAAAAATATCTGCACCCTGATTACCGAGCAAGGATGTTCGGCTGGTTCTGGCGGAACAAGCAATTGTCCTGACGGTACCCGCACGGTGAACACGGCTTACGCCACTGGCGTGGTAAACGGTTCGGTTAACTTCCAGTATGTCTTCAACCAGACCTACGTAGGTTCCAACACCGCTCTTTACACCTCCGATTCCACATATAACCAAGGTGGCTATCCAGTTAACGAACACCCAACATCACAGAATCAACAGGTGGTCAGTAAAAATACTGGTACATTACTGGACGTGAACTTGACCAACCCGTTCCCTTGCGAGCGAGTGGCTAAAGTTACCTTCGTAATTCGGCACAACGTGAAAATGGATATTAACTTCCGACCAAGTATCAACAATCAGTCAACTAATATCTACGGAGACCTCTCGGCTGACCTGAAATACAAGCTTACTCTATTATCCACCAACGCCAACCTGATTGCCGGCGATGCCCGTCGTCCTGACATAGTTTCGAATCCTAATCAGGCTTTCAACTCAATGGTCTTGACCAACAAGCGCAACCGTCGCAAAGACGTTTTCGCCTGGGTTCCCACGGCTAACACCGAATACCTTTCAGGTTTCACCGACAAATTCGAAGACGACTATAGCAAAACAGTTTTCCTAAGTATCCCAGGTAACGCCACTCAAAATATCAAGTTGAACGTAGAAGATTACTTTGCCTTCTTCTGGGCCGGTTTCTTCACCCCTGGTATCAGCGTTGGAACCAACAGCTTCCAAAACATTCAACTTGAAGGATACTATGTCGAATGGATGCAGAAAGCTTAGTCATTATAAACAAACACAAAACAGATAAATAAAATATGCCATACACATTCGGAACTCAGGCTATTACGCCTATTTACTTGACCATCGGTCAACCCGTTCCATCTATTCGTCTGACTGGCGCCGATGTCCCTGCTGGTACATACGCGACCCTTCAGTTGGTCGGTACCACTACTCCGATTATCGGTAGCATCGTGGTCGAGAACAGCTTGACCTATTTCAAAGCCAACTACGGCCAAACAGTTCCTCGCGGAGCCACTTTAGGAGCTAACGCTGCTACATTATCCGCCACTGGAGCCACCAACGCCACCATCACTACCGACGTTAACCCGACCGTAGTCACCCCTGACTGTAACCAGAGTTTGGTTTCATATTCTTCCGGTCCCTGCGCTAGTACCCACGTCATCTCTGACTGTGAAGGACGTTACGACTACGTAACTATCGAAACCCTGGCTGGTTCCACTTTGGTTGCAAACGGAGCTTCTTCGGTAACCTTATCTCTTCCGACTTACGCCGACAACGCCGCCGCCGTAACTGGAGGGTTGGCCGTTGGAAGACTGTACAAGACCGCCACTGGCGAAGTTCGCATCGTAGTCTAATACTCTTATTAAAAAATAAACAAAAATAAAATGCACAACAACTATCCAACATACACAAACTCATCTAGCTGTGCACCGACCTATGTTCCCCAAACTCCGGTGAAACAGGTCTCCACGGCCGGGTGCTGTCCGAAGGTAGTCGTGCTGAACACCAAGTTTACCGGCTCCGGTCTAACCGGATTACGTGGTCAGGCTATTATTGACGTCTGCACTGGCGGTCTGACCGAGCTGGTCATTGAAGGTGGAATCACAGGGGTAAGCGGTCTAACCACTGCCCTTGGTTCCGTTCTTTCTACTTCCCAAGCTCCAACACAGGTTGGAACTTTGACTGGTACAATAGTGGGTCAGCAAATTGATTACGTATCAGACATTAACGCCGCTCGTTTAGTTCCAGCTACCCCCACCGGTTCAGTTCCGGTTTCATCCACGGTTACAGGTAACGTATATCTATCTCCGGAAGGCTGGCGCTCATTACCAACGGTTCTTTCCTCAACCATTAATGTCACAGGTTCTTATTCTGAAGGTGGAACACCAGGTGTCTCTGGCACAGTAAATCTACAGACCGGAGCTATCGACATAGATGTTATTGGTATTCAAGGAGTTCAAACCGCCTCTGGAACGGTAGCCTATACCACCGGGCCTTCGGCAGGTACCGTTACAGGAACTGTTACCGGTAGCAACCTAGCTTTAACCGTAAACGTTCCAACTCCGAATCTTATCAGTACCGGTACGGTGAATATGGTTATCGACGGAGTAAGTTATCCTGGAGCTGGCACACACTCAGTTTCTGGTAACACCCTGACAACCAACATCACCCTGACCAACCTAGCTACCGGCATCAACCTATTAGGAGATGTAACCGGACCGGCTAATTCAAACACGGTTACCAAGATTCAAGGTTTGAACGTTCCCGCATCAGGCGGATTACCTAACCAGTATCTTGCTATCAATGCTTTGGGAACAGCCTTCGAGTACGTAACCCCGAACGACAACCAGACTCAGGTAGTTCCACAAGACACCTCCACGGTTGACGTAATGGTTTCCAGTACTCCATTGAGCCCAACTCTTACTGAATTCACCGTTTCCGCTAAAGCACCCCTGCGTGTCCTGGGCGTCGAAGTTCCAGTTCCGGCCGGCACATCGCCAGTTGGTTACAACTTCCGAACTGCCAGCGGAGCTGAAATTTCAGTTGGAGCAGTCCCGGTAACCTTTGCTGCTGCTACCCCAGCCGGAGATATCGTGGCTACTGTCCCGATTCCTAACGGTTCTCTATTCCGCACCAAAGATGGTTTAACTAGCTCCACCAGCGTGGACATTACCGTCGCTTCCGGCCAACCGGTCAAAATCGAGGCGTTTGACGCCACCGGTATCGTTCAAGGCAACGACACCACTGACTTGATTCGTATCGGTGCACGTGTATCTGCTCGAAGCAGCAACAAGCTTCAAGTAATCAGCACTGCTGGTGAGGAAGGTCTGTACGTTTCCGATAAAACTGAAATCATCGACACCGGAGCCTCGACCAACATTACCGCTCTTGATAGCAACCCAACCGCTGCCGGAGTTCTTCTTGGTGAGTTAGCCGTATGGCGAAACAATAATACTCAACCAGGATTCGCTGGAGCCTTGGTAATCCGAATAGCTCTGACGGGAACGAACCAGTTCCAGCTCGTCGGGCAAAACGGAACAGTGCCTAGCGCGGGAACAAGCGAGAGAGTTGAATATTTTGCCAGCGTTACTGGTAGCACAGTTAACACAACAACCGCACCAGCTATTTCCACTCCGGTTAAAGTTTGGCGTAACGGTATCCTTGCATTCCCAGGTGTCGGTAACGACTATACAGTATCAGGAACCACGGTTACTTTTGCTACAGCGTTGACGCCTGATGAGGTAGTTATCGTCAGCTACTACGTTTAAACCTAGCTCAATAACCCTCGGTCTTCTCTGTCATAGACAGGGTTTCCGAGGGTTTTCCTAAAAAATAAAACAAAAACAAAATGTCATTCAACACTCTTTATCCATTAAAATTCAAGTTCCCACCTCGAATTAACCACTTGAATATTGCAAAGCCATATCTAGTGGTTGGGCCTGACCGTTTTACCGACATTCGGACGGACGGAACTAATGACCACGTGGAAATTCAGGCTGCTATCGACTCCTTGACCAGCGGCCGAACCCAAGTGGAAACCGTGTATTTACGAGGAGATTTCAATGTCGCCGGTCAGATTCTAGTTCCCAGCTATACCCATATCATTCTGGATGGAACTATTACCATGAACAGTTCTTGGACACTAGGTGTATCTACCTTCGGAGGTGTTTTCAAAATTGGAGCAGATAACTCTATTGTTCGCAATGTAGAAATCGAAGGTGGTACGTATAAAGGTAACTTCTTTACTACTTACCCCACCGAAGGTTCCACCAACAAGCTCATTTCCGCTATCCATAGCTACGCTACGATTTTGGACTCCAGTTTCCATGATTTCTCGGTCGAGAACAGTTACTCACCGCTCCGACTTGAGAAACTAGGTGCCAACGCTTTAACCCCAAAGACCTAATTTCAAACTTTATTATTCAAATCATTGGTCAAATTGCAGAACTTGAACGCGAAATGATTGCTTCTCGTGTGAAAGCATCACATTTATACCGTAAACAAAATAATCTTTATAAG
>OGVO01000241.1_pt1 | contig 10412 bp, 15 predicted proteins | sample 1575771 | NCBI WGS metagenome assembly OGVO01 (sample SAMN07581527, study PRJEB24739) | freshwater metagenome | place: Singapore | collected 2015-01 | reverse complement strand
GTTTCCCAGTCACGATAAACGTTTCAGTGTTCAAAGAGCTGAAAAGCTCGAAAAACCGCGCTGTAGGCGCGACAATGAAGCGGTGGTCAGACCGCCAAAAGATCGAAGCATGCACAACCTACTTTATGTTGGGTGGTAATCTGACCTTGACAGCAGAAAAGCTTAAAATTCCATATGATACCCTTAAAACCTGGAAAAAGGCAGACTGGTGGAAGGAATTAGAAGACGATATTCGACGTGAAGAACGTCTCACTTTAAGCACAAAACTACGAAATCTCATGGATGCAAGCCTGGTTCTTGTTCAAGACAGGCTAGAAAACGGAGATTGGATTTACGATCAAAAAGAAGGTGAACTTCGTCGTAAACCAGTGTCAATGAAAGACGCAGGTAAGCTGGCAATGGATGCTGCTAACCTCCGCGCAAAGATGAATATCCAGGAAAACCACACCGTTGCAGCAGAACACGTAGAAGACAAGCTTGCTAAACTAGCCAAAGCTTTCTCTGATCTAGCAAACGGTAAAAAACTCGAATTAACACAAGCAGAAGACATTGAATTCGTCGAAGTAGAGGAAAAAACAGATGCCTTACATGAAGAACGGGAAACGGGACTACAAGACGGAGTACCAGAAGTACCACTCCAAGCCGGAACAGAGGGCGAATCGCAGTGAACGAACAATTGCTAGAAACGCCTCTAATGCGTCAGGACGCACTTCTAAGGGAGATGGTAAAGATCTGGACCACGTTAGGCCACTCTCAAAAGGAGGCTCTACTTCAAGAAGCAACACGCGCGTGGTATCTCAATCAAGCAATCGAAGCTTTTCGCGGAACAAAGACGGATCGCTAAAATCACAAACCTCTAAACGAGAAAAACGATGAATCCCTTAGTTTTAGGCCCACTTCTAGAATTTGGTAAAAGTATTCTTGATCGCTTTGTGGAAGATCCCACTAAAAAGCGGGAAATGGAACTCGAAGTCTTTAAGATGGCCGCTGAAGGGGAATTAAAGCAAATCATTGCTCAACTCGAAATCAATGCTCGTGAAGCTCAGCATCAAAGTATTTGGGTAGCAGGTTGGCGTCCTTTCTTTGGTTGGGCTGGTGGTGTAGCTTTTATCTATGCTACCATTTTACAACCTATGTTAGCTTGGTACGCAACCTCTAAAGGCATCGCTGTACCTCCAGAACTAAACATGGATCTACTTTGGGTAGTAATTACTGGTATGTTAGGTATTGGTGGTTTACGTACTTACGAAAAGAAACTTGGTGTAACCAAATAAAAGGGGGATTTTGTATGATTCTTACCCCGCAAGTAGTTGAAGGCTTTGTGGGCTCTATTTTAGCATCAAAGTTTGATGATGCTGTTAAAACACCTGATTTTCATAAAGAAGGTTGGAAACTTTTTTGTAGTAACAATAAAATGGTAGCTTTAGCTGCCCCCCGTGGTTTGTCTTAATCTGGCCTCGGGGTTAAATAAACGCTTCAAATTCGGGGAACGGTAGAACACCCAATCCCGAGCCAAGCCCAATGTTGGGAAGGTGTAGAGACTAGACGGGGCGCTTAACTTAGGAGTATTTATGTCAAAATCGCATCGGCTTGCGTGGGCCGCAGGGTTTATAGATGGGGATGGTTTTATTACTATTCAAATTAGAAACCAAGTAATTAAAAATAAACAATACAAAGGGCATTATCTGCGTATGGGTTGTTGTCAAGCTTCTCAAGTTCCTTTAAAAGAACTTCAAGATTTGTTTGGTGGTACAATAAAAGAAAAAAATTCAGGTGGTTCTACATATAATAGAAAACAACAATGGATTTGGAATGTATCTACAAAACAAGCAAAAGAAGTTTTAGAACAACTTTTACCTTATTTAGTGCATAAAAAAGAAGTTGCTTTACTTGCTTTAGAATTTCAAAAGACTATGAGTGATTTTAAAGTTTCAGAGGAAGTCTGGAATAAAAGAGAAGAACTCAAAGCAAAAATACAAGACATAAATGCTCAAAGTTAATGAAGGGATAGTCCAGTCCCCACAGGGATGTGGGAAATGTGCATGCCAAGACAACGGGCATGACTGTATCCTACGGATTAGCTACACTGCTTTTTCGGGAACGGAAGTTTATGTTGCTAGTGTCGGATACCGAAAGCCAAGCAGCAATGTTCCTGGGATACTTCAAGGAACAACTACAAGAGAATCAAGCACTGATCGAACTATTCGGTCTAAAGAGAAATGAAAAAGGTCAAGTCCAGTTTGTCAAAGAAACTGAGACTGACATTATTGTCGAGATGGAAGACGGCCACAAGTTCCGTGTTATTGCCAAAGGCGCAGAACAGAAACTTCGTGGATTGATCTGGTCAGGTACTCGTCCTGACATTATCTTGTGTGATGATATGGAAAACGACGAACTTGTTATGAATAAGGATCGTCGGGAGAAAATGAGAAAATGGTTCTATTCAGCTCTACTCCCTTGTATTTCGTCTCGTGGTATTATCCGGGTGGTGGGTACAATCCTACATATGGACAGCCTTTTGGAGCGCCTGATGCCCAAACCGTACGACCGGTGGAGCCATCAGGAACCCCTGAAACTATGGAGCGAGACTCGCAGGAATGGATGGACCTCGATTAAATATCGAGCACACACTGACGATTTTAGCCAAGTATTATGGCCCGAAAAACATTCAAAAGAGAGCCTACAGCAAAAGCGCGAAGAATATATTGGTATGGGTATGCCCGACGTATATTCCCAAGAGTACTTGAATATCCCTCTGGACGAATCAGTCGCCTATTTCAAACGGAACGATTTTGACCATATTACAGAGGATGATCTCAAGCTTCCACTAAAATATTACATGACAGTGGACCTTGCTATTTCTGAAGCTGAACGCGCTGACTACTCTGTGTTTCTTATTGCTGGTGTAGACGAGTACAAACGCATTCATGTAAAACAAGTCATTCGTGAGCGCCTAGACGGTCGAGAGATTGTTGATACCCTTATTAACCTACAACGAGTCTGGGACTTTGAATTAGTAGGTATTGAAGAGATGCAGGTATCTAAATCTATTGGACCTTTCCTTACAGAAGAAATGATTAAAGAAAACGTGTTTCTTAACATTGTTAAGCTTAAGCACGGAGGTAAAGACAAGATTGCACGAGCACGAAGCATTCAAGCTCGTATGCGTGCTAAATCAGTAAAGTTTGACAAAGGTGCTGATTGGTACTCTTCCTTTGAAGATGAACTAACGCGCTTTCCACGAGATACCCACGATGACCAAGTAGATGCTTTTGCTTACTTAGGTTTACTTTTAAACAGTTTAGTCGAAGCTCCTACTGCTGAAGAAATAGAAGAAGACGAGTATGCGCTAGACTTTAAACAATATGGAAACTATTTAAATGGACGATCTACAGTTACAGGCTACTAGTCAACCGGATATTGAAGAGTCTCCTGTCCAAGAGACTGAAGAGTCTCAAGGAGAGCAGGAGTTTTTAAATTCCAATATTGCTGAGAATTTATCGGAAGACAAACTAAACGAAATCTCTGAAATTTGTCGGCGAGGGTTTGAGGCCGACCTTAACAGTCGTTCAGATTGGGAACAAGATCTAAAGCGCTGGGTTGAACTAGCACAACAAATTCGAGAAGAAAAGAGTTATCCTTGGCCTAGCGCAAGCAACGTCAAGTATCCTTTACTAAGCACAGCCGCGATGCAGTTTGCTGCACGTAGCTACCCAAGCCTACTGCCAAGCGACGGTAAGATCGTAAAGACAGTGGTAATCGGTAAAGACCCAACTGCTGAAAAGCTAGATACCGCAGAACGAGTATCCATCTACATGTCCTACCAGCTAATGCATGAAATGGAAGGCTGGGAAGAAGAGATGGACAAGATGCTAATGATGCTTCCTGTCGTTGGTACTATGTTCAAAAAGACTTTTTATGACAAGTCAAAAGATCAAGTATCTTCATACCTAGTTCTACCACAAAATCTAGTTGTTAATTATTGGACACGCACTTTAAACGATTGTGAGCGAGTAAGTGAAATTATTCGCATGTCAAAGCGAATCCTTAAGGAACGCCAGAATCAAAAGCTTTTCCGCGACATTGATCTAGGTGATCCTGCACTTCCCACTACAGAACCACAAAACAATGGGATGGCAGCAGATGAAACAACTCCTTATGAATTGGTGGAACAACACACATTCCTGGATATTAAGGGTACAGGATATCCTCTTCCTTACATCGTTACATTTGAAAGACAGACAGGAAAAGTTTTACGTATTGCTGCACGATTCCTTCCAGATGATATGGAAGTGGATGAAAAGGGTAAGATCATTAAAGTTACCCCAATGCAAATGTACACCAAGTTTGGTTTTGTTCCTAACCCAGATGGCGGTTTTTATGATATTGGCTTTGGTGTCCTTCTTGGCCCACTTAATGAGTCCGTCAACACCCTAATCAATCAACTGGTTGATTCCGGTACATTAAACAACCTACAGTCTGGTTTTATTGGCAAGGGTCTCAAACTACGTATGGGCGACCAGCCGTTTGAGCCAGGTGAGTGGAAGGGCGTAAACGTTACTGGAGATGATCTACGTAAACAGATCGTACCACTACCAACCAAGGAACCAAGTAAAGTTCTCTTTGAACTGATGGGTGCTTTAGTGACGTCAGGCAAAGAGCTTGCCTCAGTAGCTGAAATCTTTACTGGTAAAATGCCAGGACAAAACACACCAGCTACAACTACAATGGCCTCAGTCGAACAAGGCATGAAGGTATTTACTGCTGTTTACAAGCGTATTTATCGTGCCCTTGGCGAAGAGTTTAAAAAGATTTTTAAGTTAAATCATCTATATCTTGATCCACAAAAGTATATCGCGGTTATCGATACACAGATTGGACCAGAAGATTTTGATGATGATGAATACAATATTTGCCCAGGAGCAGATCCTACAGCAATGTCCCAATCAGAGAAGCTTCTAAAAGCACAGGGCTTAGTAGAACTTCTACAAATGTTTGGTCCAATGATGAACCCCATCGAGGTTGTAAGTCGAGTGCTACAAGCACAAGAACAGCCTAACTGGCAGCGTGTTCTAAGTCAAGAAGTTCTTGCAACAGGACAAGTGCCTCCACCACCACCTGATCCAAAGGTGATGGCTATGCAGATGAAGGCTCAGATGGATCAACAAAAGAACCAGATGGACATGCAAGCTAAGGTCTTTGACATGGAACTAAAGGGTCGAGACCACGAAATGCAAATGCAAATGAAGGCACAAGAACATGCCCAAGATATGCAGATGGAACAAGAAAAGATGCAGGTAGAAGCAGCCTCTGAACTTCAGATGGCTCGTATCTTCCAAGCAACTGAAGCTGCCAAGAGCCAGCAGACTTTAGTAAATAACCAACAGGCACACAATCAGAAAATGACTCAACAGAAGGAGCAGGCAAAATTATCTCAGAACTCGAAATCAAAGAATGGAAAGGCTACGAAGTAACCCAAGCAGTTAAGCATAGTATGCTACAACGCTACGAACAAGTCAAGGAAGAATTAGTACATTCATCTATTGAGACTGTTCCATTTAAACAAGGTTATTTGCAAGCTTATCAAGACATGTTATCAGTGTTTACAAAGGAAACAGATGATTGAAGTTACAGGATGTAGAATCTTAATTAAGCCACAAAAGATACAAGAATACGATAAAGTATTTGCTAGTGCCCTCAAAGCCGGTCTCGTTCTCCCAGAACAAAGCGAACGAAAAGAACAGGTTAATATTGACAAAGGCACCGTTGTTCAAATTGGACCCAACTGCCATCAGGATTATGTAGGCTCTGCAAAAGTCGGAGACATGATTGGATACGCAAAGTTTGGTGGTAAATTTATCCAAGACGCAACAACTGATGAGCTATACCTCGTAATCAATGACGAAGATGTTATTTGTATTTTTAAGGATGAACAATGAGTACTGAAGACATTAAAGCAGCAGTAGATGCTGTCAAGAATCCTCCACAAGAGGAACAAGTAAATAACACGCCTGAACCAACAGAGGTTGAGAAACGTGCAATGGAAATGGGTTGGAAGCCCCGTTCAGAGTTTGATGGTGAAGATGATGCATTCATTGACGCTAAAGAATTTGTACGCCGTGCTCCACTATTTGAAAAGATTGAAACCCAATCTAAGCAATTAAAAGCTTTAGAGCGAAGCATTGATGCTCTTAAACAGCACTATACTGCTCGTGAAGAAGCGGCCGTTAAGAACGCTATCAAGAGTCTTAAGGAACAACGGAAAGAGGCTCTGTCCCAAGGTGACGGAGATGCTTTTGAAGTTTTAGATGAGCAGATCAAGATTGCGGAAAAAGAAGTTGAACACATTAAGCAACTTGAAAAGAAACCGCAAGAGGTCGAGATTCATCCTGAGTTTACTCAATGGACAAAGCGTAATAGCTGGTACACTGAGACAGGCTATATGCGCAAGTGGGCGGACGACTACGGCACACAACTACATCAACAAGGCAAGTCCCCTTCAGAAGTATTGAAGGAAGTTGAAAAAGCTGTACGTAAAGAGTTCCCCCATAAATTCACTAATCCAAACAAGGCGTCTGCGCCTGATGTTGAAACCAGTGGTCGAGGTTCTGGATCTAGTCGAGGTGAAAGTTTTGAACTTACGGACAATGAACGTAAGATCATGAATACATTGGTAAGTACCAAACAAATGACCAAAGAAGAGTACATTGCACAGATCAAGTCCATGTACCCAGATCGTGCAAAAAAGTAAGAAGGGAATAATCATGGCTCGTAACACATCCCAAACTGAGGCAAGTGCCCGCCCACGTCGTACCCCCCTGTCCAAGCGTAATCGCCTGGAAATTAAAAACAAGGAACCAGGGTACGTATATCGTATTGTCAATGACGTAGATGACCGCGTTTCTCTTTTACAAGAACAAGGTTATGAAATCGTTCCTGATGCCAAAGTTGGCGCGGCAGGCGATCGTCGAGTTGATAATCCGACAGCACTCGGAACCAGTTCACAAATCTCTGTTGGTCAAGGTACTAAGGCAGTCGTAATGCGACAACGCCTTGAATGGTACAATGAAGACAAGCTTGTCAAAGAACAAGCTGTAGATGAAACTGAACAGACTATTAAGAATCCTAAGGCTGACTACGGCGAAATTCGTCGTTCCGTACGTCATACTGAAGGCGCTTAATTAAGTCGGGCGCCGAGTGAATTATTTTTATTTTCGTTAATGAAAGGATTCGGCAATGCCCAATGTCTCTCGTATTAACGGCTTCACTGTAGTCGGTACTGACGGTGGCGGTAACAACGGTAAGGTAAACGTCTATTATGTCGCTTCAGCGGCAGACGAAATCCTCCGTGGTGACGTCATTAAGTTAGGCGGCTCTGCTGACGCCAATGGTATTCCTACCGCTGATCTATGCGGCGCGCTCGATGTGCCTATCGGTATTTGCGTAGGTATTCTACCAAACAAGTTTGATCCTGCTGGTAACATGACCTCAGGTTCAATGATTCTAGATCTTCCTGCTGTAACTCAAATTGCAGCTTTAGGTTCAGGCTATATTCTAGTTGCTGATGATCCTCATATTGAAATGGAAGTTGAAGCTTCTAACGGTATTCCAACTGCTGCTGACATTGGTCTCAATGCTTCACATGCAAACGGTGTCCGTACTGCCTCAACAATCACTTCTCCTGCTTATCTGGATTTTGGTACTGAGGCTGTTACCTCAACTCTGAATTTCCAAATTCTCGGTCTTGTACGTCGTGTTGATAATGAGATGGGTGCTAGCGCGAAACTTCGCGTTCGCTTCAACCGTCATCAGTATAACACTGTCGGTACAACCGGTATCTAATCTAGGAGGATAATATGAGTGTAATTAACACTTCTAGCTTTGCAAAAGCCCTTTGGCCTGGTGTCAATAAGTGGTGGGGCGATGCTTATAATCAATACCCTGTAGAGTGGGATAAACTCTTTGAGAAGAACACTTCTCGTAAGGCTTTTGAAGAAGAAGTCGGTACTTCACATTTCGGTCTAGCAGTAGCTAAGAGCGAAGGTTCACCAGTAACTTATGACGCTGCTCGTCAAGGCTTTACCAGCCGATACCAGCACGTTGTATACGCGCTTGGTTTTATCATCACCCGTGAAGCTTTTGACGACGACCAGTATGACGTAGTTGGCAAGCTTAAGGCCCAAAGCCTAGCTTTCTCTATGCGTCAAACCAAGGAAATCGTTGGTGCCAACATCTTCAACCGTGCCTTTAGCACCTCATATCTAGGCGCTGACGGTTCAAGCCTAATCGCCTCTGCTGGCGGTGGTGGTTCTGCATCACATCCAAACGTAGCTGGTGGCACTTATACAAACGGTGTTGCTGCTGCTGTTGACCTCTCTGAAGCAGCTCTTGAGCAAGCCTGTATCGATATTGCTGGTTTCACCAACGACCGTGGTCTAAAGATCGCTGTTCGTCCTAAGAAGCTAGTGATTCCTAAGGAACTCATGTTCGAGGCTCATCGTATCCTAAAGACTGATGGTCAAGTTTATAGTGCTGATAACACTCTAAACGCCATCAAGACCATGGGTATGATCCCTGAGGTAGTTGTAAATCACTATCTAACTGATACCGATGCTTGGTTCATTCTAACTGACGTGCCTAACGGTCTCAAGTACTTTGAGCGTAATGGTGACGAGTTCACAATGGACGAAGATTGGGATACTGAAAACGCCAAGTATAAGGCTCGTGCTCGTTACAGCTTCGGCTGGACCGATCCACGCGGTATCTACGGTTCCCCAGGCATTTAATTGATTTACTAGGATATTTAACCCCACTGACTGGCCTAGCAGACGATATACCGACAGTGGGGTTTTTTGCTGTATATAGCGAAAGGAATTCATAATGGCACGTACTACTTTTGACGGTCCAATTCGCATCCGACGTGGTGCGACAGTTACCCAGGCTACTTCACGTACTACTGGCGTAACAATTAACGCCCCCGCAGGGCAAATCACAATGAACGCTGCTTCTCTTGCCGCTGGCGCTGAAGCAACCTTTACTGTAACCAATTCTTTTGTCACTTCTACTTCAGTACCTGTAATTGCTCTTGCTAGCGGTCAAACTGCTGACACTTCTGTAGTTAATGTTACTGCTGTTGCTAATGGTTCTTTTAACATTACCGTGACCAACCTAAACGCTGCTACTGCTGATACTGGTGCTGGTGTAATTAATTTCATCGTATTCAACGGTTCAAACGCTGAGCGAGGCTAATCAATGACTAACGTAACTCGCGCTTCTCCGCTAGTTACACCAGTTAAAGTTGCTATTGCGAACCCAAGCACAGCCACTACAACTCAGCTTGTGGCGGCTGTTGCTAACAAAAAGTATCGCGTAGTTGGTTTAGCTATTGTAACAACCCTAGCAAACAACGTAAACTTAGAGTCAGGTACAACTGACATTAGTGCTGTTTTCCCACTAGGGGCAAACGGTGGTGTTGTTCTTCCTTATAACGAACATGGTTGGGCAGAAACTAATGCTGGTGAAGCTCTGCAAGTTACGACTTCAGCAGCTACCGCAGCGGGTGTTCATGTTCTCTATGTAGAAATTCCGGTGGCATCAACATGATGAAATGGTTTAAATCTCTTTTTTCTAGTCCTGTAGAATCTGCGTCAGTTGAGCAAGCTCCTAACGTTGTTTCTGTAAAGGACACCACAGCCCCAAAAACTTCTGATTTTCCCCGAGATAAATATAATGTTTATTGGGAAATTTTTTATGACGAGTCTAAAGAACATGGCTATAAAGCAACACTACGTCTTTATAGTTACATGGGTGGTGTAGTAGATGAGTCTGTTTTTGTCAACCGTTATAAGGATGACCTTAAGAAACAGGTTTATGCTGCTATTCCCGGCAAAATGAACAAATATCGAAAGGGTATGTAAATGGCTATTGCATATGTAACTGCTCTACGTAATTCACGTATGGATGCCATTAATACTGCTGCAAACGCTGGCGTTGCAGCTGCTCTTATTCGTATTTATGATGGCATACGACCAGCTACTGGTGGCACTGCTACTACTCTACTTGCAGAACTAACAGCAAGTGATCCTATGTTTGGCGCCGCAGCTTCTGGTCAACTCACTGCTTCTGCTATTACACAAGATGCCAGTGCAAATGCAACAGGAACTGCAACTTGGTTTCGTGTTGTAGATTCTGCTGGTACTACAGTAATGGACGGTTCTATTGGAACTTCGGGTTCTGATCTTAACCTTACTACAACCTCTATTGTTACTGGTCAGCCCGTTTCAATTACTAGTTTTGAAATTACTGAAGGTAACCCATAATGCCTTTTATTCATCCAGGCCGAGGAATCACAAGTATCTTAGCCGGCTCCACGATCAACGCCGCATCAGCTGCCGCTATCGTGACTGGGAAAC
>OGVO01000239.1_pt1 | contig 10426 bp, 17 predicted proteins | sample 1575771 | NCBI WGS metagenome assembly OGVO01 (sample SAMN07581527, study PRJEB24739) | freshwater metagenome | place: Singapore | collected 2015-01 | reverse complement strand
TTTTTTTTTTTCAAGCAGAAGACGGCATACGAGATGCGCATTAGTGACTGGAGTTCAGACGTGTGCTCTTCCGATCTGTTTCCCAGTCACGATACATATGGCAACCGTTCTAAAATCAAGAAGCAGATGCTTGCAGTTGAGCAAGAGATGGAAAATGAAAAGGACAAGAACAAGAAAGCCGATATCAAGCGCAACATGACTCAGTTGCATAACGCTCAGATGGCTATCAAGATCGCTATGAACTCGCTATATGGCGCAACTGCGAACATCTACTTCCTGTATTACATTGCAGAAATGGCCGAAGCTATTACTACATCTGGTCAGCTTTCAATTCGTTACGCTCAAAAGTCTGTGAACGCTTATCTCAACAAAGTTCTAAAGACTCAAGGCAAGGACTACGTCATCTATATCGACACCGACTCGATCTATGTTGACATGTCTTCTCTCGTTAAAACCGTGTTTGGGACTACCGACATTACACGTCAACAGGGTGAGGAATTCCTTGACGAGGTCTGCCGTAAAAAGATTGAAAAGGTTATCGCTGAAGGTTACGAAAAGCTTGCTAAAGACATGGGCGCTTATCGTAACGCGATGTCGATGAAACGTGAAAAGATCACTGATAAGGCGGTGTTCGTTGCAAAGAAGCGTTACATCCTTAACGCTCTCAACTCAGAAGGCGTTCACTTTGCTAAGCCAAAGATTAGCGTAACTGGTATCGAGTCCGTTCGTTCATCGACCCCTGAAGTCTGCCGTGAAAAGCTAAAGGAAGCGTTCTCCGTTATCATGAACGGAACTGAAAAGGACACTCAAGACTTCATCGAAAAGTTCCGTCAAGAGTTCTTTACTCTTCCAGCAGAAGATATCGCGAAGATCTCTGGAACTGATAACATCGAGAAATACATGGAGAAGGGAACATACAAAAGGGGCTGTCCAATGCATGTTCGTGGCTGTATCCTTTACAATAACTTCCTCAAGGACAAGGGTCTTGAAACTCGTTATCAATCCATCCAGAGTGGTGACAAGATCAAGTTCGTTTATCTGAACATACCAAATCCTATCCGTGAAAACATGATTTCGTTTCCAAACGTTCTTCCAAAAGAATTTGCTCTTGAAAAGTATATCGACTATGAAACTCAGTTCGATAAAGTTTTCTTGAGTCCAATTCAAAACATCCTTGAAGCTATCGGTTGGACGTCAACCAAAGTAGATACGCTTGAAGATTTCTTTTCGTGATGGAGCTAGTATATGAGAATTGAACAAGAATTAAAACTAGACTATCGAGATGTGCTGATCCGACCAAAGAGAAGCACGCTTAAGAGTCGAAGTGAAGTTGTTTTAGAAAGAGAATTCACCTTTAGAAATTACAGACTCGATCTTCCAGACAGCGCAGGTGGATACCATTATAAGGGTGTACCAATTATGGCTGCTAACATGGATGGTGTTGGGACATTCGAAATGGCTGAGGCTCTTGCAGATAAAGATCTCTTTACGTGTTTAGCAAAGAACTATAGCAAACACGATATCGTAGCTTGGGTTGATAACGGACGTGGAAGAGAGATCAACGATCACTGGGCATACTCTATGGGTATCACTCAATATGATCTTGATAAGTTTGATACAGTTATGGGAAATACATTTCCTGGAGACATAAAGTATGTCTGTATTGACGTAGCGAACGGATATTCTCAATACTTCATCGAGACAGTTCGAGGTATCCGTGAAAAATATCCAAATATAGTCATTATTGCAGGTAACGTAGTCACTGCAGATCAAACACAGGAGTTGATACTGAATGGAGCAGACATTGTTAAAGTTGGGATTGGTTCTGGGTCGGTTTGTACGACTCGTATACAGACCGGTGTTGGTTATCCGCAACTATCCGCTGTCATCGAGTGTGCTGATGCTGCTCATGGCCTCGGCGGTCATATCATCGCTGATGGTGGCTGTTCATCTCCTGGGGATGTAGCAAAAGCTTTTGCTGGTGGCGCCGACTTCGTGATGCTGGGTGGTATGCTAGCTGGTCATGATCAAGGTGGTGGCGAGGTCATCAGCAAATGGTATAAGTCTGAAGAATACACACACGATCATGATGGTAAGTTTATTGCTAATCCAATGATCGAAAAGAAGTTTGTCAAGTTCTATGGGATGAGCTCAAAGTCCGCAAACGATAAGCACTTTGGTGGATTGAAGGACTATCGTTCATCTGAAGGCAGAACCGTGTTGACAAAATATAAGGGAGATGTTAATATAACTATACAAGACATTCTTGGTGGAATTAGATCCACTTGCACTTATGTCGGCGCTTCAAATTTAAAACAGCTATCTAAGTGCACGACATTCATTCGTTGTAATGACACGCATAACCGTGTATTTGAAAATTCTACAATTGGTAACTAAAGGATATAATATGACAGACTGGGTAAAAGACATTCACGATATGCATGCTCACTACGGGATGCACGAAAAATTTGCTGAATTTGATGAGCAGAAGAAAATACTGTTCCTAGCATTCAGAGCAAACTTTCTACAAGAAGAGCTTGACGAACTCAAGGAGAACATCAGCAACCCTGAGGAAGTCGTAGACGCTCTTATCGATCTATGCGTTGTTGCGATCGGAACTCTTGACGCGTTTGGCGTTGACAGCCATAAGGCTTGGAAGGAAGTTCTTCGTGCAAATATGAACAAGCGCGTTGGCGTTAAGGAAGGTAGACCAAACCCACTTGGCCTTCCAGATCTTATGAAGCCAGAAGGATGGACAGCACCGTCACACGAGGGCAACCACGGCAACCTTCCAAAATAAATCTTACTGTTAGCGATAACATTTTCAAAAAGAGTAATATATAGTCATGAGATAACCATAACATTGGAAGGCTGATGACTAGTTACGAACTAAAGGAAGCAAACAGATACTATTGGATAGTGAAGGGTCATCTGATACCGGATACGTGGAAAGAAAAAGAAATACTCTCTGTGTATAACTCGTACTTCGATCGCATCTGGGGAAATTCAGAATCCTACATGCACGAAGATGGTTTCGAGGAAGCTTGGAAAAATAAATTGAAATAAATGCAAAAGAGGGGTTTACAAGGCCCCTCTTTTAGTTTATACTGATTCTATAAGGTAAAACAGAGAGAATCAACATGACGAAGTTCACCAAGTTCGACAAAACTAACCTGAAAGCTCTTCGCGCAGAGATGAACGCACTGCTGAACAAGTACGGCGTCGACACGAACATCGAATTCACTGTCGGTAACATGAAGTTCAGTGAAGCTGAAGTTGAGATTAAAGTCACTGCTAAAGTAAGCGGTGCAAAAACTTTTTCGAACGTGATCCTCGAAAGCCGCGCTGCTGCTCTCGGTCTGAAACTGAAGAATAAGTTCGGTGACGAACTCGTTGACTACAACACTCGCTCCTACAAGTTCCCCTTCGTCTTCGTTGATGCGAAAGACGGTAAGCGTTACAAGTGCGACGAACGTATGGCGAAAATTCGCTTCGGCGCCTAATAGGAGAAAAGATCATGACTCTTGGTAAAAAACTCAAAGCCATCATTGCTGAACATATGATTGCTGAAGAATCAAAGCGGCGTGCTGCAGAAGAAGCTGCAATGATCTTGCGCGCCAAACAACGAGCCGAACGTACCGAACTCGTAAGTCGTATCAGCACTACAATCGATACTGCTATTCATGCTGGTAGAATTCCTATGTACAAAATCTATGGCACAGATCAACGATCGTGGATTAATTCGTGTCGTAGGCATGAAACACGTGGGATCGCCGATCTAGATTTGTGGGACAATCTGATTGCTTGGCTTCGTAACGAAGGTCTTAAGATCAAAGTCACTGAAGGGTGGGAAGGTGATGGATCGCGCGACTGGCTAGAAGTCAGTGTTGAACTTATACCTGAACCAGAATACGAAGCAGACTAACAACATGTCAAGAGCTAAATTATTTTTGGCGTGGTATAAACTACTGCGATCTAGAAAGTATAAGGTACTACTCTGCATCAGTAGTGCATGGTACAACAGCAAATTTTATGACATAAACGGAAAGTATCTGATCAAAAATGGTTGACATAGTCAACCAAATGTTTTATATTGATTCTATAAGGTAGAAAAGGAACCTACTATGAAAAACCGCACTCCCGCTTATCGTTTCACTGTTCAGCTCGAAAACGGCAAGCCTGTCGCAGAACAAGCTCATCTCGTTGAAGCTCTGAAAGCTGTAGTTGCTGCTGAGAACACCTGGAAGGGTTTCCGCCAATATGTGAAACTTCAGGGCCGTGGCCATCGGCGCGGCAACCGCCGTTACAATCAGTCTCTGCCACTCAACTTCGCTACTCACGCTGATGTGTACGTTTACATCCGGTAAATAGATGGCGCACTCATATATCGACGTTTATCACGCAGCTAAGTCTTTAGTTGAATGCAAGGAATTGCGTACAGAAAGCGGCTATAAAATTGTTTATGGCACCATTTCTAGTATGCTATATCATTCTAAAGATAATTTTTCTGGCTTTATTTCAGAAAAAGCTGAAGAAGAGCGCACAAAAAATCCAAAATTTAAAGTTACAAAAGAACACTATTACAGCAGAGCAAAAATGGCGAAAGAAATATACTCTGCTTTGCAGTCTGGTAGTTCAAAGGAACAAGTACTAGAATTGATCGAAATGTCTTGTAGTGTGCACTATACTACAAAGGCAGAAAATGAGGAACTTTGTAAATACCAACATCTCACGTACCCACACACGTATGTAGCGGCTAATATTGTTTTGATTCCGTTTGTAAGGAAAAATATAAAAAATGTGTACAACATCGAAAATGTAGAATATAATGAACCAAAGCATATTCTACAGAAGTATGGTATTAACTATAACACGCTCATTTCTCGTTGCAAGTCAAAGAAATGGAGTGATTGGCATCAAATCAGAAAAGAGGCAGCATGATTCTAATTATTGAAGGCATGGATCGTTGTGGTAAATCGACTCTTGTCGAACAGCTACGCAAACGATACTTTACAAATCCAAAAACGATCGTACATCACTCATCTTCTCCTCCCAAGGTTGATAATCCAAACCTCTGGGAGATTACTCATTATTCATCGCTGTTGGATCATTCGTTCCAACTATCTATGGATCACGACTTTGACATTATCTTTGATCGCTTTCATCTAGGTGCGATCGTCTATGGTCAAAAGTATCGTAACGCCAATCCACAAGATATCTATGGCGTCGAAAACATGTTCATCGGTCCAAACGACGACATCGCTCTCGTTCTATTAACTGACTGGACTCATAACATTATGGATCGTGATGATAATGATTCTCTTGAGTCAAGCCCGAGTGAATTCGACGAGACTCGTATTGCATTCGAAGAAGCATTCTCGCGTTCCATCATTCCTCACAAACTTCATATCAACATTCATGAAAACGGTGGATTTAAGAACACCTATCCAACAGTTACACAATTTTTAGACGGAGTTCGTAATGCAAAGAGTAAGTGATATTCGAGCTAAGCTCATTCAAAAATACAAAGACCAAGACTTCGTCGCCGACAAGACTGGTGTCAAGACCATCGAGGTTGTCGGTGAGTCCTTCATCGCAGACGAGGATTGGATCATTCGTAAACCGAACTACGAATACATCGAACGTGAACTCGAATGGTATAAGTCTCAATCTCTCTATGTAGAAGACATCCCTGGCGATACACCCGCTATCTGGAAACAGGTTGCCGACAAAAACGGCAGGATCAATTCCAACTATGGCTATCTTATTTGGTCTGATGAGAATGGCAATCAATATGAAAACGTTTTAAACGAACTTAGAAAGAACCCTAACAGCCGCCGTGCTGTTATGATCTACAATCGTCCATCGATGCATACTGACTATTGCGCAGATGGAATGTCTGACTTTATCTGCACATATGCAAACACTTTCTTGATCCGTGATGGAAAACTTATCAGTCACTATCTGATGCGATCCAACGATGCTGTGTTTGGCTACGACAACGACGTGCATTGGGCACTTCATGTTCAGAAGCAGCTTGCACATGATCTTGGTGTAGAAGTTGGTGATCTTATATGGACTGCGACTAACCTTCACGTTTATGAACGCCACTTTAAGTTCATCGAGGAGTTGATGAATGAGCAAGCTAATAGTTCTAACTGACGTTATCGAAACGAAACTAAGAAAAGAAAAGGAGCTCGAGTTCTATCAACAAGAACTCGAGAAACTCCAGCAGAAGATGTTCTTCCTTAAGAAGGATATTGAGATAACCAACCTGTGCATTCAGATCATCGAACAAGAAAAAGTTCTTGACATACGCGAACAGATGAATGCTAAAATGATAGGAAAGAATGATGACTAAACAACTGATACGCAATATGACCAATGAAGACTTGCTTGGAAAGATTGAGTCTGAAGGTCCTGAGTATTTCTTTCTTGAATACGTTGATCCAGACTCTATCCAAGACGAATACCTACGAAGCAATGTTAGAACTCTGCGCATTGTTTGGGAAGAAATTATGTCAGAGATTGATGAACTAGAGGATGAAATGGATGACTGAAGCAGAAAGAGAAAGACTATACATGCTTGCCGAAGAAGCAGGTGAGATAGTCCAGATGGTTGGTAAGATACTTCGACATGGTTATGAAAACTACCACCCAGATGATCCAACCAAAAAGACGAACCGCGAACATTTGACAAGCGAACTAAACGATCTGAACGGCGTTCTGTTTGGTATGTGTAAGTATCAAGATCTAGATGTATCAAATTTCACAGTCGCTAACGCAGTTAAGGCTTGGGATCGTAAAGTTAAATGGTCTTACCATCAGGAGAAGAATGATGATTAATTCTACATGGGATGCAGGTGAGAGATTATTCAGATGAACTTATTACAAGACTCAACGCAGAGAGTCACGAGCGATTGTGGTAGATTTATTCTATACAGTGATGGCTCTGCATATGATAATACAAGGAATAGATTTGTTCCTATTTCAATGACTCATGGACCAGCAAAGTATGCTAGATTTTCTGCTGAAATCACTGTAAACTCTTTTACTGATCGTGTTGTGCATAGATTAGTAGCAAAATCTTTTTTAGAAAATCCCAAAAATTTAAATGAAGTAAATCATAAAGATCTAAATAAAGCTAATAATGATGTATCAAATCTTGAATGGGTTACCCACAAGGAAAATCAACAGCACTATTTTAGATCTAAAAAAGGTAAAGATCACCAATCTAAAATAGGAAAATTAAATAAAGGTATTACAGGAAGTTATGGAGATTGTCCAATATGCAATATGAACAGACCGATGAAGGGCTTGGATCTACATATAGAAGCTTGCCGCAAAAAGAATGGGATAGACGTTTCATGGAAGTTGCTAAACTTACTTCCAGTTGGTCTAAAGATCCTTCGACAAAGGTGGGCGCAGTTGTTGTCAGTAGAAAAAATGTAATACTTTCTTCTGGGTGGAATGGTTTTCCGCGCGGAATAAAGGATGATAGTGATAGACTAAATATCAGAGAAATAAAATACAGATATATTGTCCATGCGGAAATGAACGCAATATACAATGCAACTTATAATGGTATTTCGCTAGATAATTCTACGTTGTATGTTTATGGTTTACCAATTTGTTCTGAATGCACTAAAGGTGTAATACAAGTCGGTATTAAACGTGTCGTGCTTCCATCCTTAAAAGATGTGCCTGAGAAATGGCTTCTTCAATGGCAGAATTCATCTCAGCCGATGTATGAAGAAGCAGGTGTAGAGATTACATTCATGGATTTTGAGAGTGCATAAAGTATTGCTACTCGGAATTAATCCTTCTAGCGGAAAGCCTAAGAAGCTTTCCGCACTGAGTCGCATGGAAGTTTGGATGAAGAGTCTAGGCTTCCAGTACTACTGCTTTTCAAACGTGATACCAACTCCTGGCGAATACAAGCTTGACAAGGTCGACTATGATTACGTATCCTCGATTGTAGAAGGCCACGACAAAGTTATCGCACTCGGCGGATTTGTATCAACTGTACTCAACAGACTAAAAGTAGAACACTTTGTGCTGCCGCATCCTTCTCCTCTTAACAGAAAATTGAACGATAAAAATTACGAAAAGCTGTGTTTAGAGCAGTGCGCGCAATTCCTATCACATAAATAACCTCGCAATCTAGAAAGTGAGGTACTATGGCAAAAAATTTGACTGATATCTACGTCGGAGTTAAGTTCAACGACCCGAATAGAAATGAAAACGATCTATATCCAACACCGCCTTTGGCCACATACATTCTGCAGAAATACGTAGATCTTCCGAAGAAGATAGTCGAACCTTGTGCAGGACGAGGTAACATTTCAATCGAGCTGCTTAGACATGGATTTGATGTCATGTCATTTGATCTCCACGAGTATGACGACATCCTATGCTCTATCACAACTGGCGTTGACGTATTAGATCTACAAAAACCAGAAGGTTATGAAGCTCTTGTAACTAATCCACCTTACCATAAGGATCTACCTAGAAAGATAGCAGAAAAAGGCGTCGCTGAGTACGACGTCACTGCACTATTCGTTCGTCTCACGTTTCTTGAAGGAAAGAAGCGCAAAAAACTGTTTACAAACAATCCACCAAGTGATATAATATTTTTATCTGATCGTATAAATTTTGGTTCAAATAAAATTGAACCAGTAGAAAAGTTAGAACAGATTGGCGGTATGATCGCATACTGCTGGATAGTTTTTGATAAAAGAAAAGAAAATAGAAAAACAAAACTCCATTGGGTTCTTCTAGAAGAAGAGTACGACGAATGGAGACAAAAATACGAGGCTCTTAAATGAAGATAATGATCCCATATTTTACACGAAACAATATCAAGATCTCAGATCCAGTAGTTATCGGTGGTATCGAAAGATTTGCTCAACTCATCTATCAGAACTTTGATGAAGTTGTTCCTGTGCACTTTACGGATGAAGATCGCAAAAAGCGTAGAGTAACTTCACTCATCGCTGCGGCTGTCGAAGCACATAATCCAGACGTCATCATCGTCAACTACGATAACGATCCAGTCACAGTCAGGCTTCAAGAAGCAGTCAACGTTCCAATTCTTTGGATCAGTCACACTGGAGCGGGTGGAATATCGAAGATTGGCCACGTCGAGTCCATGCAGAAATTCCTTTCTAACAACGGCACACTCGCCATGGTAAGTGAGCACCAGTGGCAGGGCATGGATAAACTGTCTCGGCGAGTCACAGGTAAAGTTCTAGATCTAAATGGTGGCTACATCAACTCTGCATTCAGCAAGGGTGACGAGGTAGTTCTAGAAGCAGAATACGATGCAGTCACAGTCGGCAGAACAGATAAAACCAAGAATCCTTTCTGGCTTCATAAAAAGACGGAAGGCACAGGTCTTCATACTCTTGTACTGACCAGCTACGTTTCTGAGCTGCTATACGGTGAGCACAAGGAATACTACGAAGCAAATAAGCATTGGGAACATCCGCAGGAAGTCATTCGTGGCTTGAGTCACTCCGATACGATGAAAAAGATGGCAGAAGCAGGTTGTTACGTCTCAACCTGTCCAGTAGAAACTTGGGGCATCACTGCTCTTGAGGCTCTTGCTCACGGTCTTCCGACTGTTTTAGTTACAAATTCTACAGAAACTCACGCGTCGGAATGTATCCCGGCAATAAATAAGGATATAGTTAAGGTTAGAACGACAGTTAAATCTGAAGATCTAAAAGAGATTATCAAGAACCTGCGAAAGATCTCGTATCAAGAGCGCGTTGAAATCTCTGAAAGAACAAAAGAAAAGCATTCCGTTGAAGCTTGGAAAACTTCGATACTTAATTCTATTGACAAAACTATAGAAAATTATAAAATGAATTCTAACAATTTGACTGACTTTTTTGCATAATGGAGTTACAATGAAAATACTTATTACAGGCTTCAATAAAGAGCAGTGCACAAGAGACTACTTTCTTCAGAAAGAACTGAAGATTCTCAATTCGCACTTTTCGCTTATTCGTTGTCTAGAAGATATGGGTCATACTATTGAGCAGCGACCAGTATCAATCGGTGAAGATCTTTCTGGCTACGACAAGGTTATCATCTATCTTGCTTCTGTAAAATCCTTCAGCCACCACGCATTCGATGCACTATACGCCTTGACTGCTCGTCCTGACGCAATTCTTGCAAACGACGACTGGCAGGTGTATGAAGTCATGTATTCGTTCGGTGTCTATAAGAAGAACCTACAGGAGCACTACAACGAAGAATTCCTTAAATACCACACAAACAAGTATCTAGCAGATCTATACTGCGGCGATACTCCGCTTGATGAACTCGGCAAGCACATCGACACCTTCATCGCTGGCTGCGACGTTGTAATTCAGAAACAAAACCCCATATCGTGACTGGGAAACAAGATAGATGATAA
>OGVO01000238.1_pt1 | contig 10434 bp, 21 predicted proteins | sample 1575771 | NCBI WGS metagenome assembly OGVO01 (sample SAMN07581527, study PRJEB24739) | freshwater metagenome | place: Singapore | collected 2015-01 | reverse complement strand
GTTTCCCAGTCACGATACTTTCTTGTCTTCGTGATACTTATCAACAATGTCCATTGGGGAAGGGATAAGAATGGAAATGTTTTCTGACATAACCGTGTGGACACCCACTTCTTTTGCTTTGTCAGTATCCCAATCAACCGTCACGTTGTCTTCATTAATAACCACTTGGACAGTACCAACTTCATCCCAAAGGTCTTCTGTAAACCACCCAGTGTACTTTACACGATCACCAGTCTTAAAGTTGCTCATAGATTCTCCTCATAAAAAGCAGTTAACCACTGTCGGCACATATCACTACGGACCACATCGTCAAGAGTAAACTCAACGACAGACGCATCAATATTGTACTTCTTTGCAAGGTGGATTGCCTTAGACAAACCAGATTGCTCTTTGATGTCAGACTGACGAATGTCGCCATTCATAACAAGTTGGCAGTTGTCGCCAATTCGAGTGACAAGCATCTTGAACTGAGCAACATCAAGGTTCTGACATTCATCGGCCAAGACGAAAGCATCCTTGAAGGAAGACCCACGCATGTATTCTAGAGGGGCCATTTGAATGTTGCCATTCTTAGTGTCTGTCTCTAGTTTGTTCTTACCAAGGTGTTGCTCTAGTACAGACAAGACAGGGGAAAGCCAAGGACCAAACTTTTCCTCCATAGTACCCGGCAATGCACCAAGAGACTTACCTACAGACACAGCGGGCCTAGTAATGATAATCTTGTCGATCCGCTTTGCCAGATAGAGATTTGCAGCATGAGTGGCTGCAATGTAGGTCTTACCAGTACCAGAAGGGCCAAGCACAATTACTTGTTTGCTTTTCTTCAAGGCATCAAGGTAAGTCTTTTGGTTGTCGTTCATAGGAACAAGAGGTACTGTACGAGACTTGGCTTCTTCGTCAGCGTTCTTGTAGCGTGTAGTCCGTTTGGTCCGAGGTTTCTCAATCATTGTTTTTCCTCACAGAAAATGCCACATTCAAATTTGTAATTTTTAAGTGAGTGGCCTTTAGCATCTTTTGGGAGTTCATCCAAATAGATACGTCGTCCTTTATAGTAAACTAACTTTGTCCCAATCTCCCTAGACTGTTTAGCCCTGTCTTCAAAAACATCTGGAAAAGTTCCTCTTACAAGATTCCAATATGTTGCTGATCCAGCTTTAACACAACCGATGCAATTTGCATTTGGAAACCCTAATTTATAGATATAAGGGAGTTCTATACCAGCTTCCTCTACAATCTTGAAGCAATCTTCTTTAGTAAGATTTTCTTCAATAAGTGGCGTCAGCAAACTTTCCCTTTCTGTTAGACGAAACCTGTTTGCCCTGTTTACTTCTTCTGAGGTAAAACCTAATACAGTATAATCAGGTTTATTGACATTTTCCCACTTTTGCCTAGCAGCTTTTTTAGTTCTAACGTGCATGGCGCACCTTTTACACCAGACATATATTTCCGTTTTGCCCAAACATCTTTACAAGATTGCGATGGGAACTTCTCTGAAACACAACTTTCAATCTTTATACCCAACCACTTTTCTACATCTTTAAGAAACCTTTGGTTATCTTCGTGTTCTTCTAAGATTGGGTTGTTGACTATTGAAATTTTATTAGTTTTACCCCACTTTTCTAAGGATAGTTTTGCTGCTACTGCTGATGCTGCCCCACAAGAGAACCACACAGCAATGTGTTGATTAATCATTCCGAGTCTCGCATATCATTCTCAAAAAATTTCACTAGATCGTCGTACCCACCAATATACTGACCACCATACCAGATTTGAGGGACAGTCTTCATTTGTGCAACAAACATAAGTTTGATGAACATAGGGTTTTCAGTGTAGAGGTAGTATTCATAGGTTTCCCCATGTTTTTCAAGTTCGTCCTTAGCACGATCACACCAAGGGCAATCTTCACGACCACAAGAACACTTCACATACCAATAGTAGTTGCCTGAGTTTGGGTGTTGGTGAGAGAGTCCAACCACAACTCTCTCACCAAACTTTTGTCCAACTAAGTCAACAAACTTATACAAGGTCCACAATCTCGCAACTGGAACCAGTGCAGGCAAAGGTTTGGGTTCCTTTGGAAGTATCTTCGGTTTCGTAGTCGCTCAGTTTAGCCCAATCAATCTTGGGAGGCATGACTGCCAGAAGGTCTTGATACTCGCGTTCACTCACATCCTGATAAGGGGCTTGCTGGTAAGTGTGATCCGAATGAGGCAGGAACGACACACCAGAAACTTCATCAAAATGCTTATAGACCCAAGCACCAACTTCCATCCACTCATGGTCACGAACAGTAACCGTGATAGACGGTTTGTGTTCACACCAATGACGCTGGTAGATCAACCACAGTTCCAACTGTTCGATAGCAGTCATATCGTTCCGAGTGATAGCACCTTCTGGTGACTTCATCGGGAAGCTAAAGACAGTTGTAGTATCAGGCTTCATCACATCGGGTTCAGCCGGAATACCTTGGTCAATCATAAATTGCGTCAGTGGGTCTTTGTTGTCGCCACGGACAGTGCGAATATAATAAGCAGAATGGCGGGCATGGATACCACTAGCACTATCAACAAGTTGGCTAACCGTTCCAGAAGGTTTAACACAAGTGATGGCTGCACTAGCAGGGATACCAAGACGATTAGCCCACTCAGCATTAGTAGTGATAGCAACATTCTTAAGATGCTCCAAGATTGATGCCAAGGTCGCATCTTCGTCACGACAATACTTATAAGCCACCCCTGCATCTTTGTTAATAGTTCCGTTAAGCAAAGGACTATCCATGATCCCCGTCAACGACACACCAAGCAGACGTTCTTCCTCAGTGTTATCCTTCCACACTTTACGCAGATACGGGAAATGCGTGAAGGTGGATTGAATAGTACCAAGGATTGTTGCCAGCTTTACTTTCCGTTCCAAGTCTTCAAGTGTATCCGTTGTTCTGACAACAACCTCTGTGAGATTCATTTATGTTCACCAAAGTTCGCTACTCTTTGGCGGTTGCATAAGCCTTTTGAACCCAATCCGCAAAAGCGAGAAGTTCTTCTTTTGTAGCAGAACTTTTCATCATGTTGGCAAGGTGACTGATTACAATCACATTACCTTTAACATAACCTTTGCTATTGTCGATCCTATCTAAAGCAGGCGAGTTTGGCCTACCACCACTATGACCGACATATGGTTCAAGCTTTATCCCAAGTATAGGACAAAACTCAGGGATGATTACATCAGACTTATCAATAGAAAACTCAATGCCACGAGTCTTTGCCCTACCCTTTGCCCGTCTATACATGCGGACATCTTGACTTTCACCCTTGACCCTTTCAGTATTACAAGAGGGACAGAGTGTCACAGTTTTCTTTGGGTTAGGAAAGATCGTGCCACACTTTGTGCATTCTCTTTCTAAGTCTGTTTTGTAATAACCTTGTTTATTTATCATAATACACCTCTTAATTATTATGTAACTTTACAAGATTACATATGGGTGTATTGTTGGCTTTTGTCAACCCCTGCATATTTCTATGCAGATCAGACTATATCATCACCCTAAATTAATAGGGGCTGGGCGCTTCCACTCGCTTGAGTGTACGGACTTCATAATCTGTTCTAGACCGTATGTCCTAGTCGTTGAACCTTCAAGAGCCTCCCGGCTCAAGCTTGGCTGCTGATTACCATACCTTACGACACAGGCTTCCCAGCAATTCACCCAGTTTTACTTCTGCTATCTACTTAACAGAACTGATAGGGTCGGAGGATAATTTCCGAACAAGGGTTAGTACCAAAATCAAAGTCCGCATTACGACGACCATTCTTAAGGGCTTGTTGCCGTGAAGCTGGACGAGAGAAGATACCTCGCTCACCAGACTTACTTTCAACAAGTGACAACCATTCCCGGATGAAAGTTTCCATATCGGGCTTTTCAGTATAGGCAACGCTGTTATTAGCCAAAGCGCGTTGACCGTTCTTTTCCCACCACTGGCCTGACTTCGCATGACGCATACGATCATCAGACAGGTTTGACAGAGAAATCATAGCAGAGCGACGAACACCGCCAACAACCACAACTTCACCAATCTTACACATGATGTCGTGACACTCAAGGGAGTTCAACTTGCGACCCTTAGCACCCTTAAATTTCTCAATCACATACTGGAACAATTCCACCAGAGGGGCAGGACCGGAGGCACGACCACCGAAAGTTTTCAGTTTGGCACCAGCAGGGCGAACCTTCGACACATCCCACTTCGGAATCTCGCCAGCATAGAGCATAGCAATCAGTTTACGAAGTGCTTTAGCCCAACCTTCTTTACTGTCCTTAACGACAATCACATCCTCGCTCTGGAACAGTTGTTCAGGGACTTCGGGAAGCTTGCTGATGTATTGACGTTCAACAGAGAACCCAACACCAGTGCCACACAGAAGGATGAACATTGCTTCATCGAAAGACTTAGGATCGTCAACAGGCAGATACGAACAGTTATAACCAGCCGTGTTATCACGTTCCAGTGCAGGGCCAGCAGTCATAAGCGCCCGCATTGAAGGCATGATTTCAAGACCAAGGATGGCTTGCTCAATATCATCAACGATACCCGGCCAAGCATCTTTGGGCCACTTAGGTTTAACTACACTGTCGATGTAGCGACCAATGGTTTCTCCCCAATTCTCACGGCGGTTTTCATCTTCGATCCAACGGGCATAACGGGAAGTATGAATGAAGGACATATAATCCGTCATACCATAGTTATTGCTTTTATTCTTCTGCATAGTTCTCTCCAATATTCTTAGTTTGCCCATTCAAGGCACGGTAGATCGTCATTGGACTTACACCCATTTCATCTGCAATCTGATGATAAAACAACCCGTCTTGTCGCATTTGTAGACACAATGAGTATTGCTCTGGTGTCAACTTCAAAGCTTTCTTTCCATTAGGCTTGTTGTAAGTTGGCTTCAATTCTCTAATAAGTTCTTGTTCCTGTTTACAAGCAGAGGGTTTGTCTAAGCCTGTTGCCACAATCTTAACCCAATCAGAGGCAACAAAACCATCTTGCGTCATGCTCTCTAAGTGTGCAAGATGCTCTTGTGAGCGAAGCACTGTTTTGTCGCTACCATGAACCCAAGCCCTACCACGACACCCATGACCAATATAAATCAACTCGTCAGTTCTTGGGTCTATGTGCTTATACACATAGTAGATGTAGTCAGTAGGAAGGTAGTTGCTCATTCTTATTCTTTCTTTTCAGTTAGGGCATCCAGTTGATTGTTGATAATCAGATTGATCTTATCAAGAACCTCTTTCCCTTGTGGGGATGTTACGATAGCTTCACCACCTTCTGATGCCGCCATCATGTACAACGTTTTTTCCGAGGGGATCAGGGTTACAAGAACTACCGCTGTGAACCAAGCGATAAACCAGTTCTTGAGACGCCCAATCCCTTGGAAGGGGTATTTGTGGTTAAGTCCAAAGGGTTCTTCACCTTTTGGGGGCAGGAGGAACCCAATGACAACAAGCGGGATACCAGAAATGACAACAAGCGGGAGGAAGTTTTGGCTTACGTCAGCGAAGTACAAAAACCAAGTAAGATCGTTCATTATCACCCTTTCTTATAAAGCTTGTTCAACAGTTTTACAGCGTCTTTAGCGTCTTCTTCACGAAGAACAAAGAAGTGACATACATCGTAATACTGCCCATGTTCACACCCACCACCGTCTTCCATGATGGCAAACTCATCATCGTCAGCTTCATATTCATAATAGAATTTATCGATCATCTCCACTACCTCCAAGAACACCACGGTTCTGACGATCTTTCAGTTTGGTCAGGTTCATTTCTGCCACTTCTGACAGTTCGTAGCCAAGATAATCTGCCAGATTGGCAATATACCACAGAACGTCACCAAGTTCTTTGGCAAGGTCTTTATCGTTCAGAGGTTTGTTGTCCCGGATCGACTTACCGATCTTCTCGGCCACTTCACCAGCTTCACCACAAAGCTTTAGGGACAGGTAGGCCAAAGCTTGATCTTCGGGGTAGATGGCAGTAGTTAGAGCCTCTTCTTGATATTCATCCATAGTCATAGGAGGTTCCCACTCTTCGATCTTAGACAAATCCCACTTAGCCATTTTATTTCCAGTTCATTGCGAGGAAGAAGAACAGAAGTACGACAACCAACAGTGTGTACAACGAGATTACAGGCAGAAAGACTGTAAACCATCCAATAGCAGCAAAGCCAGAAAGCTTTAGGACAAGAAGCGCCGCAGACGCAACCCAAGCGATGATGAACAGGTTCATTCGTCATACCTTTCCAGATACACATACCCTAGATCATCTAGGATTTCAAGGACTTTCCAAAGGGTCAGGTCATGGTCACGCAAGATGTTGGTGAAACCACGATCTTCAATGAGTTTGAGGATTTGCTGTTTATTCATTTCCTAGAGTACAGTTTTGTTGCAGTTTGTTGTTCGTTGGTGAACAGATACCAACCAAAGTCGTCTGTGCTTGTTGCGCTACTGTCTTCGATCCATTTGACCCTTCCAATAGGAACCAACTTCTTACACTTTTCCATATAGGGTGCCATCCGCTTATTGCAAGCATATCCGAAAGGCAACAACAACCAAGTTGGTCGAAGTTCTGGCAGATGGTCAAGCAATGGTTTTAGCATGTCCCATTGGAAAGGTGGGTTCGTGATGATATAGTCAACGTCAACTACATCATGGTAAGTCAAGAAGAAAGCACTGCGTTGCTCAATGCTCACAGAGTAGGTTGTTGGTTGCGGGTCAATGTCGTAAGCTTTCTTACAGAAATAGCGGTAGTCTGTCAACGATTCGATATGTTCGATAAGAGCGCCATTACCAGCACAAGGTTCAAGGAAGGTTGCTTCCCCTTCTAGATGTTTCACTAGAGGTTCCACAGCCTTCCTTGGTGTCGGGTAAAAGTCACGCTCTTTCCTGACAACAGGTTTAATGTTATTGCCAGATACAGAGGCGCGTTTGCTCATTACAGGTTGTCCAAGTATTGATCGAAGTTACGGTAATTGTTATTGCCAAACAAGTAGTGCAGATACAGGATAATCAGGGCCAAGACTGCTGCAATAACAACAATCCCACCAATAAACACAAGTACAGTAGCTAATACCAGAAGGGCTTTTCCGAAACCCAACAGAAAGGTAAGGCTACCCAAGATAGTGGTCAACGAGATAACCACTATCTTACCAACAGTTTTATTCGTGTTCTTCATTTGTTACCGTATTCCTTTTCGAAAGCCTTCATCGAAACCCATTGAAGATCATAATCACCATTGTCGATGTAACGCTTGATTACGACACCTTTACTCCATTCTCCGTTAGCTTGTCCAGCCCATCCTTCTTCTCCCCCTTTAAAGCATCCTGCAACGAGGCCATTGATCGGAGAAGGGCGGGCATCCGCTTTACGATAATAATGGAACTTGTGACTGTGACCAACTGTAACGCTACAAGCCAGCTTTTCAACCAGAGCATATCCGTGATGCTTGCTAGACATAGCAGAGCCAAAATTCCCACTACTAACATAATGACCATATACAATGCCATCATAACTAGCAAGTGCTGGACCTGAGTTACAGTATTCGTGGTACTCGTCAAACCAGTGGTCCGTTTGAAGATGGGAAAATGAGATTCCATATTTGTCACCTTCTAGACGGGGGTCATGGGCTATTGCCTTTTTAAGACGATTCTCGTGGTTGCCTTCAAAGCCAATGCGGTAGGGTCGCTTTTTCTTGCTAATACGATAGCGATCCCAAAGTCGTGATTGAGCATCGTTGTATGCTTCGATGTCCCTCTGGTAAGACTGCGATACAATCGCTTGGGGATAGCGGGTATCAAAGGTGTTGAGACTTTGCATGTCGGCCCCATCACCAAGGTCAATGACGTAATCTGGCTTAATGTCTTCGATCAGATCACCAAGCCAAGAGAAGCGTTCGTTACTAACCTCTGGGTGAGAGTGTGAGCAAGTATAGACGATTGCTGTTTTACTCAAGGGTCTTAACCTTTTCTAGAAGTTCTTCCCTACTTCCAAGGTAACGTGAATGTTTCAAAGCAAGTGGAATATCCTTTTCTGGATACCCTGCTTTACGGAGTTGGGCTTCATAGTCATCTTGCAATGGTGCAGGAAAACCATAGGCCCAACCTGTCGGGGGATCAACAAGTAGTGTCAAAACGGGTAACTCCAAATCTTCTCGATTTTCCAGTATTGGTATTCAACACAGTCCTTAAGACAATTAATTGCTTCTTCTTCTGAGTTTTGAATATCAACAACATTCCAATTTTGAATTGCGAGAGAGTTGCAACCAAAGATATACCAGTGAACGTCCATCAGAAGTTATCCTTCCACTTGATAGGTTTGATTTGCTTAGTGAAGTGTTTGATTAGTTTAGACGCATCATCGAAGGTTTGGAAGATTAGTTGTCCAGTATCAAGAACACCACGATCATCCATGATTGTAGCATAGACTACAAAACCTTCGTTATACGGAAGTCCAAAACCATCTTCTTCATGGTCCCAATCAGGGATTTCAGATGAATGGATTGGACCTCGAAGTACGTTTATGATCTTAGCCATTCTTCTGGTATTTCCTTATCTGCGTAGATGAAGCTATTCTTAGTACACCAATCAGCGTAGGAAGTCTTAGAACCTTTACTGATCTTAGTCTTAGAATTAGAGAAGACAAACCTAATGTCAAGGTCAGGTCGTTGTTTTTGTATAAGAAGATGCTTTTTTCTATCAGATAGGGTGAAACGTCCCTTTGTTTCAACAATAACCCCATTAGGAAGCACAAAATCCGGTGTGTACTTATGAACACTTTCAGGAACGACATACTGGATTTTTGTCGTTTCATATTCATAAGTAACACCAGCCTCAGTTAGTTGCTTGGCAATCTTATCTTCTAATCCAGAACGGAAACCTAGTTTTTTGGCGGTTCCCAAATTTGTTTTTCTTGTCGTCTTAGCCAAAGCAACCTACCATTCATTACAGCGCGTTCATAATCAGCCTCATAGGCATCAAGACAACGCTGCCACAATTCCAATTCAGTTGTTGCCCCCTCAAGGATTTTGTAAGCCTTTACAGGACCGACCTTGTACAACCCATGAATATTGTCAACCTTATCTCCTGTCAGCAGTTGTTGATAGAAGAACTTGAGGCCATTCCAATAATCAATCCTGTCAAACTCTCTCTTTACAGGATTGTAGAGGATGCACGGGACTTGTCGGAAGTCTTTGTCAATCGAAACAACGATAACATCAGGGTAATGCTTTGTGGCATTAATAGCAATGGCATCATCTGCTTCTTCTCCATCAGTGACTACAGCGTTGTATTCTTCAACGATATAATCTCTAGCGAAATTGATTAGTACAGGCTTCTCTGTGGGACGTTGTGCCTTATAGTCTTTGGCAACATCATAACGGAAGTTATTCTTTCCGGTCAAGAATGACTGATACTTTAGATCATTGCCAAACTCGTAGATAATATCCTCAGTGATTTGTTGATAAAGGTCGTTAATCTTTTCAACAACACCACCGAGGGTATCACCACCTTTAGAATAAACTGCCCGATATGCCAACGGATCGGCATCAATCAAGACAGTTTTAGTCAATATCAACCCCCAAGCTTTGAGCAAGTTCTTCCATATCTTTTACAAGAGAAACGGCTTCCCAAATGTCCTTGTCCAATACATTGAACTCAAGAGCAATGAGTTGCATCAGCAGACCCTTGGTCATCAGGTAAGCTTTGGTTGCTTCACTGTACGACAAGAACCGCTCAGTCAATTGTTCAGCAGTAAGACCTTCGCTAGAGGAAACGATTGCATCAGCAATTTCTTCTACATTAGGTTGGATATAAGCTTTGGTCATTTGTTGTTGTCCATCATGCTAAAGACAGTGGGGAAAGCCGGGGAAAGTGCCGACTTGATTTCTCTTGCCAACAGGACATGCTCCCATTGGGTAACACCGGGATCGTCTCGGACTTCAAGGTAATGAAGCCATGACCGAAGCGTTCCATTAACGTACAAGCGGCTCATGGTCAAACCTTCGGGAAGGATAGCCCTTGCACACTCTTTAGCTACATTGTTGTCACGAAGTCTCATGTAGGTTCCACCAACAAGATGCCTGATATAAGCGACTTTAGAGTGAACCTCGTCCAAAACTTCTTCGTCAAGATCGTCAATGCTGTTCTGACGGTTCTTATCATCTTGCCTACGGAAGTCACGATCCGTAAACTCGATTTCATCAGAATATCGTTGACTAAACTCTTGGAAACTGAAAGAGCGATGCCGCAACAACTGCCGAATAGGTGTCGCCGCTGGCCGGTGCGCGTAGGCGCGGCGTAGCGGTATCTAAGGAGATTATTTGAAGAGCTGGCATTGGTGCCTCCTTTAGTTCACGCTGTAGCTGGTGCCGTCAGCGGCCAGCACGGT
>OGVO01000237.1_pt1 | contig 10441 bp, 11 predicted proteins | sample 1575771 | NCBI WGS metagenome assembly OGVO01 (sample SAMN07581527, study PRJEB24739) | freshwater metagenome | place: Singapore | collected 2015-01 | reverse complement strand
AGTAATCTCTATGATGACAGGTATTCCTGTTAAAAGAATGGTGGAAGCGGAAACTGAAAAGATCATGGACTTTAACTTCAAACCATTGGATCTTAGCAGGGATAAGTATACAAAAGACAAACTTACCACACCCGAGCTTGGCCGGTTTATAGAATTGGAAGAATTAAGAGGTTCAGAGGGCTTGAATGGTTTAAAAGTGGAACGTTACAGAAGAGATGCAACTTGTATCACTGTTTTATTACTGACCCTAATTGGTGCTATTGTAGCCGGTAGGAAAGTACGGGGTGGTAGTGGGGTTCATTTGGCCGTGGGTTTTGTGACCGCAGCCCTTTTTATTCTTACCGACAGGTTCTCAACCATTTTCTCAACCAAAGGAGATCTACCCCCATTATTGGCGGCATGGATCCCCAACTTGATCTTCATTTTTGTAGTGATTTTGCTCTATAAAAGGGCTCCTAAATGATTTTAACGGAGTTTACACAACCTTCATGGCATAACTTTTGTTGAGCATAGCAACTTGTTTTACCTTTAGCGCTCCCAGACGCAATCTAACAAGACTTTTTATTCATTTTTATAACGTTTGCCATAGCTAAAATTTTACGACATGGGAATTATTAAAGATCGTTTCAAGGCAAAAGCAGATGCTGCAAATGCTGAGATAAAAGACATCCTCAAAACACACGGAAATAAAAAAATCGGTGAAGTAACACTCGCACAGGCTTATCAGGGTATGAGAGGAATCACCGGTTTAGTAACAGAAACAAGTTTATTGGATGCTCAGGAAGGTATTCGCTTCAGAGGGTATTCCATTCCTGAGTTACAGGAAAAACTGCCAAAAGCACTGGGAGGCGGAGAGCCTTTGCCGGAAGGTTTATTTTATCTGATGTTAGTAGGTGAATTACCAACGGAGGAAGATGCTAATCATATCACCAGCGTATGGCAGCGTCGTAGTCATGTTCCTAATCACGTATTCCAAACGATTGATGCATTGCCGATTAATACACACCCTATGACTATGTTCGTAACAGGTGTGATGGCACTTCAAACTGAAAGCAATTTTGCAAAGGAGTATGCGAAAGGAATCAATAAAAAAGAATATTGGAATCCGGTGTATGATGATGCGATGGATCTGATCGCACGTTTACCTCGCATTGCTGCATATATCTATCGCCGTAAGTACAAGAATAATGAACACATTCATCCAAATGGTTTGTTAGACTGGGCCGGTAATCTTGCGCATATGATGGGTTATGATGATGAAAGCTTCAAAGAATTGATGCGTTTATACATGACCATTCACGCCGATCATGAAGGAGGTAACGTATCTGCACATACTACACACTTAGTGGGTTCTGCACTAAGCGATCCATATTTGAGCTATGCTGCCGGTATGAATGGATTGGCAGGTCCGTTACATGGACTGGCAAATCAAGAAGTGATCAAATGGATCTTTGAAATGCAGGAGCAACTGGGAACAGATGAGCCTACCAAAGAACAGATCGCTGATTATGTTCAAAAAACATTGGCAGGTGGTAAAGTAGTACCTGGTTATGGTCACGCTGTATTACGTAAGACCGATCCACGTTTCACCGCACAAATGGAATTCGGTAAAAAACATATGCCGAATGATAAATTAGTAAATACCGTTTGGAAAGTGTATGAAACGGTGCCCCCAATTTTGGAATCACTTGGAAAAGTAAAAAATCCATGGCCGAATGTAGATGCACATAGTGGTGCATTATTGGTTCACTATGGATTGGTGGAATATGAGTTCTATACAGTGTTATTCGCTGTCAGTAGAGCACTGGGTGTATTGGCCAGCTTATGTTGGGACAGAGCACTCGGACTACCGATCGAAAGACCTAAATCTGTAACAACAGAAGCAGTGAAAGAGTGGTTGGAAGGGAAAGGTGAGATTTGGGAATAAGTGAAAAGTCAAAAGTGAAAAGTCAAAAAGTTCGGAGATGTTCTCCGGACTTTTTTTATGAGGGTATTGCAAATGCAAGTAGAGGGGGTTAATTTGTATCCATAACTATTAATTATGGCAAAAGCAGTAGCAAAAAAGGCGGTGAAGAAAGCAGTCAAAAAGGCAACACCTGTAAAGAAAGCAAAGCCTGAAAAAGCAAAGAAAGAGCCTACCATCAAATACTCGGATAAATCTGCCGGACAGCCGGAAATGGTGGTCATTTTTGAAGCGATCAAAAAGATGATGTTGCCTTACGAGAAAAAGAAATTGAAGATGATCGGTGGAAATGGAGGTATGCTATGTTTGATCAGTCAGAAAACAGTAGAGATACAAGGCAGGAAAAAAGAGGAAGTATGGTTTGCCGGAATATTGGTTCAGAAAGGATACGTAGGATTTTATTTTATGCCTGTTTATGCAGCTCCCGATATGAAAAAAGTCTTCAAGCCGGAGTTGTTGAAATGTTTGAAAGGGAAAAGTTGTTTTCATATCAAAAAACAGGATCCGGTGATCATGGATCAGATCAAAGAGTCTTTGAAGATTGGGTATGATATGTTTAAGGAGAGAGGATGGATATAAAAAACACCCGAAGGTGATTTAAAGCTTGTGAGAATACCGGATTCGAACCGGTAGCCTTCCCGATGTGACCGGGGCGCTCATTCCAAAAGTTGATTGCATAAAAAAAGGCTGCAAAAGCAACCTTCATTTTCTGTGGAGAATACCGGATTCGAACCGGTGGCCTCTTGCATGCCATGCAAGCGCTCTAGCCAACTGAGCTAATTCCCCAAAATTATTTATTCTACTAGTGGCCTTCCCGATTGTCATCGAGAAACTCTAGTCAAGCAAACTAAGTCCTTAGACAGGAGTGCAAATGTAACCGCTACTTGAATTATTCCCAAAAAAACCTGTTTACAATAACTTGATCGATCATATGAATGAACAATCGAGTTTTGAGTTACATTCATACAATGAAAAAATGGCTTCTGTTTTTTACAATCACTTGTGTATTCTGCCTTTCAATCGATGCACAATCCATCATTGTAGGAACTTTTAATATTCGCTACGATAATCCACGTGATTCAGGCAACTTGTGGGTTGATAGAAAAGCCTATGTAGCGTCTCTGATCCGCTTTCATGATTTTGATGTTTTTGGGACACAGGAAGGATTGAAGCATCAACTGGATGACATCCAACAACAGCTCCCTCAATATGAACGTTACGGTATTGGAAGAGATGATGGTCAAACAAAAGGCGAATACGCTGCGATCTTTTATAAAAAAGAAAAATTCACGCTCTTGAAAAGCGGTGATTTCTGGTTGTCTGAAACACCTGATAAGCCGGGCTTTGGATGGGATGCTCGTATTAACCGAATTTGCTCATGGGTTCAGTTAAAAGATCAATTAACAGGTAGAACCTTTTACTGTTTCAATGTTCATTATGATCATCAGGGTTTGATTGCGAGAAGAGAGAGTAGTAAGTTGTTATTATCAAAGATCCAATCCATCAGTGGAAATGATCCTGTCGTCTTAACCGGTGATTTCAATGGGGATCATGGTTCTGAATGGTATCAATCCATCGCCCATTCAGGAGTACTGAAAGATAGTTTCCGAGAAGTCAAATATCCTTATGTCAATAATGGGAGTTTTCAAAATTTTGGAAGAAACTTCAATACAGCGGATATCATCGATCATGTTTTCATATCTGCTCATTTTGCCGTGAAAAGATGGGGCGTATTGACAGATTCTTATTCTGGTAAATTTCCTTCCGATCATTTTCCGATACTGACTGAAATTCAATGGGGGAAATAAATACGGCGATTCCATGTAATAAAGCAACAAAACCCACTACTAATTGATTACATTAGTTGTGAAATCAAAACTGCAGAATCATGGAGTTTCTAACCAATTTCGGATGGATCATTGTTCTGATCCTACTTGCTTTCTTATCGCTGGTAACTGTTAATCAGGGTACCATTGCTGTACTCACCATGTTTGGTAAATACAGAAGAATACTCAGACCCGGCTTGAATGTCAAAATTCCAATACTGGAACAGGTGTTTAAAACAGTCAGTATCCAGAACCGCTCTGTAGAGTTAGAGTTTCAGGCAGTAACAATCGATCAGGCAAATGTGAACTTCAAAAGCATGTTACTGTATTCTGTATTGAATCAGGATGAAGAAACCATCAAGAATGTTGCATTCAAATTCATTAGTGATAAAGACCTGATGCAGGCTTTGATCAGAACTGTTGAAGGTAGTATTCGTTCTTACGTAGCTACCAAACGTCAGGCTGAGATATTGTTACTTCGTAGAGAGATCGTTGAGTTCGTAAAAGAGCAGATCGATATTTCATTGGAAGATTGGGGATACCACTTGCAGGATCTACAAATCAACGATATCACTTTCGATGCCCGTATCATGGAGAGTATGAGTAAAGTGGTAGCAAGTAATAACCTCAAAGCTGCAGCTGAGAATGAGGGTCAAGCTTTGTTGATCACTAAAACAAAAGCTGCCGAGGCAGAAGGTAATGCTATTAAGATTGCAGCCGAAGCTGAAAGAGAAGCAGCTCGTTTGCGTGGTCAGGGTGTGGCATTGTTCAGACAAGAAGTAGCCAGAGGTATGAGTCAGGCCGCAGAACAAATGAAGCAAGCCAATTTAGATACCAATGTGATCCTCTTTAGTATGTGGACCGAAGCCGTGAAAAACTTTGCTGAATACGGTAAAGGCAACGTGATCTTTCTTGATGGTAGTGCCAACGGTATGGACAGAACCATGCAGCAGATCATGGCGATGATGAAGATGAAAGAGGGGAATAATAGTTGACAGTTTGTAGTTGAAAGTTGATAGGAGCAAAGTTCTTTACTGTCAACTGTCAACTCTCCAACTGTTAAGACCTCGTGAAATCAACCCTTCCTCCATCATTTATGTGCAAAAGCTTTCCTAAAAAGCAGTGTGGAATTAATTTTATTCACATGCACACCTTTCTTTTGCGTTAGGGTCTAATTTTAGCCTAACCCAAATCAACAGGTATGTTCTATTTTCTGCAGATTGATAGTGTTCAACAAGCAGTCGGTACTGTAGCCGCAGCCGCGGAAAAAATTTCCATGTGGAGTTTGCTTCAGAAAGGTGGCTGGATCATGTATCCATTGTATGGCTTGTTGATAGCAGCCATTTTTGTATTTGTAGAGCGTCTGATGGCTATTCGTAAAGCTTCGCGTATTGAACCGAATTTCATGAATATCATTCGTGATAATATCATGTCTGGGAATGTACAGGCTGCCAGAAACCTTGCAAAAAATACCAATAATCCCGTAGCTCGAATGATCGATAAAGGTATTCAACGTATTGGTAAACCTTTGGATGCGATTGAAAAGAGCATGGAGAATGTAGGTAAGCTGGAAATGTACAGCATGGAACGTAACCTCAATATTCTCTCTTTGATTGCAGGTATTGCACCGATGTTTGGATTCCTTGGAACGATCGTTGGTATGGTACAGTTATTTTATGGTATTGCATCTACCGGAGAATATACGCTGAATACCATCGCCGGAGGTATTTACACAAAAATGATCACTTCAGCTACTGGTTTGATCATTGGATTGATCGCTTATGTAGGTCATAACTTTTTGAGTACACAAATTGATAAAACAGCCAATAAGATGGAGGCAGCAAGTGCTGAATTCATTGATATTCTGCAGGAACCTACTCGCTAATTCATACATCGGTAAAGAAAGTATATGAACATCAGAAAAAGATTAAGAACACATCCCGAAATGCATACAGGAGCATTGAATGATATCCTGTTCATTCTCTTATTGTTCTTTCTGATCGTTTCAACACTCGCCAATCCCAATGTGATCAAAGTATCAAACCCTAAGGCCAAGAGTGATACTAAATCAAAGCAAACGGTTGTAATTACTGTCGATAAAGATCAAAACCTGTACATTGGTTCACAAAGGACAACGCTGGAGCAGCTTGAACCTGAATTAAAAGCGTTTCTTTCTAAGGAAACAGAAAAGCCTTCTGTTGTCATCAATGGAGACAGTACTTCTCATTTAGGAACTGCGATCAAAGTAATGCAGGTGATCAAGAAATTAGGAGCAACACCTGTAATGGCAGTAGATAACTCAGGTCAATAATCTATTCTACTGGAATTGCCATGATCATACGATCGTTTCCATGTAGGTCTTTTCTCAGTATAGTAGTATAACCCATTTGTTGGAGAAGTGTTGATACTTGTTCTCCCAATAATTGATTGATCTCAAAAAAGAGTTTCCCATTCTTTTTTAAATGGGTGTGTCCAAAAGTTGCAATTTTTCTGTAAAAGATCAACGCGTCATCATCAGGAACAAACAATGCAAGATGTGGCTCATATTCTACTACATGAGTCGACATGCTGTCTTTTTCTGATTGTTTGATATAAGGGGGATTGCTAACGATAATATGGTAATCAGGTAGATCCTGCCATGATGTTTCATTCAAAAAATCTGTACAAATAAAGTCGATGGATGTATTATTTAAGGTTGCATTTTGTTTTGCAACTTGAAGTGTATCATTACTTACATCAATTGCATGGATGTGCCAAAGGGGAAATTCTTTTTTAAGAGTAATGGGGATACAGCCACTCCCTGTTCCAATATCTAAGATACTTTGAGGCGCTGGATTGGCAGTAGCTTTGATCCATTCAACAAGCTCTTCAGTTTCCGGTCTGGGAATCAATGTATGTTCATTCACAATAAACTTCATTCCTGCAAACCAGGCTTCTCCTAAAATGTATTGTATGGGTTGATTGTTCAACAACGAAGAGGTAATATGATGGAGCTCCTGTTCCTGAATATCGGTAAGTGATTGATTTTTATGAATCATACGATCGGTTCTATTCATACCGGTAAGATGCTCTAGTACCATATTGGTAATGCCGGCTGATTCTCTCGGATCGTACAGAGAAGACAGTTGCTGAATGAGTTGATCTTTTGCCGATTCAATGGTCATGCTGCAATGTTAAGCACCATTTGGCTATTTTTGTCTATTCCTTATGTCTGATCTTCATCAACAGTATATGTTTCGTTGCCTCGAATTGGCCCGTCATGGAGCCGGTAGGGTAGCGCCCAATCCAATGGTTGGAGCTGTTTTGGTATATGAAAACAGGATCATAGGAGAAGGGTGGCATCAAGTATATGGTGGTCCGCATGCAGAAGTCAATTGTATTCGATCTGTTCACAAATCTGATGAACATTTGATTCCCCTTTCAACATTGTATGTATCGTTAGAACCTTGTGCTCATTTTGGAAAAACGCCACCATGCAGTCAATTGATCATAGAGAAAAAAATCCCCAAAGTTGTCATTGGCTGTAGAGATCCTTTCGAAGCAGTAAATGGAAAAGGTATTGAGCAGTTACAAAAAGCGGGTGTGGAAGTTATCACCGGTATATTGGAAAAAGAGGCCATTACATTGAATCAGCGATTCTTTTGTTTTCATCAGCAAAAGCGCCCCTATATTATTTTGAAATGGGCACAAACAAATGATGGTTTTATAGCGGGGATATCTGATACGCGATTACTGATCACTCACGAACAAACCAATCGTATTGTTCATCGCTGGAGAAGCGAAGAAGCTGCTATATTGATCGGTACAGAAACTGCAGTAAAGGATGATCCATCACTCAATAATAGATATTGGATGGGTAAATCACCTCTGCGATTGGTAATCGATAAAAAATTACGCCTGCCCCATCAACTTGTACTGTTCAATGATGGACAACCTTTGGTTGTTTTCAATGAACTGAAGCATGAAAATAGTGGTCCGATCACTTATGTGAAACTTAAGGAAGGCAAACCACTGATAGATGAACTATTAGATTATTGTTATACAAATGGTATTCAAAGTATTTTAGTTGAAGGGGGCGCCCGATTGTTGCAGTCTTTCATTGATCAACATCAATGGGATGAAGCTCGCATTATTACAAACAAAAATTTACAGATTCAAACAGGATTAGCAGCACCTGTATTGTCCGATCATATTGCTACAGGCTCTTCAATTTCATTGAATGATCAAATTAACTTCTATATGAACTCAAAATCTACACCGCTAATATGATTTATCTGATTGGAAGTATAGTATTGACAAGTTATCTCATACTTTCTTTTAAAGCTTGTGAAAGGTATGGTGTCAATGTTTTTCAGGCGATTGTTTTCAATTACATTACTTGTGTTATCACCGGAACTATTGTAAATGGTGCTTTTCCTATTCATGCCGAAAATATCAAAACACCTTGGTTTGTTTGGGCAATGATCATGGGGGCGATGTTTGTAAGCATTTTTAACGTTGTAGCTATTACAGCACAAAAAAATGGAGTGGCAGTAGCTTCTGTGGCTAATAAATTATCTCTCATTATTCCGGTTATATTGTCTGTGTATTTGTATCAAGAGACAGTAGCCGGATGGAAAGCAATTGGAGTAGCATTAGCATTAGTGGCAGTGGTATTGACCTGTTATGCACCCAAGGAAAATGGCAATAAAGTAGAAGCCGGTAAATGGGTATATATATTGCCATTGATATTGTTCATCAGCAGCGGATTACTAGATGCATTGATCAATCATGTTCAAATTACTTATGTGAATGAGCATAATAACAATGATTATCTCGTTAGTTCTTTCTTTTCAGCGGCAACAATTGGTTCTTTATTCTTAGCGTTACAGTTCATCAGAAAGAAGCAACTTTTCGTATGGAAAAATCTTTTAGCGGGAATATTGATCGGCATACCCAATTATTTTTCTATCTGGTGTCTCGTTCATTTCTTGAAGGAAAGTCCATGGCAAACAAGTGCTAGTATTCCTGTAAATAATATGGGTATTGTTTTATTTAGTGCTGTAGTTGCATGGTTATTGTTCAAAGAACGGTTGACTAAGATCAATTGGTTGGGTATTCTATTGTCATTAGTGGCTATTTATTTAATCGCATTTGGGGATCAATTATAAAAATGGAAAACGAGTATTATCAGACAATCGACAAACAAGGGTATGCTGAATTCAAAGATCGCGGTAGTCGGTTTTTGGCATATGCGTTTCCCATGAATAGTCCGGATGCATTCAAACAACAATTACAGCAACTAAAAAAAGAACATCCTAAAGCTGTTCATCATTGTTTTGCTTATCGTATAGGATTAGATGGTAATCTTTTTAGAGTTAGTGATGATGGCGAGCCTTCAGGATCAGCAGGGAAGCCCATTTTAGGACAAATCGATAGTAAAGGGTTGACTGATATAGGTGTAATTGTGGTGAGGTATTTTGGAGGTACTTTATTAGGTGTGCCTGGATTGATCAATGCCTATAGATCATCTGCGGCTATGGCTTTGCAAATGATTCCGGTGGTGCAAAAATCAATCGAGATCCATTATGATGTTAGTTTTGATTATACAATTATGAATGAAGTGATGATGATCGTAAAGCAGTTCAATTGTACCATTCTTCATCAGGAATTGCAATTATTTTGTTTACTTAAAATAGGAGTACCCAAAAGTAGATTGGAGGAAGTGATTTACAAGTTCAAAGACCTTCATACTGTTACGATACAAAGGTCAAAGTGAGATTAAGCTTTTCCAGTTAGTTGATAAACCCAGAGTCCTATCATTTCTTTCAACAAATGACTCCAATCTTTTAAAAGTTTTACATCCGGGATCATAGTATCATCAATAGCAAAACGTTCATCCACTACTTTAAAATCCGTAGCATAGATTTCAAAATCAACTCGAGCTTTCTTAAACACTGCCTCTGATCTTTTCATGTGTAAAGCAGAGGTGATGAGTAGAGAAGTTGTATTCACTTGTAATGAATCCAGTATTCTTTTGCTAAAGACCGCATTTTCATAAGTATTTCTGGATAAGGGTTCAGTGATGATATCCTTTTCAGCAACTCCATTCTTGATCAACATTTCTTTCAAGTACAATGCTTCCGCTGGGGAATCATGTAAGAGTGATCCACTGCCGCCGGTTACAAGAACTTTCTTAATTTTTCTTGTATGGTAAAGTGTTGCTGTTTGTATAAATCGATCAGCTGCAGCCCCAAAAAAGCCTTGATCTTTTCTATCAAATTGAACCATACCTGTTAATAGTATGCCGATCTCATAATTTTTGTTCGTTGCTAACTCTTTATATTCTGCCTGCCAGACTTTATTAGCGGTTTTGTAGAGCCATGGATTCGTAAACAAAACAATGATGATGATGATCCATATTTTTAAAATCCTTTTGCGAGCAGGTGATTTTGTAATGATATAGCCGATCAACAATAATAATACCCAGTTGAAAGGTATTAAAAGAAAGTAAAGCAGTTTTGAGAGGATAAAAAACATGATCAATATTAAAAAAACCGATCGAAGTATTTCAATCGGTTTTTATTTATTTATTTTTTAAATCGATCACTAACTATTAATTCTTTGCTTCCTGCTGTGTATTTGTAAAACCCTTCTATCGTGACTGGGAAAC
>OGVO01000236.1_pt1 | contig 10481 bp, 11 predicted proteins | sample 1575771 | NCBI WGS metagenome assembly OGVO01 (sample SAMN07581527, study PRJEB24739) | freshwater metagenome | place: Singapore | collected 2015-01 | reverse complement strand
GTTTCCCAGTCACGATACGATGGCGCTATCGCTTCCTCGCGAAACGGCAACACCCCATTGGATTTAACCAACCTTGAGTTGGCAGCCATCAAGGTAGCCGAAGAAGCCGAGAAGTTGGTTTTGGGTACCGCATCGACCTACACCTTCGGTGGTGGAACGGTCTACGGCCTCATCAACTTCCCAAGCCGAATCACCGGTGCGTTCTTGAACCCAACGGTTTCCGGCTGGACGCCAAACATGCTGTATAACAGCGTGATTGACATGCTCAAAGCAGCCTCAGACAAGTACCACTATGGTCCTTTCCGCCTGTACTACAGCACTGGATTGATGGCTCCAATGCTCCGCCAGTTCTCCAGCAACTACGGCGCAGGCTCCTTGCTCTCTAACATCCAGCAACTTCCAAACATTGCTGGTGTTGAGATGCTCGATTACCTCACCGGTAACCAGTTGCTCTTGGTTGAGCAATCGGCGCAAACCGCTCGAATTGTCTTGGGTATGGATATCACCACGACCCAGTGGCAAGAAAACGGCGGATTGCTTGAGAAGTTCCGAGTTATGGCGATGATGGTTCCGCAGCTCAAGGTTGACCAAGCTGGAAACTGCGGCGTTGTCCACTACACAGGAAACGCAACCACTGTCTAACTGACGGGTTGACTACAAGGGACCCTCCTCCCTGGCACCCGAGAGTCTACCACGGTGGCTCTCGGGTGTTTGTACGAACCGTGGTAAGGGATTTGAGGAAATGGCTAAAGTTAAGAAGTACGAGTTTGAATTGTTAGATGGTTCGCACGTTGTTGACTCTGCTGGCAATTTTGCCGTTAAGGGCGACACCGTGCACAGCGATGATCCACTGGATGAAATCTACGGGCGACTCAAGTTTAGGCGAGTCAAAGAAAATGCCCCCGAACCAGAAGCCGAAAAACCAGAAGTAAAGAAGACCAAGTGATGCGACGTTTACGGCAGCGACACAAAGTAACAGCAGCCCAAGTAGCTAAAGATGCTTGGGCGCAAAGCAACGGGGACCGTGATGCTTTTGAGCAGCTAGTCAAGGAAGATCAGAGAACGAAGTCTATCGACCCTGCGTTGATTATTTTGTTCATCCGCCTTGCAATGGCTATTTTCGAGTATTTCAAGAACCGTCAATCCGTGTCTGCCGAATCCGACGAAGAGATCGTCTTGGCCGCCACCAGATTTTACGAATAGAGGTGAATGATGGATTGGGTACAGTTGATCGGTGCCGTAGTCGTGGCCCTTGGTGGCGGCGCATGGCTTAATAGTTTCTGGGGCAAGTTCAAGTCCAATGCACCCCAGGTTACGGATCTCGTCGAGGACGTGCTCAAGCGCGTCCAAGGCGATTCCAGTGCCGCTCCCCAGCGATTGGAAGCCCTGACGCAAGCAGAAGCCTTGCTCCGGTACTTCGAGTCCAAGGGCAACACGGCAGGGGCCGAAGCTATTCTCGTTGTGACGAAAGAAATCCTTAGCACAAAGGCGTAGGGATCATGGACTTTCGTAAGTTGCTGCCCCCTAGCCTCGTGCTAGTCGGGGCATTTTTGTTAGCATGGCCGACACTCAAAAAGCAAGAGTGGTTCCGGCTCCCTGTTCCCATTGTCACGGAGTCCCTAGAGGGCAAAGTCGTAATGCTCGTGTACGAGCAACTCGAACAGAGCCCGGAGATTACGTTGGCGATGCGGAGCCAAGAAGCCTTCGTCGATGCACAGAAACTCGCCCAGTTCCTGGCCGTGGATGATGACGACGATTTTGCTGTCCCTGTAGTCGAGGCAGCAAAGAAGGAAGGACTAGAGCCCCCTGTTCTGGTAGTAGCCAGCAAAGACGGGGAGGACTACAAAGTCCACAAGATCAGGAAGTTTACCCAAGGGCTAGAGGATATCCTTAAATGAGCGGCGAACCAGACGATTTTCTGTTGCCAGACGGCACCCTAGCCCGTGGGGGCCTGTTGCCGCAGACCGCAGCCGACGAGGCTTTGGTAGCGGCTGCGCCCATGTTTCCCGAGGACATGCTGCTTGACGACAAGGACATCTCTAAACTTTTGTCGGGGGATGTGTATAAGTCCTGGCGAAACATCAGAAGCAAGTGGGTCATTAACCAGGGGTCCCTGGGTTCATGCAACGCGGCTGCCACTGTGGGCGCTATCCACAATCGCCGAGCCCTTGAAGGCCTCGCGCACGTGCCCCTGAGCGTGAACTACCTCTACATGCACATTAACGGCGGCAGGGATGGTGGTTCGACGCTTGCGGCAGGTATTGAGTTCGCCAAGCAGGGGGTAGCCCCTTTGACCATCAAGCATGATGGAGACACCTGGAATTTTCCACTCAGCGTCTATAATACCCGCCAAGTCGATCAAACGTGGCTTAAACGAGCGCGGGAGGAGTCCAAGGGGTTTCAGGCGTTCGAGCCTTACAAGCTCCCTGTAGGCAATTATACGCTGTTTAAGAGGGCTGTGGCTTCTGCCCTAGCCCGAGACTTTCAGATCGTCCATGCGTGGCACGTAGGTCGTAACAGCATGTCGCTACGCAATGGGCGCATTGTGGTGGGCCGTGGGCCAGGGAACCATGCTACACTAGCACATAGCGCTAAGTGGGTCGGGGGTACTGACTTAGCGTTAATAGATATCCAAAATTCCTGGGGGCCATCGGCTAACCCGATCTACGGTGCCCGTACCTCGGGATGGGGAGAAGGTGGGTTTGGCCTGATGACAATGGAGGATTTTTATGCTTGTGCTAAAAATCACGCATATTGGGTGTACGCAGGAAGCAAAAAGAATAAAAACTCCATGAATTGACAGTGCATACCAATGTGCTAAACTCTGTTATGTGTTTGTTGATAACATAGGAGAAATAGCATGGTTAGCGAGATTAACGGTATCGTGGTTTGTGATAGGGAGGCTGGTAAGAAGTACGGTAGGTGGTTTCTGGAAGGACCTGCCGTCAGGGTGACATTCGGGTACAGAGGTAAGGTGCATCTTAGGCGTTGGCTGCATGTATGTACGTGTGATTGTGGCCAAATTCGGATAGTAGAACGGAATGCTCTCGTCGCCGGGCATTCTACGTCGTGCGGGTGCCGCCAAAAGGAAGTAGTAGGCAGATTAAGAAAATCCCACGGTAAGACAGGAACACCCGAGTACCGTAATTGGCGAGCTATGATTCAGCGATGCTATGATAAAAATACTAAAGCCTATCCGAACTACGGGGGCCGGGGCATCAAAATCTGTGACCGATGGCTGGAAGCCGATGGCCAAGGATTCCTGAACTTCCTTGCGGATATGGGGCCTAGGCCAGGATACAAGAGAGCATCGGTGGATAGGGTGGACAATGATGGCGATTATTGCCCTGAGAACTGTAGGTGGGCCACCAACCAAATACAGTGCAACAACCGAAGAACATGTAAAATGTTCACTATAGACGGCGTAACCAAGACTATGGCGGACTGGGAAAGGCACTATGGACTAAAACCAAAGACCCTTAAAGTGTTGCTAGGTCGAGGATATAGCATAGTGCAAGCGATAGAACACAGAAAGAATAAGGATTCGCTGAAATGAAGGAACGGTTAATCGTCGTAGGTATCGGGCTCAGTATCCTAGGCTGGGGGCTGAAAGTCCTAGTGGACAAGCAGCAGAAAGCCGTAGACAAGCTACAGGACGTGATTGTGACCTTGCGGGAGACAGCGCCCAAGGCACAAGAGCCAGTTGCTCCTCCGCCTGTGGTGCCGGAAACACCTAAGCCCGAGGTCCCAGCAACTAAAAAGCTGTTGATTATGCACACAGCGGACTGGTGTGGGTACTGCCAACGGGACAAGCGTGAAATTCTACCGAGGTGGAAGGCGGACGGCTATAATATACCTACACCCATTGACCATACAGACTACAAGAAGAATCCGTCTCCCCACCCTCTGCCGTGGTACGAAATCACCGACGAGGACGGGAAAAAGCGGATTTGGATAGGTTCCCTTCGAAACTACAGAAAGTGATGTTATGTTTTCCCTTGCTCAGACCGTTGAGGACATCACACGAATAGGCACAGGCAACAATTACACGTTGTCTGGCGTACTGCTTTTGTTGATCTTGGCCGTAGGTTTCATGGCGTACAAGGTAGGCAACAGGGTAGTGAAGTGGGCAGGGGAGCGAGCAGACAAAATCATCGACCGTGGGTTCAAGCACCTAGATACGGTCGATTCCACGATGGCGAGCCTCAAGGACACTATTGGGGGCATAGGGACTCGGTTGGATCATGTCGAGAACAAACTCGACGATCTAGGTGAAAAAGTCCAGCACATTGATATCCGGCTAACAAGGCACAAGGAAATCGCTTAATGGGAAGCCCCTTTCTAGCTCAACCCTACCTGATATCAAACCAAAACATTAAGACCGTGGGGGGCGAAAGCCTTCTGGGTCCTGGAGATATTGATGCGGTCTCAAATGCGGATCTGCAATCCGCACTTGCGGCTTACACACCGACATCGAACCTCGCACCTGTAGCAACATCGGGCAGCGCATCCGATCTACTCACCGGAACGCTCCCCAACGCTCGACTATCGCCACAAGTCGTTCGAAGCGACTTCAGCTATCCCGATCCAAGTTGGGTAACGTCGATCGCGGCGAGTAAGTTGACGGGAACTTTGGCTGATGCTCGCCTATCGTCGAACGTACCACTGAAGAATGCCTCGCAACTATTTACTGGTGGCAATACATTCCAAGCCACTCAAGTATTTGAATCGTCCATTTGCGTTGGCACCGGAGGCACTGGTCCTCGCATTCGGAATAACGGTCAAGCATTTCGGTTCAACAATAACGCCGACACTGCAAGAGCTGATATCGAAGTAGGTAGTCTAATTGTATCTACTGGGTCAACCAACTTATTAGAGTTTCGTGATACTGCTAATGTTAGACACGGGTACTTATATCGTGAAGGCGGTTCAAACGACGTAGTACTAAGTTGGGCCGAAGGATCAGTTTCAGGAAATCGAAGATTACGATTTGTTGTTGGTTCATCTGGCTTAACTATGTTTTCGATGGAAACATCAGGAGCAGCTACGTTTACTAATCTTGTAAACGGAGCGTTTAGAGCAAGTGGCACAAGCACACCGACAACCGGTAATGGTTTAGAAGTGTTCATGTCTGGCTCTACTGCTTTCTTGCAGAACTATAATCGTGACACCCTTGTGTATCAACCTATTCGGATGCAAGGAACAACGCTTGACTTCATAGGAACTTCTACGTTTACTGGCGAAGTAACTGTAACTGGTCAATCATTAATTGCTGGAGTGCGATTTGATCCTTCTTCGCTAAACACCATATGGCAATCTGTATCAGGAAGAAATCTCAGCATCAATACGAATGGTGGTTTGGTTATCCTTGGAGCAGGATCAAGCACCAATCACTTGCAAATCGATACCGCAGGAACGGCTACGTTTAGCGGAAATCTTGTTCCAGGTGCCAACGCAACATACGACATCGGCACATCGATTTCGATGCGATGGAACAGGGTGTTTTCAAATACCTTGCGTGTAGGTTCCAATGGGCTGGAGATCGGGCAAAATAACTATTCAGTAACTTTACCTAGAGCAGAGATTGGTGATTTCCTTGGGGTTGGAGTAGGAGTTAGTAGTGAGACTAGAATTAACTTACAAACTGCCGGAACTAATGCTCATGGTATATTATTAAGAAATTTAGCGGGACAAACAGCCGCTCCTTTTCGTATTGTTAATAGTAATGGCGTAGATCAAATATCTTTCAACGCTGATGGTGGAGCTACCTTTACAGGGCTTGTGTCTCTAAGCGGTATTTCAGGAAGAATAGCGAATACGTCATATAGCCAAACTAACTCACTAGCAAGGTTTGGATCTTGCGAGATTCAGCCATTCGATATCAACAACGTATGGATTGGGGAAAATTACTATTATAATGGATCCAATTTTGTAAGAAGAAGTCCTGGATTCGCTTCTGGTATTTACTTCCATAATGGCAACGTGCAGTTGGTATCTGCAGGCAACGACGTAGCCGGAAGCGTAATACCTAGCGGATGTAAATTCAAGGTGACTCCTAGCGGGAGAATCGCATCAGGAAACAGCGTAGCGACTGGTGGCGATGATGCTACTGGAGCTACGTTTTCTGTAGATGGATCAGGGAATCTTGTAGCAAGTGGAACGGTTCAGATCGGCGGTACTTCTGGGCCAATGATTCGAAATAGTGCTGGAGCATTAGAAGTACGAAATTCGACAGATGCAGAATACGCCAACATAAACGCAAACAACGGATTGTTTAACGGGTCAATTCAAATAGGCAGCACAGGTGGTCCACAACTTGTTAGGCTCAGCAATGTACTCACCGTAAAGAATCTCAGCAACACTGATTATGCTTCTTTAGCAGCTTTACAGTTAATATCCACAGTTGCATCTGGAGGTTCTAATGCTTCTCCAGCCGATTCAAGAATAACGCTAAGAACACTTGGAATCAGTTATATTGCGGCAGACGTTATTGGAAGAACATACGCAAATAATGCAGCTCATGGGGATTTAATTCTAAGAGCTAGACCGAATATTGGTGCTGAATCCACTTCTGATGACTTTGTTATTAGAGGAAACACCGGTAATGTTGAAATCAATCGAGGACGATTAGTTCTAGTCGATACTGTTAACGCATCGTCATGGGGACTGAAAACAATATATTCAGATACCCCCGGTCAACTTGATTTTGTGAATCATTCCAATGTAACACAAATGAAGTTGACTCAAACTGGTTTGTTGACAGTAGTGGGTGCACTGGGTGTAGGTGCTGATCCTGGAGTAAATCGACTTCACTTAGCTGCGGCTACTGTTGGTAGTTCGGTAACATACCTAAACTCCATTGTGTCAGCTAAAGCTAATGCTGATACATCAGCTCACTTCCGATTGACTAGAACAGGTATTTCCGAATGGTACGTTAATCATAATGGAGCTGGAAATCTTGAATTAGCATTAGCTGGAAATTTAGCTAATCCAGATTTCACATTTGGTGGTGGTGGTGTCTTTATTGCAAACAATCAAATTAAGATCGGCAATGCGTCGGGTGTTCGGCTCCAAAGAAACCTTGAAGTTCTGCATATTAAGAACGATGCAGATACAGATTTCGCAACTGTGGCCCTTAGAGAAATAAGACTAAATGGGTACACTTACGGAAGAGTAGCCCAAGTAGGCTCAGCAGGAGATTGGGCTGGTGGTTATAACATCAACTATAACTCTAGTTCAATTAACCGAGATTCGACTGGTACAGTTAATGGTATTCATTACGCCACAACAGGTATTCACTTCTTCTCAGAAGCAAGTGGAGCACCTGGAGCCATATCTCCACGAATGACGTTGAGTCCAACTCAATTAGTTAATGTCGGTGAAATTGTTTCTCAAGTAGCAGGTAATACCCGTATTCAAGCATCACGAACAGGAGCTAGCCCAAGTTCATTATCCATCGGTGCATTCACTTCTAGTCCAGCTTTTGAATGGGATGGCGGTGATCTTCGATGGTTATGGCAAGGATCTACCGAAGCAGCAAGGATGTTCAGTAACGGTAATTTCCGACTAGCTGGAATGATGCAGTTAGGTGGTGCTAGTGGAGTATTCTTAAAAAATAGCTCTGGAGCACTACAAGTACGAAACTCTGCGGATAGTGACTTTGTTAGTATTGATTTAGCTCAAGCTAATGGATTTGCATTTCAATTTGTCGATGGTGTAAGTAGAGCTGGAAAGTTTTACTTTTACACGAATAACGGAAATAGTGTTTTGTACTTTAGAGACACTGTTAACGCTAGACAACACATGCAATTCAACCCAGGAGCTAATAGCTCGTCAGCTGAAACATATATATGGTCGACATTAACTGTTGATTCATTTTTAAGAGTGCAGCAAAACGATTCTTGGCTTGGTTTCAGTGGTAACAACTATCTAAGTAATGTAACTTACTTTAAAGCAAGCGGCACAAACAAAGCATGGATCAACGGTTCGAATGGACAAGCTCAATTTGATGGTCACATAACCTCAGCATTCCAAACCCTATCCGCAGACCCAAGCACACTTGACATTTCGAGCGGAATGTCGCGACTCGTCAAAAATACCACGTCAGGCGAAATCAGATGGTTTGTCAACGATGGTGGTACAATCAAGAAATCGGCAGCTTTTACTTAATCAGAGGACTTTATGTCAGAAATTCGATCAGCTCTCCCTTACATTTCTCACCTTCGCGTAACGAAGCGACCCACTCGCAAGTGGGAACCCACTGGCTACCAAAACCAGAACGGCGAGGATCTTTATCGCCAAGGCGTCGACCTTCCGGGTATCGAGTGCGAAATCACTCCGTACATGGGTACCGTCAAAGGGCCTGCATCGACCTATCGATTCCCGTTGAAGGCTTTTTTCGAATCAAACTTGGCCAAGCTCCAAGCACTGCCAACGAAGGACGAGCAAGTAGATGCGGCAATTTCCAACCTTCAAGCAACGATCGCGAACCCATCTACGATTTGGGCTGAATCGATCCTGCTTGCTGGTGGCCTGCCAACGTTGACCGCCCTATGGCAAGATGTTTTCTCTGATTCCCTAGACGAATTCACAGAATGGAGTGAGCCAGAAGAACCTTCGGGAGGAATCCCGTTGTACGTTCGTGAGATGCAATGGGATGCCCGCATTCCCTACGAGTCCGCCAAGTCGATCACGCTCAAGGTGGGCCTGTTCAACAACGACCAAGATCTCGGGGATCCTGCTCTCTACACTTTGAGCTTTGAAGATTCGGCAACGCGATCACAACGTGAAGCATACAACACCCAGCTACAGCAACGCATTGCGCAGCTCACGAACGAGATCGCCGCTCTACAGGAAGGCCCAAGCCCAACTCGCACTCAGAAGGAGCAGGAGCTCGCCGCTTACCAAAACGAAAAAGCCCAGCGGGATGCGGTTGAGAATGGGCTCATGAGCGATCTGCTCGCGAACGCTTCCGTTCAACAATCGCTCCCAACACTCCTCCTAGCGATCATCGGGTCGCTGAAGGCGGTGTATTGGCCTGACCTCGATATGTCGACGGTGCAGACCAAGCTCACGGAGACATTAGGTGAGCTTGCTGCTGCATAGAAGTGCGGATTGTTCACCGGCACTTGTCCTTTTCCCTTGATTTTCGAAACTTCCTGTAAAATGGAACCCAAACCAACGGAGACCAAAGATGCGGGAAATTTCATGGGTATTGCTAGTAGACCGAGGAGCTAGGGAAAATCCCACGTTCCGGTGGGATGGCATCCAAGCGGGTCTCGATTATTTGGCAGAATACTGGGCATTGCGGTTTACTCGTACCTCCAACCCTCGTGCCCGAGTTAAGTTTATCGCCTCCCGCACGCAGGGAGGCCCTAACTGGGCAGCCTGGGCGAATCGCAGTAATTTCGAGATTCGCATATCGCCCACCTTCAATTTCGGCAGCAATCTCCTGACCAGCGCTACCGCAGTGGTCCATGAGTTCATGCACCTTGCCGGTGGTTCCCACCATTCTTCTGTGCAGAAGGACATCATGTCCCCCGCCCTAGAGCCAGGGGAACAGATCACTCAGCGTGATGCCCAGTACATGGCGGCATACGCCTGGAAGGGCGCTCGCCGTCCGTGGAATGAACCTACCTATTTCAGGGACAAGTTCACCTTAACCCATAGACTATTGTGGGTACAGCCCCCAAAGCTATATTTCCCTGATGCCTGCGACCAGCCTCGTCGATGGCGTGAGTGGCTTGATTCGTTCGGTTCTAGCGTCAAGGGACCAGAGTAGTGCCGAACCTAGACCTAACCCTACCCCCATCTAGCACCCCTGCCATCCAGTTGTATTCAGCAACTACAGGTTTGGCTGTAGGGTCCCCTATTTCGGGGTCAGCACTCTCGGGCAGGTCTACCCGATACAGGTTCGATTTTTCGTCTGTGGCTAATGGGGACTACACAGCCGATATGACAGGCCCCCTAGGCGGGTTCGTCGTCCGTAAATCCACCAATGATGTACGGATAGCCGACCAATTCTGGGAGTTTGACACCACGGCCAACACAGGCACAGGCGCGAGGGTAGTGACCCTGACGGTCCAGACCAGTGGCGCATCGCCTATCCAAAATGCCACGGTTCGCCTCAGTCGTACAGGGGAAACCCTTATCGGTACCACCAACGCTTCTGGCGTGGTCGTATTCGCTGCGGACGATGCCACTTGGACTGTATCCATTACCGCAGCCGGCTACTCGTTTACGCCAGTTTCCTTGGTTGTGGACGGCACAGAAGCCGTGACTTACACCATGACGGCCACTGGGACCGTAACCCCTTCCGCAGCCCCTCGGACTACAGGGTATTGGACGGTGTACGACAGTAACGGCGTCATTGATCCGGGGGCTATTGTTCGTGTTGAAGTAGCACAGATCCCCAAGACCAGCACGGGATTGGCCCTGGAAGATACATCCAGACAAGGCACGGCAGATGCTAACGGGGTAGT
>OGVO01000235.1_pt1 | contig 10487 bp, 8 predicted proteins | sample 1575771 | NCBI WGS metagenome assembly OGVO01 (sample SAMN07581527, study PRJEB24739) | freshwater metagenome | place: Singapore | collected 2015-01 | reverse complement strand
CTTTACATCCTGTTCCGATACACAACTTTCATCTGCGAACAATGGCAAAGGAGATTGTTGATACAATACTTTCATCCCTTCCCAATTATCTTTTGCAAGAGGCTGTTCGATGAACTCTACGCCTATATGATTGCCGGGTAATCCCCATGCTGGACGAGGGCCCACATTGACATTCACATTCAATCGAACCTGTGCTTGAGCTGTGTCGATCATCCAAAAAGATAAGACGATCAAGATGGGTAAAATTTTCTTTTTCATGCTTCACGGTTTTATACTTATACAAAGCCAAACCGGATGCCAAAAAAGAAGTATTCTGTTAGGGAAATGTGAATTCAATTACAACAAAATGCATGGATGAAAAATGGAATGATCATCTGAATTGAATGCCCAATCCGGGCTTTCCGAATACTGTTACTTTTCCATTCTCATACATCAAGCCTGTTGCAATAGACTGAGATAATAATAGTGGGCCATCCATATCAACATGATCCAATTGCGGAAGAAAATGTGCAATGGCCGCAGAACCTACTTCCGATTCATTCATACTTCCCATCATGACCTGTAATCCTGATGTTCTCGCTTCTTGAATCATTCCGATAGCAGGTGTAATGCCACTGCATTTGGTAAGTTTGATATTGATACCATGAAAATGATCCACACATTTCCTTACATCCTGTTCCGATACACAACTTTCATCTGCGAACAATGGCAAAGGAGATTGTTGATACAATACTTTCATCCCTTCCCAATTATCTTTTGCAAGAGGCTGTTCGATGAACTCTACGCCTAATGACGCCAGCTGGGGAATTTTCTCGAGTGCTTCTTCTGTTGTCCAACCTGCATTGGCATCAACCCTGAAAACAGCATCGGTGTGTTGTCGCAACGCTTCTATAATGGAAATATCATTTTCTGTTCCAAGTTTTACTTTGTAAACAGGCCATGGCTTCGCTTTCATCTTATCAACCATTTTATCAATGGTATCGATACCAATGGTGTAATCAGTAACGGGTGTATTGTTCCATTGTGTTTGCATGAGTTCGTACAATGGACGTCCTTTCATTTTACCGAAAAGATCCCAGCAAGCCATATCTAATGCACAAACCAAAAAGGGATTGTTCGGAATCAAATGATGTAAATAATGCCAATATCTCTCGGGTTCCGTCAATGCAAATTTTTCAATCATGCGACGATGTTTCTCCAGATCTGCAATCATCGATTCTACTGTAACATCATAATAAGCAATGGCGGGTGCCTCACCAAAACCCATGAATGGACCTAATTCCAGGGCCACCAACAAAGAAGGCTGATGTGTTTTGGTACGACCATTCGAAATGGTAAAGGGGTATTCAAAAGGAAGATTGATGGGTCTATAGCTGAGCTTCAAGAGATGTATTTTGAGCAGCAAAGATAATTAATGATTGTATTGCCACTGAGGGTACAGAATTACACTGAAATTTTCTGTGTTTCTCTGTGCTCTCAGTGGTAATCATCGCATGCTAGTCTCTTCCACTCTGTTGGATATAACCTTGGAGTGTCGAATTAAAATCATCTTGTTGTAACAAGGATTCTAAGGTGATATGCATTCTGTATCTCCAATAATGTTTTGGATCTGCCGGAATATTGATACGCTCACTATGAGGATCTTCTTTGCGAAGTGCTGCATCCATTCCCATCAGGTCTTGCAATTGGAAAACGGTCCACATAGATGGTGAGTACAAATGCTGTATCACAATAGCAGTATTGATCCAGGCTTCGCAGTAGTATGGCGCTTCCCCTGATTGTCCGAGTTCGTTATTATAAAACTGTTGGATTCTTTCCTTATCTTCTTCCCACCATCCACGTATGGTACTCATATCGTGCGTAGAAGGTGTAACTACACTTAGATACGGAGCATCCGTAGGATGAAAGAAACTCCGCTTAGGATCTTTAGGCATTCGCTGAATCTCTAAACTCAATAGTCCGAGCTGTCTCATAACATCAGGAACACAAGCCGGTACCAAACCAAGATCTTCACCACATACCAGCATATTGGTCACTCGTTTGAGTGCCGGTAATTTTTTCATGGCTTCTTTCATCCAAAAATCATCCTGACGTCGGAAGAAATAATCAACATACAGATCTTTCAATTGCTGCTGGGTGTGCTGGTCAAGATAGCGGAAGGAAGAAGTACTTTCCATATTAAATCTGAAATGGAAGTGCTGATGATCACCTGCGCTGTCTTCAAAAAGAAGTACGTTGCTGATAAGATTGTATAACCCTTGTCTTACTTTATCGTGTTGTTCATCTTTTTCCAGTGTATTGAAGTATTGTTCTACCTGACGCTGAGTCGAAAATTCCGTTTTCAATGTATATTGACCGAATCCATCCACATTCAAAAATTCTTTTTTTACCAGTTCGTTATCGTATCCAAACAATTCCCACAACACGTTTTCATGGATAAAAGGCTGGGTAAAACGATGGTGATCAAAAGAAATACCTCGCGATTGGAATTCATTGATATGAATAGGAATAGCCGGAACAAAGCGACCTAATATTCCTTCTACAGCATGCATCGGAATACTCCATATCCTAAAGAAACCAAGAATATGATCTATTCTGAATGCATCAAAGTAATAACTCATTTGCTCAAAACGCTGTTTCCACCAGGCAAATCCATCGGCCTGCATTCTTTCCCAATTGTAGGTAGGGAAACCCCAGTTCTGACCCGCAATGGCAAAATCATCCGGAGGAGCTCCTGCTTGCGCATCCATATGGTAGAGATCAGGATGTTGCCATGCATCAGCACCATGTCTGTAAACCCCAATGGCAATATCTCCTTTAACGATGATCCCTTTTGAATGAGCGTAGGCTGTTGCTTCTTTCAATTGCAGGTGCAATTGGTATTGAGTAAAATAATGTAGCGCAATTTCTTTATACGCTGCAGAGTCAGGAGCTGCAAGTCTTTCGACCTCAGACTCATTATAATGCCTGAATGCCGGCCATTGATTGAAATCAACCGTACCATATTGATCTCTCAAATAGCAAAATACAGCGTATGATTGCAGCCAATGTTTGTTATCATTGAAATATTGTTTGAAGTCAGATGATGACAATACGGATGCACCTTGTTCTTCATAAATCTTAGCGATTAGTTTTGTTTTGAACTGAATCACTTCCTGATAATCCACTACATCCAAAGCGTTCAGTTTTGCTTTCTCTACTGCAATCTGTTTTTGTAGTTTTCTATCATCTTTCACCAATGTATCTAAATGCAGATAAAGCGGATGCAAGGCAAATGCAGAGATAGCAGCATAAGGATAGGAATCAGTCCAACTATGTGTGGCTGTAGTATCGTTGATCGGAAGTATCTGGATCATTTTCAATCCGGTCTTTGAAGCCCAATCAACCATGAGTTTAAGATCATTGAACTCTCCTACTCCCAACCCATGCTCAGTTCTTAGACTAAATACTGGAATGGCCACACCTGCACCTTTCCAGGTATTATTGGGCAGAATAGCAAAACCATCATGAATGATACTCAGCTTATCTTTCACAACGCCGTCATACATCACACGATTATTGCCGTCTTCATAACGAACAAATTTTCGCTGATCTACATCATACACACCATACTTATATGCAATAGGGAATGATTCCTTATTAAGATCCAATTGTATTTGAAAAAAATCTTCCCCTTTATTTCTTTTCAGTAACAAGGGATTTTCGGTATCCCAATTTCCGAATAGCTGACTACTTCCTAAAAGACATAGTGTTTCACCTTTTTTGAGTAAAGGTGCTTTCACTTTCAGAATATGTGTAGTGGTTCGAGGTGTTTTAACAACAACAGGTGTATGCGCTTTCTCTAGTAATACTTTGGTGAAAGGCTCGGTGTAAAAAGCATTCTCATAATATCCAGCAAAATTCCATGCATCAGTAACATGTATTTCTTTTGCTTGGATGATGCCAAGATCTAATTGTTTATCATTTCCCCAATCATAACTCAAAGTGCCATCCGTATTTCGCAAAATGTATTGATATACAATTACGCTTTCCTGTAAAGATGTTTCTTTCAGATCAATGGTAACAGACCAATATTCTTCATTAAAATATTGAAGTGGCAGCGCTTTAGCAGGATCATTATCTCCCAATAATGGATGATTACCGGTAATAAAAAGATCCTGCCCAAATGTGGTATGAAACTTTAGATAAAAAGTGATTTTTTTACCTATTATAGGGGTTGACTTTTTTGCTGTCTTTGTTTTCTTCTGATGGAGTTCATCAGCAACAAGAGATGTATTTGCCTTTTTTAAAGAGCGTTTCGCAACCGTCTTCTTTTGGTTATTCTGGGAGTCAGCATGAGGTAATGGCACAGATTTCCCACTGGCTGAAGCAATCATTTTTTTCGTCGTAGCCACTGCAAGCAATTTTTGGTATCACTAAAATAGGTATTAATGTGTAAAAAAAACACATTAATCTTTACTATGTGTGCAAATGTATGTGCTTATGATCGGTGTAAGATGAGATCAGATGCTTTTTCTGCGATCATAATGGTTGCTGCGTTTGTATTACCGGAAACGATGGTTGGCATGATAGAAGCATCTACTACCCTTAGAGATCGAATACCATGCACATTGAGCTCATGATCTACAACAGACCATTCATCATTACCCATTTTACATGTACCTACTGGATGATAAAGTGTTTCCAGACTTTTATTGATATGTTCATGTAAAGCAGCCTCATTGGTATAGTTTTTTGGAAGTGAAATATCTCCTTCCGTATACGCACGCAGCACTTGTGTTTGTACAATTTCAATGGCTTTTTTCAATGCTACAACCAACTGTTCCCGATCTTTGGACTGCTCAAATACTTGATGGTCTATGATGGGTGCATCGTTCGGATTTGAATTCTTTAATGCGATTGTCCCTCTGCTTTCCGGATGCAAAAGTATCGCCATGATCCCGAATCCACTCTTACGTGGAAACGTACTCAGATTGTACATATCCGTACTATAATCATCCGCAATACCAATGGGTGCAAAATGAAATTGTATATCAGGCCTATCTATTCCTGAAGAACTATAAAAGGCATTGGCTTCTAAAGGACTATTCCCCAATGGTCCTTTCTTGAATAAAAGATGTTGCAGCAAGGCTTTTCCCATGTTCAAAGGTGATAGTAATGCATTGGATGTAGGGATGATACTATTCACAGACACACCTGTCCAGATATGATCTTGTAAATTTTTTCCAACTCCGGGTAATGCATGAATGATATTGATCCCTTGTTTCCCCAATTCAATTGGATCACCAATACCTGATAACATCAATAAATGTGGCGATTGAATAGCCCCAGCGGAAAGAATCACCTCTTTTGAACAATTGATTCTTTCGGCACCTGTTTGTCCAACCATGACTTCCACCCCCACTGCCCTACCATTTTCAATAAGAATATTTTTTACCTGACAATGGGTTCTGACCGTCAGATTTTTTCTTTTCATGGCAGGCTTCAAAAAAGCAGTCGCAGCACTATGCCTTTGATTATTCTTAATAGTGAATTGAAGCATGGATGCTCCGATCTGCTGAGCACCATTGTAATCATCGTTTCGAGGTATTCCTATTTCTTCACAAGCTCGTATAAACACTTCGCCCAACGGATGTGGCTGCATGGAATGAATAACGTTCAATGGTCCATCCCATCCATGATATTCACCACCAAAATTCTCATTATGCTCAGATTTTTTAAAATAAGGCAAAACAGAATCATAGTCCCATCCTTTATTACCCAAGGATGCCCATTCATCAAAATCTGCTTTATTACCTCTTACATAGGCCATAGCATTGGTAGCACTACTTCCTCCCAATGTTTTTCCTCTGGGAATAAATAATCGACGATGATCGATATTCTTTTGCGGCTTGGTCCAAAATGCCCAATCCACTTCTGTCCGATTGAGTTTACTATATGCACCCGGTATATGTATCTCCATTTTTTTGTCTGGTCCACCCGCCTCCAATAACAATACCTTATTCGTGGGATCATCAGATAAACGATTGGCTAATACACAACCTGCTGAGCCTGCACCAATGATGATATAATCAAATGACATATTCTAAAAATAAACTAAAAAGAGCAAGCATGCCAGACCTGAGAAAGAATTGATAAAAAGACCATTTGTTATAGAATTTTTATCGGATAGATGAACAACTGCCCCCTATCTTTGCAAAACTAACAATTGTTCGTATGACAGATATGGCATTCAACCGCAATGAAGACTGGATGAAACTAATGTTGCGCCAAGTGGAGCAACATTTTGAGAAAATTAAATTGGGTGGGGGCAAAAAATCCATCGAAAAGCAAAGAGAACGAAACAAGTTGACTGCACGTGAACGCATTGATTACTTATGTGATAAAGACAAACCATTTGTTGAAATAGGTGGTTTTGCAGGTTTCGAAATGTATGAAGCAGAAGGTGGTTGTCCATCAGCAGGTACAGTTGCCGGTATTGGGTACATCAGTGGTCGTCAGGCGATAATTGTTGCCAATGATCAAACCGTAAAGGCGGGCGCTTGGTTTCCGATCACCGGAAAGAAGAACTTAAGGATGCAAGAAATTGCTATGGAGAATAAGCTGCCGATCATTTATCTGGTAGATAGTGCAGGTGTATTTCTTCCTATGCAGGACGAGATCTTTCCCGATAAAGAACATTTCGGTCGGATCTTCAGGAATAATGCGAGAATGAGTGCAATGGGTATTACACAAATTGCTGCTGTGATGGGAGCTTGTGTTGCAGGTGGAGCCTACCTACCTATCATGAGCGATGAAACATTAATGGTGGAAGGTAATGGAAGTATCTTTTTAGCCGGGGCTTATTTGGTAAAAGCTGCGATCGGTGAAGATATTGATAATGAAACATTGGGCGGCGCTGTTACTCATACTGAGATCAGTGGTATTGCAGATTATAAATTTAAAACAGAACAGGATTGTTTGGATCATATCAAAAAGATCATGAACAAACTTGGAGCACCCGGTACTGCAGGCTTTGATCGCATTGCATCCGTTGCTCCTAAAAAAGATCCAAAAGAATTGTATGGCATTATCCCGGAAGGAAACTTAAAGCCATATGATATGCTTGATATCATTGAACGCATCGTTGATAACAGTGAATTTGATCAGTTTAAACAAGATTATGGTAAAACCATTCTATGTGGTTATGCACGTATCGAGGGTTGGGCCGTTGGTATCGTAGCAAATCAACGTCTGATCTGTAAGAACAAAAAAGGTGAAATGCAGATCGGCGGTGTGATCTATAATGACAGTGCAGACAAAGCAGCAAGATTTATTCTCAATTGTAATCAGAAAAAAATCCCACTGGTCTTTCTGCAAGATGTAACCGGTTTTATGGTTGGCAGCAGAAGCGAACACAGTGGCATCATTAAAGATGGGGCTAAACTGGTAAATGCGGTTGCTAATTCTGTGGTTCCAAAGATCACTGTTATTGTAGGTAATAGTTATGGTGCGGGTAATTATGCGATGTGTGGGAAAGCGTATGATCCACGTTTTATTTATGCATGGCCTTCTGCAAAGATCGCGGTGATGGGTGGAGAACAAGCTGCCAAAACATTGGCACAAATCCAGGTAGCATCTATGAAAGCTCAAGGAAAAGAGGTTGATAAAGAACAAGAGCAAGAATTATTGAAAGATATCAAGGGAAGATATGAGCGACAAACCACTCCATACTATGCAGCAGCAAGATTGTGGGTAGATGGCATTATCGATCCAACAGAAACCAGAAAAGTGATTGCGGAAGGATTACATGCCGCCAATCATAATCCTGATATGGATACACTTCGAACAGGCGTATTTCAGGTTTGATAAGTAGATATGAATTTGTTGTCAACGGTAAGGAATGATATGCTTGAAACAATTTACTTTGCTGTTTAATTGAAGCATATGAATTATCCTATTTATACTGTTGATGCATTTACAGACCATGTATTTGGAGGAAATCCTGCAGCTGTTTGTCCATTGACCGAATGGCTTCCCACAGCGACGATGCAACAATTAGCAAACGAAAATAATTTATCAGAAACTGCTTTCTTTGTTCAGAGAACCGATGGAGATTATGATATCCGTTGGTTCACACCTGAATTGGAAATTGATCTGGCCGGTCATCCTACCCTTGCCACAGCTTATGTACTTTTTAATGAGCTAGGCTATCAACAGGATACAATTCGTTTTCATAGCAAAAGCGGACTTCTTACTGTTACAAAGAATGGCGATCTAATGGAAATGAATTTTCCGGCTCGTATGCCACAGCCTTGTGAAATTCCTGCTCATTTATTGGAGGGTTTTAGTATTCGTCCTCAACAAGTACTACGTTCAAGAGATTATTTTTTGATCTACGAATCACAGGAAGAAATTGAAAAAGTGATCCCAGATTTTGTACAGTTGAATCAGGTGGAAACTTTAGGTATTATTATTACTGCAAAAGGAAACAATGCAGATTTTGTATCCCGTTTTTTTGTTCCCAATTCTGTTATTGGAGAAGATCCTGTAACCGGTTCAGCTCATGCTACCCTAATTCCATATTGGGCCAAAACATTGAATAAAACATCGATGAAAGCAGAACAATTATCGAAACGCAAAGGCGATCTATGGTGTGGTATCAATGGTGATAGAGTTACCATTGCCGGCAAAGCAGTATTGTACATGAAAGGATCTTATCGTTTGGCATGAGTACATCTAACGGACATCAACTGGTTATCTATACTGACGGATCTTCACGTGGGAATCCTGGTCCCGGTGGCTATGGTATTGTATTAATGTGGGGTGAAAAAAGAAAAGAGATCTCAGCAGGCTATCGACATACAACAAATAACCGAATGGAATTGATGGCAGTAATCGTAGCGTTAGAATCTCTGACCAAAAGAAATATAGCAGTAACGATTTATACAGATAGTCAATACATCGTGAATACAGTTGAAAAGAAATGGCTGGATAATTGGATACGAACAGATTTCAAAGGTGGTAAAAAGAATAAAGATCTTTGGCTTCGATACAAAGCCATTGCCAATCATTTTCAGGTTCGTTTTGTTTGGGTAAAAGGACATGCGAATAATCCATGGAATAATCGTTGTGATGAACTGGCTACTAGTGCCGCGGATGGAACCCACCTTTTAGTGGATGAAGTGTTTGAGAATTCTTCGGATTAAAAACTTATGTCCGATACAATATTGATCATTTTCAAATTTTCAAATTGAACAATTGTCTAAGTTCCTGGAGTGGTGGTAAGGATAGCTGCTTTGCATTGATGAAAGCCATTGAACAAGGATACACTCCTTCCGTTCTTTTGAATGTCATGAATGAAAATGGAAAAATTTCCAGAAGTCATGGCATCCCGGCATCGATTTTAGAAGCACAAGCAAAAGCTGCTCAATTACCTATACACTTAATCAGTAGTAGCTGGCAAGAATATGAGCAACATTTTACCGATGGATTAGAACAACTCAAAGAAAAATACGCTGTGACATATGCCGTGTTTGGAGACATTGATCTTCAAGCGCATCGTGATTGGGAAGAAAAAGTATGCAGCAACGCTGGACTCACTGCACTTCTTCCCTTGTGGCATCAAGACAGAAGATCATTGGTGATGCAAATGTTGGATAATGGCATCCAAACAATGATCGTAAGTTGTAATGAAGTGATGGGTCCTTCTTTTATCGGCAAAACACTAACACCGTCATTGATCGATGAATTAGAAGCATTGGGAGTGGATGCCTGCGGTGAAAATGGAGAGTTTCATACATTGGTGTATGACTGTCCATTGTTCTATGAACCGCTTCAAATACAAGTAAAACAAGCACTGCAGCACGATCAATATTATTTTTCCGAACTCATTCTTCTGAAATAAAAAATCCGCAGTTATTACTGCGGATTTTTTATATATAAACAGATCGTTTCTATAAAGAGATATTCTTCTTAGCGATGGATTGATTCAGAAAATAGTATCCTCCGAAAAGGATCGCACTGAAAATAGCGGTTGCCATCAAACTATTCGCATAGAAAGGTAAAGCGTCATTATAGCACATCATCAAACCTTCAAAAGTTTGCGGACGTTTTAATCCACCGCCACCGGCCCATACCATGAAGTTAGATATCAAAAAGAAAGTAGTTGGAGTGGCAATAGAAGCTCCCAATACTTGCAAAGGCTTTTGACTACGTACCATGAATCCGAAGATGGTCAAACTGGTAAACAACAGATAATTTACCCACTGGCCTTTATAAAATCCGGGTATTTCAGTCAATCCATTATTGTATAAAAACTGATACAACAAATCAGAAAGAAACATAGAGATCAAAGGCAGCGCAAAAGCCCATTTTTTATCCTTAACGAAAATTGCGCCTGCAAAAAGTGCAATAGCGAACTGAGGAGCAAAACCCCAGGGTCTGTTAGGCAGTGCGCTAACCGCAAGGAGGCAGCTGATCACGGTGATTTATCGTGACTGGGAAAC
>OGVO01000234.1_pt1 | contig 10513 bp, 9 predicted proteins | sample 1575771 | NCBI WGS metagenome assembly OGVO01 (sample SAMN07581527, study PRJEB24739) | freshwater metagenome | place: Singapore | collected 2015-01 | reverse complement strand
CTGCAAACTGGAGAAGGAAGTCTGGGAAGGCATGAGCGACAAGCAGCGTAAAGGACACCGCCTCACTCTCTCTGGTATACATGAGCAGAACAGGCGTATCGTTGGTGAACGGGCTGTTCTAGACAGGGACTTGGAGATTGCCGAAGACCTCGCCCGCTACCAACGCTTCTACCTGCCGCAGAACATGGACTTCCGTGGTCGTGTGTATCCTGTACCTCACTTCAATAACCAGAGGGCTGACCACATCAAGGCTCTCTTCAAGTTCGCTGAAGGCGAGTGTCTGGGCGAAGGTGGCGCAGGATGGCTTGCGGTACATCTGGCTAACTGCGGTGACTTCGGTAAGGTCTCCAAGAAGCCATTCCACGAGCGGGTCCAGTGGGTAACTGACAACGAGCAGGACATCCTCGATGCTGCTGCTGACCCTATTGGTACAGCGTGGTGGTGGGGTGAAGCTGACAGCCCATTCTGCTTCCTAGCGGCTTGCTTCGAGTATGCTGAGTGGGTTGAGAGCGGTCGATCAGATGCTTTCGTGTCTTACATCCCTGTAGCCCTCGACGGGTCTAACTCAGGTCTCCAGCACTACTCAGCAGCACTAAGGGCTGAGAAGGAGGCAGAGCTTGTCTCCCTCATGCCCACAGAGAAGCCTATGGACCTCTACCAGATCGTAGCTGACCGAGTGAAGGCTGAGGTGGAGAAGGACCTCAATAGCGATGATGAGCTCACCCGCCGAGTAGCTGCCGTAGCTCTGGAGAACGGAGTAACACGCAGTCTCGTTAAGCGTAACGTTATGACCTACGCCTACTCCTCCGCTCAGTTTGGTTTCCGCAATCAGATCATGGAGGACACTATACGCCCATACGATACCCAGGTTTTAATGGGGAAGAAGGATAAGAACCCTTACTCAGTGACCTTAGAGGACGGAACTGTGGACGGAGGCTTTAAGGCTGCGAACTATCTGGCCGGTAAGGTCTATAGGGCAGTCACAGCTACCGTAAGCAAGGCGGAGGAAGGCATGAGCTTCTTCAAGGACCTAGCGAGCGTTATGGCTCACGAGGGTCTCCCCCTGATGTGGACGAACCCTGTAGGGCTACCTGTGATGCACAAGTATCCTGTGTGGGAAGTGAAATTTGTCGAACTTTTCCTACACACGAAGCCGGTACATGTATCTAACGTAGGGACGCAGGATGATGGAGACTTAAGAAGGGTTATGATGAACGTACGCACGAAGCCGACATCGAAGATTGATAAGAGCAAGGCTAGGTCTGCTGTAGCTCCTAACGTCATTCACTCGATGGATGCTGCTCACCTCCTTCTCACCGTTCTTGCGGCCAAGGAAGAGGGATACTCGTGCTTCTCGCTCATCCACGACAGCTTCGGAACACACGCTGGTAAGACTGATCGCTTCTTCTCGATAATACGTGAAGCCTTCGTAGGCATGTATGAAGCTTACGACCCGTTCGAGGAGCTACTGGAAGAGGCTCGTGAAACCATCGGTGATGAGAGCAAACTTCCGACACCTCCGAGCAAGGGAATTTTCGATATAAACCAAGTGCTTGAAGCCGATTACGCCTTCGCTTAAGAGCTAAAACACATATTATCGCAGAACACGCTTTCTGCACCAACCAATCCTTCGGCCCACCTAGGTACATAAGTTACTTAGGTGGGCTTTCGTTTAACCAAGAGAATAGAAAATTGGCTAACAAGAAAATCAAATTTACGTCCCCCTTCGGGACTGCCAAGTACCCGCATATTTCCAGCCCTGACACCAAGGGGAAGTTTGCGGATAACAAGTTCAAGACTAAACTGGTCTTCAATCTTAATGACGAAGCTGCTCGTCAGTTCATCAAAGCTTGTGATGATGCAGCACGGGACATCCACGGTTCAGCAGGTGATAGGCTCTACAAGCCTTACGCCGTCAATGAAGCTGAAGGCACCGTAGAGTTCACCTTCAAGTCACAATACGCTCCCGCAATCTTCGACGCTAAGAACCAGTCAGCCCAGAAGGCTCAGATTGGTGGGGGGTCTGTCCTCCGTATCCTCGGCTCCTTCGTAGAGTACGATAAGGGTATCACTGCTGCTCTCAATCAGGTGCAGATCAAGACCCTCAATAGCTTTGGTTCGTCAGGCTTTGACGCAATCGACGATGGCTATGAGTACGATGGTAGCGAAGAGAGCGCCTTCGACAACGCTGAAACTGATAACGGCGGGAGCGAAAGCAATGCCAAGGGCTCCTTGGACATCTAAGTCCAACAGGGCTGCTGGTAAGGCTCCACGCCTAACCTCAGGTTTCCGCTCAGGTCTCGAAGAGAAGATCGCTAGTGACCTAGAGGATCGTAAGGTCCCCTTCGAATACGAAACCAAGAAAATCAAATACACTGTGCCCTCTCGTGAGGCTACCTACACTCCAGACTTTCACCTCCCTAACGGTGTCATAGTCGAGGGTAAGGGTATCTTCGACGTAGAGGACCGGCAGAAGCACCTGCTCATCAAGGAACAACATCCTGAGCTTGATATTCGCTTCGTCTTCACACGCTCCTCAGCACCTATCCGCAAAGGGTCTCCAACGACCTACGCCTCATGGTGCGAGAAGCATGGCTTCCAGTACGCCGACAAGGTGATCCCCCAAGCTTGGGTGGAAGAGCGGAAGTCTGCCTAAGTAGCCCAATCGCTTCCCCGCCGCAAACACTGAGGGGATAAAGAGGGATAAAGGTTCACCGTATGGGAACCGAGCGCCCTCACATCGATCCCCACTCATACCTAGAAAGGATACAATCGTTGAATATCGACAATATGCTAACTCAACTCCTCAAGCATGAGGGGGGATACGTAAACCATTCTGCCGACCGTGGTGGCGAAACCAACTGGGGTGTCACCATCGCTGTAGCGCGAGCTAATGGCTACACAGGTCCCATGCGCGACATGACGAAGGAACAAGCCCTCGACATCTACCGCAAGCAGTACTTCTTTAAACCGTCCTTCGATAAAGTGATGGCGCTTTCGCCAGCAATCGCTTTTGAACTCTTCGACACTGGCGTCAACATGGGCCCAACTGTGCCCTCTCGCTGGCTCCAACGGTGCCTTAACGGCCTAAGCCGACAAGGTAAGGATTTCCCCATCCTCAAGGTTGACGGCGACATCGGGGCAGGAACCGTAGGCGCTCTTAAAGCATATCTCGATAAGCGCGGTGACGAAAGTGAGCACAGGCTTCTAGCCCTTCTGAACGCTCTCCAAGGTGCTCGCTATCTCGACATCACCGAGAAGAACCCGTCTCAATCAGCGTTCCTCTTCGGTTGGCTGGAGCGGGTCCGCTTCTAATGGGTACAGCCTTGATCGATATGGTTGGCCAGAGGTTCGGACGAACAGTAGTTGTTGAGCGGTCTAAAGGCCTACCCAATCGTAAACAGGCAAGGTGGCTATGCCGCTGCGACTGCGGTTATACCCATTTAGTCTTAGGTAACAACCTACGCCGAGGTAACACTCGAAGCTGTGGGTGTCTGAACAGGGACAGCCTATCTAAACAAAGGACCGTCCACGGAGCATCTGTAAAAGGAAATGAGGACCGCCTCTATCGCATATGGCGAAAAATGAGGGAGCGGTGCTCGTACCATAAGAACAACAGATACCACAGGTACGGAGGTCGCGGTATCACCGTATGTCCGGAGTGGTCTCAAGACTTCACGACCTTCCGCGACTGGGCGTTAGCTAACGGTTATTCCGACAACCTCTCAATCGACCGGATAGACAACGATGGTGACTACACGCCCGACAATTGTCGGTGGGCGACACCTTTAGAGCAAGCAAACAACAGATCAGAAAGGAAGCCCAATGGAAACACCTAAGCTCGACCAAGAGTACGCCCAGCGTCTCCAGAAGCGCAGGGACTACATTCGTCTAACTCTGGAAGCCCACTACCCTATGAGCTTCACTGAAGTTGAAGAACTGGAGAAAGAACTGGATGAGATCGAAGGTCTCATGTTCACCACAACAGAGTTCCTCCACTTACCGGCCAAAGACTATGGTAAGTAAGCTCACAACACTAATCTTCCGCACAATCATATTCATCACAACAATAGCCTTCGTGCTGCCTATGCTGCACTGGGTCTATTTGATTTACAGGAGATATTATTTTGCCCCGTAGTAACTATATCAACAACCGTAAGGGCCAGTTCGACCTCAGCGGCTTGAGCCCACAGAACCGACAACTGGTACACCACTTCCGCCGCGCAGGTCGCATCACGCAGCGTCAGGCCATCATGGATTACTCTATCCAGAGCCTCACCAAGCGCGTCTCTGAGTTGCGTGAAGCTGGCCTCAGCATCATTAGCAACACCAAGAACCATCCGGTCACAGGTCAACGTTACGTTGAGTATCTGAGCGACGGTAAGACTAAAGCTCCGGTTCTTTGAGCTACTTCGACCCAGAAGACGATGAGCCGCAGTTCGACCCCGTAGACATCAAGTTCTTCATGTTGAACATGGCTGGCTTCTGGGGTGTCTGCATAGCACTGACCATCGGCGTCTACTACGCCACAAATTGAGAGAATATGCACAACACAGTTTCCGAGGACACTAGCGTCTTCGTGAGGCACGAGCCCTGCCCAAATTGCGGCTCAAGAGACAACCTGTCTCGATACAGCGATGGTCACGCCTACTGCTTCGGATGCAACTACAGAGAACCTAGCAGCGAAGAGAAGGCTTCCGATCTACCCTCGCGACCACCCGTCACTGACTTCAATCCCATATATACCGAGATAAGCTCTATTCCAAACAGAGGCCTATCCGAGGAAACATGTCGTTTCTGGAACTATGGGACTGGGGAATACAACGACAAACCTTGCCACATTGCCAACTATCGTGACCCTAAGACTGGGCAGCTAGTCGGCCAGAAGTTACGCTTCGCTGGCAAGGACTTCACTATCGTCAAAGGTCACGGCACTAAGCTTCCTCTGTATGGTATGCACCTGTGGAAGAACGACAGGCGCTCCCTCATTGTAACTGAGGGTGAACTAGACGCCCTCAGCGCCTCTCAGGCTCAACAGAACAAGTATCCGGTAGTCTCCATCCCCCAAGGGGCTCAAGGCGCACTTAATGCCTTCAAGGAGAACTACGACTGGCTCTGTGAGTTCGAGAAGGTCGTCATCATGTTCGATAACGACGAGCACGGACGTAAGGCGGCTGAGGCCTGTGCTGAGATACTCCCTGCTGGCAAGGCATACATTGCTGACCTTGATGAGTTCAAGGATGCCAATGAAGCCCTTGTTGCAGGAAAACCTGGAGCTATCACTAGCGCCTTCTGGAACGCAAAGCCCTACCAGCCTGACGGTATCTTCACCCTAAGCGACATTCGCGAAGAGGTGATGCGTCCGGTTGAGTGGGGTCGTCCTTGGTTCCTGCCTAAGATGACTACGCTAACCTATGGTCGTCGAGATGGTGAGGTCTACTACTTCGGAGCTGGCTGCGTAGACGGTAAGACCGAGTTCTTAAGCCCAGATGGTTGGGTTAGGATAGACGAATGGTCTGGGCAACTTGTATCCCAATACAACAAAGATGGGACACTGAGCTTCGTAAAGCCTGATCAGTATGTAAAGCTCCCTTGTCCGCAAATGCACGAGGTCAAGCTAAAGTACGGTTTGAGCATGGCCCTGTCTCCAGAGCACCGTGTGGTTCATTTTTCCGAGAACACCGGAAAGCTACACATTACGCCTTTCGATGAAGTCATGGCTAAGGCCCAAAACAACATTACCGGCTTCAGAGGACTGATCAAAACATCATTCTCTTTTGTAGATGGTGTTGAGTGTTGGGAGGAGCACATCCTTAGACTACAGGTTGCTGTAGAGGCAGATGGTTCCATGTGTAAGCGTAAGGCCCACATAAGGGTCAAACGTCAACGAAAGAAAGACCGCCTTGAGCTTCTTCTTAAGCGGTCTGGCCTCCGTTATCGCAGATGGGATGTTGGAGAATACTCCACGTTCTCCTTCACACCCGCCCTACCTAAAGGACATCTTTACACTAAAAGTTTTGATAGTTTCTCATCGGAAGCCTTAGCCATCATAGCAGATGAGGCTCCAGCCTGGGACGGAGACAACGAGAACACGTTTCGAACCACAGTAAAGAGAAGCGCAGACTTCGTTCAGTTCGCAATGTCTGCGAGCGGAATGAGGGCTTGCGTAAGCCAAACAGTCCGAGAAGATAAAGGCCACGTAGAGTATCGCGTATGTGGAACAGACCGACAGTTTGTATCCATGCGCCGTGCCCAATTCGTCCCGATCAAAGAGGACTTCAAATACTGCTTCCAAGTACCTTCTGGTATGCTTGTCCTACGCAGGGATGGACGCATATTCATTACCGGAAACACGGGTGTGGGGAAGACGGACTTCTTCACTCAGCAGATCGCCTACGATGTCTTGCAGCTTAACATCAAGACAGCCTGTATCTACCTTGAGCAGCCCCCTAGCGAGACTGGCAAGAGGATCGCAGGTAAGACGGTAGGTCGTCTCTTCCATATCCCTCCTGACGATACAGACAACAACTGGACCGAAGGGGAACTTACAGAGGCTTTCGATACTCTCGAAGCTACTGGTAACTTGTTCCTCGGCGGTAACTTTGCTGCTGCATCGTGGGATCAGATCAAGACACGCATACGCTACATGGCTCACTGCCTCGGTGTGAAGCACGTTTACCTAGACCACCTTACGGCACTTGCGGACCCCAATCGGGAACGTGAGAGCCTCGAAATCATAACCAAAGAACTCGCACTACTCGCTCAAGAGCTTGAGATCATCATCCACGTTATCTCCCACTTGGCTACCCCTGACGGTAAGCCACATGAGGAAGGTGGCCGTGTGATGCTCAGGCACTTCAAGGGCTCACGCGCTATCGGCTTCTGGGCACACTATGCCTTCGGTTTGGAGCGTAACCCTCAGGACGATGATCCTCTCATGGCTCAACAGTCTATCCTTAGGTGCCTCAAGGACCGCTATACAGGTCGAGCGACAGGTAAGCTCATCCCGCTACAATACGATACCAAGAGTGGGCTTATCTCAGAGGCCAGCGAGTTCCGACAAATAGAAGAAGGGAACTCATTGGATGTTTAAGAAGCTACCTACCTATATCGGTCTCGCAGCGGGATGCTCAATCGGTCTCCTCGCTATCTACATGCCGCTGGCGATTATCTTCAACGGTATATTCGGCTCAGGGTGTCTCCTTTGACACAACATCGAGAAGAAGACAAAGAACCTACACCGCAAGAGAAACTAGAAGAAATCATACGCCTAAATAAGCGCATCGACCTAATCCGTTACAACCTCAACCAGCCAAAAGAGAACCCCATGAACAACTGGTCACTCAGTTGCCAACTGGTGAAGCTTTTGGCGCGGAGAGAGGCTGTGCGGAAGAGCTTGCCTGAGCTTGAGGTGATTGAAGGAAACAAAGAGACTTGAAACGATATATCTCGGACCTCGAAACAGATGGTCTGCTAGACACAGTTACTAAGATACACTGTGCCGTACTTAAGGACATAGATACTGGAGATGTCCGAGGTTTTCGTCCTGACGAAATCGAAGAGTATCTGGACATACTCACCAGTGAAGAATGCGAAGCTTGGTTCCACAACGGTATCGGCTTCGACGAAAAGGTACTCAAGAAGCTCCACGCTGATCGAGACTACTCCAAGGTCAAGTTCATGGACACTATGGTCCTTAGCTACCTTGTCCACCCCGACATCAAGAAGACCGACTACGAGCGTAACGCTCTGTGGAAGGAATACGCTGCCTTCCTGAAGGCTGAGGTCGAGGCGGAAGCTGAGGGTAAGCAACCCCCAGTGTGGACCAAAACTGTCCCTAAGCAATTTCCTGGACAACTCATAGGTCGCTACTCGCTAGAGGCTTGGGGCTACCGCCTAGGCAACTTCAAGGGTGACTATGATGGCGGATGGGAGACCTTCAGCGAGGACATGTTCGAATACATGCTCCAAGATGCTGAGGTAACCTTCGAGCTCTTCCACAAGCTTATGGCACATGAGCCACCTGAGCAAGCTATCGTGCTTGAGCACCGTATAGCTCGCCTGTGCGATAAGATCGAGGAGAACGGCTATCCCTTCAACATGGAGGAAGCTGCCAAGCTCCTAGCGCACCTTGTAGATGAACGAGAGAAGCTCCGTAGAGAGCTAGTGGGCCTATTCCCTAACTGGAAGGTCCGTCTCCCAGACTTCATCCCCAAGAGAGACAATAAGCCACGAGGGTACAAGGCTGGCGTTCCTGTCGAGAGATGGCAGGAGTTCGAGTTCAACCCGTCCTCTCGTGACCACATCGAGAGCCGCCTCAGGGACAAGTATAACTGGCAACCCAAGGAGTTCACTCCGAGCGGTAAGGCCACTGTAGACGAAGATGTCCTCAGTAGCTTGCCATACCCTGAAGCACAGAAACTAGCCCACTTCTTTCTAGTCGATAAGCGCATCTCGCAACTTAGCGAGGGCGATCAAGGCTGGATGAAACTCTGTAAAGGAGGAAAAATTCATGCACGTTACACTCCCAACGGAGCAAACACAGGACGAGCCACACACTCTAAGCCAAACATATCTGCCGTACCAAGGGTATCGAGTGCATACGGACGGGAGTGTAGAGCTCTTTTCCACTCGCCCCAGCCAGACTGGGTCCAACTCGGTGCCGACCAGCAGGGACTTGAACTAAGGTGTCTTGCGTCAGACTTAGCTGCCTTCGATAACGGAGAGTACGCTAAGGTAGTCTGTGAGGGCGATGTCCACACCACGAACCGTATAGCCTTCGGATTGCATCTACGGGATAGCTCCAAGACTGCGATCTACGCTGTGTGCTACGGTGCCGGTAATGAGAAGCTAGGCACTATCGCTGTCGAAGATGCCCGTAAGGCCAACCAACCGCCACCTAAGGGTCGATTGACCTCTATCGGTGCCGCTATGCGAGCTAACTTTGAAGATGGCCTCCCAGCCTTCAAGCAGCTTGTAGACACCGTTAAGTCCGCCTCTAAGCGAGGATGGATCAAAGGTATCGATAAGCGCAAGATCAACATTCGCTCGGAACACTCTGCTCTCAATACACGGCTATTTTCGCCAGCAGGGCTTCCAGTTCTTCGGTCGTCAATTCCGGCATCGAAGCCCCCGAAACGCAAAAAGCCGCCCCGAAGGACGGCTTTGGACATGACTAGCTAGGGTTGAATATTGCACACTAAAGGCGGTGCGGCAATTGCCTAAAGCATACCGTCAAAATGCGGTTCTCGCGATTTCATAGGCATACCAATCAGAGGCGATGCGCCTGACGTTGAGAAGAACCTGCCCCGGCCCTGTAAAGCTGACGCCACCCGCAAGAACCATGAACGCACTGTCAACCAGTGTGCCGTTTGCCCCAAGAACCAAAAGGACAAGCCTACCGCTGACACCGCTCAGGCTAAGTTTGTTCACGTTGGTTGCAACAGTCGGCCCAAAGTCCACGAAAGAGGATGCCCTTATAGAAAGCACATTTGCGGATACGGACGATTCGGTAAGCGTTCCGCCGTAGCCAAGCGAGATTCCCACGTTTGAGTACAGGGGGAACTCGTTTAGGGAATCCGTGAGAGGCACGACCCCCGTATTGATGCCCGTTGTCTGATCGTCAATTTTCAACGCCCCGTTTCCAGACCAAGCACGACGAGGCCGGAACGCATTGCCGACAACCGTAGCAGTCGGGTTTGAACCCGTCAGCTTGACGCCAACCACATTGGAGGCCGAAGCACTGTTGTTGTAAATGTGGTTGTCCCTGACAACCTTCGCGCGCCCGTTTGCATCCCCATCGGTATAAAGGTCAATGCCGATGGTGTCAGCTTGGCTCAACTGCATTTCGTTGCCGACATAAACATTCCCAAATGTCGTGTCCGTACTGCGGATGCCAATCTGGAAGCATTCGGTCGATGTGCCGATGAAGAAGCCATTGCTAACCGTTGTCGATTGACCGCGATCATAAATGCAGGTGTTTTCAACGCCCTCAAAGTAGCAATCGCTGATAACCGCCTTGCGCACCCCGGTCCCGATGACAACACCGTGCGTCACGGTGGAGCATTCGCACTGGTCCAAAACGGGGCCAAGAATGCTGGGCGCGGGCGGCGACCCCGCGCCGCCAATGACAAAGCCCGTTTCAAAGCCGCGAGCCGTGATGTGTTGCAAGCGCAGCAACCCACCCGAAAGGGTCGACGAGGCGGAAACAGAGACGGCAACGCCTGTCCGAGCGGTTCCATGCGCAGCCAAAAGGTCATCGTTCATCACATGGCAATCGCGGATCGTCCCGCCATATCCGTGATCAATGGTGATCCCGTTGCCCGTTCCCTTTTGCCTGACCTCGCATTCCTCAATAACGGCAAAATCTGAGAAGCGGTCCAGTTGGATGACAGCATTTGCGCTATCGCCCTGAAACCGAATGTTTCGGATGTAGATATGGTTTCCTGCGGCTACCGCAGCGCCAAGCGTGTTGTCGTAGGTCAGCGGGAAATGCCTATCGTGACTGGGAAAC
>OGVO01000233.1_pt1 | contig 10525 bp, 12 predicted proteins | sample 1575771 | NCBI WGS metagenome assembly OGVO01 (sample SAMN07581527, study PRJEB24739) | freshwater metagenome | place: Singapore | collected 2015-01 | reverse complement strand
GTTTCCCAGTCACGATAGTAGAAGTTGTATAAATATGGGGTCCATCTGACTTGGCTTATACCTTATACCTTATACTTATACAATTTCTACTTCTACTAAAAGTTAAACTTGGGGTCCGAGGTACCCTGGGGTACCCCCCCCCCGATGTACTACGATGGAATGTTGGTGGAACAAAAAAGTGCATCTCAGTCAGGGTATAACTAGGGTCTTGGAACAAAAAAGTGCGTCTCAGTCAGGGTTTATCAGGGGTTGTGTATAGGTGTAGTGTAGTGTATAGTTTAGTAGTAGTATATATAGTAACCTTCTATTCCAATAAATATCCCTCTGAGAAAAAGTAGGTGAGTACTAGTCACCACCATACACACCCTACACACTTGTTTAGTTTGAGGTTATTAACTGGTAATAACACTGAACCACCAGAGTGTACTATAGCTGCCGTCCTTAGTAAGGACTCCTCGACCTCTACAAACACGAATTAGAGCGTTCCACTAGTGGACCAGGCACATATAGTGGTGGAGACATTTATAGCACCACTTGACTGATAGCAGTTTATTGGGGTCTTCTGAGTAAGTGATATCAGTTCTCCTGATTGGGTAGGCCTTGTACTGGTTGCACTTCTCGCACCTATATTCCCAGTGGGTAGTATTGGGGTCTTCTATAACTGGAACCGAATCATAGATTTTTTTTATCTGCTTACCCTTCTCTAGGTAGGACTCTACCACCTCACCCATGTACTCTGTGACTCTAACTATAGCGTCCCACCCGGCGTTAGCCATAACTACTATTACCGAAAAAATACTAATCATATATTAGTATGGATGGTGGACGTAGAAACGTTGGCAGCAACATTACCGTACACAAAAGGCGGACCATCCCCACTGACGAACGACAGACTTCGCTACTTATCACATGCAACACAAACAAGTATATTACAGAGGAAGATGCCCTATATAATATCTTTAATGAGGCTATTGTGGATTTGTTTTCAGATCCTACTCTATTTCTCTTCGATAGGAATACCGGCCTCTCTTACAATCCCACTACTCCTCCAGATGTCGATATATACTTTGAGCACGGGGATCGCTTTGGGAAATACCACAGCCACATCTTGGTTCGGATTAAGCATCCAAACTCCTATAAGGTTATGTTTGATGGGCGTGCGGGTAGGAATGGCGGTCGTGCGAGGCCTTTCCTCCTTGAGCGTCTCGGTTATAACCCATATGTCTTCAGCAGAAGGGTATCTGATAGCTTCGATGTCATGAGGTACGGGGAGAAACACCTAAGTTAGTTCTAGAATAGGCCTAGGACGGATTAGCATTCCCGCCGTAGGCGCCTGGAACTTGATTAAACAGTCCACTCCACACAGGCTTAGTGCATGACTCTTATCCCCAGGCTTATGCACCACTAGTTTATTGCACATCCTACAAACCAGGTAATTACTCCTATCCAGCCGGACCTCTCTTATCTCTTGGTACTTAGATTTAATGCGACCACATACATTACCCATTTCTTACTATTATACTATAGTAAATTATTCGGCTTCCACTTCGAGGTCCTCATTCGGCGTAGGCTACCCGTAGCCACTGTAACTCTTGTTTAGTGTGTGCTTCTCGATGAATCAACAGGTACTTACCCAGGTCTATCTTCGAACACCACTCCTTCAACGCACCCTTATCAGTCTTGCTGACTATTGTAGCTAACCCATCCAAGTTGTTATTGTCTGAATACGTGCAGATACACCAATTAACGTTTGACCGTAAGGATGGAGGGATAGTACCCTTGAAGTTCTGGACGCTAAAGACTACACTAATTTGCTGGTGTCTGCACGTGGTTATGAATCCAGTCCACCACTTGGAACTAAAGGTCTCGTGACTGATATCGTCGAAGATCCATAGCGCAGGCATCTTTCTCTTCTTATGGAGGTCCCATAGCTTGTCCAACGATTCCTCTGTATATCCGGTCCTTCTGAACTTACCGTCTATCCAAGTCTCTTCCTGGGCATTAGCTCCGAACAATACCACATAAGCGAACTTATTACCGACTTCCTTGACTAGCTTCTTTAATAGAGTAGTCTTTCCACTTCCACTCTTACCCACTAGCAGTACCTTGAAGGGCTTATCCCCGTGGATTATCTTCTTGAAGGACTTAATCTCAGTTAACTCTGCCTTAGTAGCCTTGGGTACTGGTTCACTAGCCGGTTTAGGCTCACCTCCGGCGCTCTTTGAGTCGCCCCTAGTAATAAAGTGCACATTGACATTAGGTCTCGATAACATAGCTATTACTCATAAAAATAATATTTTTTCTGTAATATAGCTATGCCACAGTTTAAGAAATGTACTTGGCCTATGAAGTCAGGGCCCCGTAAAGGTCAACCTTGTGGTGAATCACACCGCCCCGATAGACCATTCTGTTATCGCCATACTAATACTAAAAGTAATAACCCCGTACCAGACCCAGAACCTGAGGACGAAGTCGAGGAACCTGAGGAAGTCGAGGAAGAGTCTACACCAGAGCCTAAAGAGGACCGAAGCGAAGTCGAAGAGGGTCCGATAGAAGATGCTCCAGTTGGGTTGTCTTCCAAGTATAAGAAACTTATAGTTCGGATACTGGAAGAGGGAGAACAAGCCTACCAGGAAGCCTCCAAACCCAAGTCCAAGTCCAAGTCTTCGAAGAAGTCTGCCAAGTCCGAACCTAAACCGAAAAAGGAACGTAAACCCAAGGCTTCCAAGGTAGTACCACCTACTCCCGAGTCTACCGTTAACGACTCTGTAGCCGAACAGATCGAGTTCGAGGGCGAGGACCTCGAAGAGGAAGAGGTGGATATAGACGAGGAGCTAGGCGACTTGGATGAACGTGCCAGGAAGTATTCCAAGGCAATGCTCCGCTACGGAGGATGGACAGTTGAAGGAGTGCTAACCAAGAAGTTCGGCCTGAATTTAGAGGGGTTCGCTAAAAGTCTCTCAGAAGAGCCAGACATGGTCCAGGCATTTGAAGAGATCTGCAAAGAGTACCTGTCCGTAGACGTTGCAGAGGTCATTGGTGGACTAGACCCTCTAACTAAAGGTGCTATCATCGCTGTCGCAGTTGCAGCACATACATGGTCTAAGAATGAAGCGGAGGGAGGGAGGAATGTTCCTGTTTTTCCTTTACCTAGCGAACTTCTGGACCAAGAAGTGGATCTACCCAAGGCTATGGCTGTGGCTAATATTTCTCCTCCTCCTGTTCCTGACCCTGGCCTCCTTTCTGTGAAAGGTGACGGTCCTTACGCTCCTTCAGAAGGTAGTTCTTAGTTAGTTTTACTATTACTATAGTAAAAGTGATTGATCTGGGTATACTTAGGCCTTGTGCTCGATAGCCTGGCTGATGTGAGTGGCACCCCATTCAGCAAGAGCGCTACCAGCCGCAACCTTAGCCAGTACAATTGGATCGTTGGAAGGGAGTTGGCCCAATACCTTCAAGGCTGCCATTTGAGCCGCACCGACAATGACAGGCTCTGCGTAAACTCCAAGGACCTCTCCCGACTTGGGGAATGTAGTAACGACCTGGTTAACGAGGGAACTGCCAAAGTAACTGGCGAGCGCTTGAGACAACATAATGGTTTTCGCTGCAGAAGAGTACATACCACCACTAGTATTCTTCATAACTTTATGGACACCGAGGCTGAGGCCGGCTGATATAGCTGCGTGTGTGAGAGACTTCTCCATACTAACTTAGTAAAAAAAATATTTTTTTTTCTAATATTAGTAATGTCTTCTACTTACAGCAAAGCTAGATCTTCTTCCCCATCTCCCCTTCTTAGCCTTATCTCAGAGGGCGGTAAATTGATGTTGTCCGATGCGACTGTTAATCAAGAGTTGAAAAAGGTTAACCCTTATGTTATTAGCAAGCAGTCTGTCCCCACTTCTCTTCTCCAGGGTAGCGGTTATGTGGACTTTGAACTTAACTCTGGTCAGAATATCGACCTTCTCCGCACTGTCTTTGCGGAAATTACTGTTCAAAGCACCTCGGCTTCTTCTATTACTCTCGTGTCCCCACTTATGTGGCTGGAATTTGTGTCCGTTATGGTAAATGGCTCTGAGGTCTCTGGAGCTCGTTATCCTCCCCAGTATATGTTCGATATCATTAACTCTGTTTACTCTACCGAGGAGCTGACTTCTCTTGCTGATGCGGGTAATTGGAGCCCTACTACTTTCCAGCCTGCTAACGCTCTTGGTGCTGGCGCTACTGCTACCTATCGCTTCCCAATCTTCACTTTCCTTGATTTGTGCCAAGTCCCACTCCACCCCAACATTATTTATACCCTTAGATTCCAGTTCAATGGTGGACCTCGCTTGAAGGTCTCTGGTTCTGGTCTTGTTTCTGAGGTAAACGTTACTGATTTCCGTCTCCTCTTGGATGGTATCTGCGCTCATGGCCAGACTAAGAAAGCCTTGGAAGCCAAGTTGCTCTCTCAGCCCTACTTGTGCAGAGCCTTGTTGCCTGGCTCTTACAAGCCCTATGATATTGGTGCTATGACTGCTGGCTCTGAATACCAGATCTTGATGACCATGTACGGCAAGATGGCTGGCTTCTTCGTCACTCTCGCTGATGGAGCCACTGGTGCAGCTCTCCAATATACTTTCGCCCAACTCAACCGAGTGGATATACGTGGTGCGGATGGACAATCCTACTTCCTCTTCGATTCTGGAGCTGATAATGACGTTTTATTGCGCAAGCTCCTCCCTGTTGAGCAGTTTACTAATCCATCGATCTATCGCACCCTCAACCTATACCCCTTAATCCATAGCGATTCGTTGGAAGATAATATCCTTGATAATTCTTCACACGGCTCCGTAAGATATAATAACGTTGAGCGTATCTACATTGAACCAACCGGTAATGTTACCGCTGGTGTTCTCTGGGTCTACCCTCTCCAAGAGCACGAGATAACCATCAACTATGGTAAAAAGTCAGTTGTTTCTAACGCTGACTGTTAAGACGCTGCAAGCACTGCTAAAGCGCTGCTAAACCTACGGCCTAGCGATAGCTAAACCTTAGTTAAACCTTAAAAAAATATCTTTACTATCAATATAGTAAAACTTACAATACTCCCAGGGTAAACTCCCAATCAGACTCTAAGATGACGGGTAATCCGTCCAAGTCCAATACTCGAACTCTAAACTGAGAGTGTCTTCCAGGGGTCAATGCTCTAACTTGTTGGAAGTCTGCATTTTCTGTAAACTTGCTAAGGTCATACGAATTGACCCCCAAAGGAAGATAGAACGTCCCACTAACAGTACCAGTACCATTAATAATCAAACTACCATTATCCGCGCAGCTCAGTTGGATTAGCACTCCAAGTGGAGGTCCAAGGAAGACCTGAGAGTCTCCAGTCATACTACCCGCAGCGGTAGTAGTAGCAGTAAATCCGAGTCTCTTAGCCAAAGCCGTAATAGAGTAGATATATATACCAAGAGTACCACTAGCGCTAATAGTAATCTTGTTAGTCAAGGTAGAATAAACTACTCCATAGCTACCAGTGGCTCCTGCAGCATTCATAGCTAAACTCAAAGCACTAGCTATATTCGTAACATCATAATTTCCCACTGGTATACTAACCGTGTACACACCCGGGGGTCCAACTGAGGGTATCTCTACCCACTCGAACGTGTTATTACTCGAGTTTATAACCAAGATATTAGCAGGCATACTAACACTGGTCAACTTAACTATGGACCCTTCGAATGGATTTCCAAGTTTAACGGTAAAGTCATAAGGGGTCTCCCCAGTCAACTTATATTTACTAGAACAGACAACATGAGGTCTAACTTTCGGTCCGCCACACATCACTATAACTATTCACTTTTATTATTTTTTGCTATGATAGTAATGGCCGAAGTCAAAACCAAGTCTTACGCTATCGTTGAAGTTTCGCACTCTGCTATCCAAGATAACCTCATAAACAAGGATGGATATGCGTCTATAGCTAAGATCCTCTACCAGCACTCCAAGAAGGACTCTTGTATTGTTAAACTCTCAGAACTCCTCGAGGGGTACCCCAAGGAGAAGTTCACCCTAGTCTATAAATCCCCTGTGGAAATCGAGGTTTATGATACTGAGAAAAAATCCACTGTGTTCAAGTACTACCGAGATAATAAGCTCGTTAAAACCCTGACCCTGTTAGAGTATTCGTGTTAAGAACCTTTTTTTACTACTATTATAGTAAATGAGTACCGAACAAAAACTAGCTCGAGCTAGAGCCAACTTGCAGGTAATGCAGGACCTGTTAGCTGATGCTCCTAATGACCCTATTATCCTTCGCAGAATACAGCTCTACCAAGATGAGATAAGGCAGTTAGAGCAACCAGTTGATCAAAAAGCATCTGAACCTACTAACCCAGTTCTACCTGGGGCGTGGATACACCTGAAACTCTGGGGAGACCAATACTTCTCTAAGCCCTCTGAAGAGTTATCTATCGAAGGAGAGAGAATGTTCGCTATCCTCTCTAATCCAGCTAACGCAGTAGCCCTTCAGCTTATCAAGCCAGAGGTACACGACGAACCTACTGGATGGCACATTCAAATAAACTTGGAATATCCAAGAGACTCCAATGGTAACTTCGTTAACAGAGATGGATGGAACATTGGCCGATACGGAGAACTCTTCCTCAAGAAAGGGTTCACTCCCTCCCTCTATTACTGGTTAGTGGGATTTACTTCGCAAGCCTTCGAAGACCGCAGAGATGATTTCCACTCTACTGTTTGGGAGTTCTACGATAAGCAAGGCCGGGTAGTACCTGTCCCAGAGTACGACGTCCAGTATCGCATCAAGAATATGAAGAACAAAGAATATATGACTGTTAATGGTACTAAGCTATCTACCTCTAGAACGGGCTCCTACTTTATTATTCGCTCCGCTACCCCTCAAGCCCCTATACAACCAGACCACGGACTGGTATCCAACATCATCCAAACTCAAGTAAATAACTGCACTTCTATCACAGACCCTATAGAAAGAGCAAAGTGCCTAACTGGAGAGGCTACTAAAGAGGTAGGTAAAGAGGTAGGTAAGAAAATAGTCGATGGAGTTGGTAGTGTTATCCCCTGGTGGGTCTATCTCGCTGGTGGTGGTGTTGCATATTTATTGTTGACCAAGTAAATTATTTTTTCCTATTAATATAGTAATAGAAGTGATGTCTTCAAGAAATATAGACTCTGTCAGGGGAGTGGTAACTTCCACTTTACTCCCTATAAACGATAATATAATCGACCTAGGCTCTCCTACTCTCCGCTTTGGTAGCGTGTATGCCAATGTGGTGGCTAGTAGTTTGTCCGATCCAGCTATAGAGACGAACTTCTTAAGGTTCCCTCTAATCGCCCCTCAAACTATCAGGATGTACTCTAGTGGCACTACTCTGTATATGGACGATAACGCTTCTGGGAATATAATCCTGGACGTTAAAGGCGAGATTAGACAGAACGGCTTACCCGTAGGAGGCAATGGTGATGTTACTGGACCTGCTTCTAGTACTGATAACTACGTTCCATTGTTCGACGGTACGACTGGCAAGAAGATCAAGCAATCATCCAACATTTGGTGGGATTCCGCATTAGCTTACTTGCGAACACCAGACATTTGGAGTTCAGGTGCTGTCGAGGCAAATTACTTTGTCGCCACAACGCCAGTAACCAACGGTGTGGCATTCTTATCTAAGAAGGAAGGTGATGCAGCCTCGTGGTTTACAATGCATTCCAACGACAAACGCTTCCAGTTCAGTAGCGGTAGCGGTGCGATAGATACCTGGTTCGGCCGAACTGCTGCTGGAACTATTACATTTAGCGCCTCGGCAGGTAACACGGCAACTGTTTCAAGCCAAAAGTTCGTTTCGACTCTAAATTCCGGTGAAGTTATCAAGATTGGTACTGTTGGAACTGGTACATCCAGTCCAACTCCCGCATTTATCGACCTTGGTGATAGCTTCTATAATTCCACGCCTACTAATAAGGCCGGCCTCAAGCTAATTCTTCACCAGACAGCTACAGTATGGCATGGTTTAGGTACGTCTGGCGGTCAGCAGAACTACGTTGTGTCAGACAATGCTAGTCATGTGTTTTATACCAATGGAGCTGAGAGAATGCGTGTTAATAGTTCAGGTATAACGACAGGTACGGGCGACCTTAGCATTTCATCGGCCACCGCTAACATCAACTTCAACAGCAAGACCTTCACGAATGTCAACCTAATAAACATCCCTATCGGCTCTGGGCAAGCCATCAAAATCGATGCCACAACGACACCGGACGCACCAAGCACAAACCCGCCATACATCACGCTGGGCAACAAGTACTATGATGCAGTCAACGGCGGTCGACAGCCTTATGACCTCGCTGGCCTTAAGCTCAGAATTTACGAATCTGGTGTAGGTGGCTTCGGTATCGGAGTTTCACAATCAGCGATGAACTACGTTTCTGCAACTGGCGCGACGCAGAACTTCTACATCGGTACTTCCAATCCTTTTTCGATCACAAGCACAGGCATCAGGACCCCAGCCATCACAACAGCTTCTGGCAATCTTTCGATCAACCCAGCTGGTACTTCTGTCGACTTCAACGGCAAGACGATCATCAACGCTGTGATTAGCGGAACCACTGGAACGCCTATAACTGGTACGACCAACTTGGTAGATACGAATGGATCGACGGTCCTGTCCACCTTCACTTACCGAATTGTTCCTTTAGGCAACAACATCTTCACTTACGCCACTTCTTTATCAGCAACAGGCATCACTATCGCTAACACAGGCGCTCAGATTTACTTCAACACGACGGCTTGGACCGCTACCGCGGGAACTTGCAAATCGACTCTGATGGTTCAAGTTAACGGTTCTAATGTTCTCTGTTGGATTGATGGAGTTTCTAACTCGATCGTTGTAAGAAGAGTAGATGGAGCCAACTTTACGGCTGGCCAGACTATTCGTGTCATATCTAACTGCGTGACTTATGATTCCACCGTATAATTTTTTATTTACTATAATAGTATAGTAATGGCGAGTTACGACCTCAAGGATGAGCAGATCAACAAGACCTACACTTTCGACTTAGTATCCACTCCAGTAGTTGAAGGGATAGCGGTAGTGAGAAAGGAGACTAAGGTTTATTCAGAAGGTAATATAACTACCACCGTTCGCTTCCAAGTCAACTGCGGTAGCCCCTGGTATCTCTCCGTGGACTGCGAGTCTTCCGAACTAGACTCTATCATTCAGGCTCTGCAGTATGTTAAAGACCACCCCGTATAATCACCCAGTTTAATTTTCTGTTATATAGTAGTTATGGACCCAGAGGAGAAGGCATGCATTCGACGGGCTATGTGCCTAACTGGCTATCACGAAGGTCAGGTTATGATTACTGGAGGAAATACTAACGAACCGAAGGTCACTGAAAGCGAACTCTTAACTTTTGCGTTATTAGTATATTTATTATTAAGTTAACGATTTCCGATAAAAAAATATTTTTTTATCATTAATTAGTAGTGAACAACTATGGGTAAGACTAAACCAGAAGGATCAATGATTATACCAGGAACAGAGTTCCGTTTTAATAAGGGATATAAGGCTCAATTTAGACGGCCTGACGGTTCAATAGTAACAACTATAGCCTCTAAGGAAGAGATCGAATCCGTATTTGCAGGGAAAATGTTGGGGGCTGCTAAGAAAAGTAAGCGCGTTAAAAAGCTCGTAAAGAAGTACTCCAAGGCTAAAGGTAAGGAGCCTGAATCAGAAGAGGATGAGATAGTCTGGGGAGACCCTAACGAGGACTCTGAGCCTGCTATAGCTCCTGCACCCAGGTCGCTCGCTAATATGCGCTATGCTACTGTTGGAGTAAAGAAGGGTTATGTAGAGGCGTACTTACGCAGATCCCTCCTTGCGGCCGGCTTTGCTAGACCCAATATCCAGTCCGATGTAGTCGAACATTTAATAGATCTTCTAGAAAGTGGCCGCGCTGTCCAGAACTTCCTCAACCCCTACGTGAAGCGGGCCATAGCCGAGATGAAACGCAAGAAGCACAGAACTCTCATGCTCCATCACTTCGGTGTTCAAGGTCGTAAGATGGCTAGAGGTAATGCCGCCAACTTGTTCGAGGTTGACGATGAAGGTGGAATTATACGCGGCGCCGATGGCAAGGCTAGGGCCAAGTACCCTCGTGTCAAAGGAGGCTTTGGTAATAACATGGCTGAGACCAGAAAGTGGATTAATGCCAAGGGTATGCAAGTAGAAGCTGAAGCCCTACGTTATATCAAGGGTCGTGGTCTATCCAAGGAGCAGGTTAAGTCTGGTATGGCCCATGCTCGCGTTGAGAAGAAGAAGAGACTCACAGTGGCTTACTTACAGCTCGTCTAGAGCCCACCTCTGGAAATAGATTCTCCCTAAGTATATTATGTCCCAGTTAGCACCCTACTCCCTATTCCTGGCCCCACCCGCCAATCCCCGTATTTATCGTGACTGGGAAACACCTAATACTATCGTGACTGGGAAACAGATCGGAAGAG
>OGVO01000232.1_pt1 | contig 10575 bp, 26 predicted proteins | sample 1575771 | NCBI WGS metagenome assembly OGVO01 (sample SAMN07581527, study PRJEB24739) | freshwater metagenome | place: Singapore | collected 2015-01 | reverse complement strand
ACACTCTTTCCCTACACTACGCTCTTCCGATCTGTTTCCCAGTCACGATACAAAGTTTTTTAAGATTTTCTGGTGTAAGTTGGAGAATTGTGTTTACACGAGTTAACTCTGTTTGGAATCTAGTTAACTCTGCAACAGAAACAGCGCCAAACTGTTTTATAGCTTGGCCATTAAGTGTGATAGATTCTCTAAGTAGACCTAATGTACGTACTGCACCATCTCCAGCACCTATAGAGTTAAGCAAGTTAGATAGATTTTCTCTTCCACTAAACTTACTTTGGGCATCCAATAAGCCCCTGAAGGTGGTGCTTACAGTACTTAATATGTCATTAAGATCTGTGTAAGCACCTACTAGATTAAATACTGTAGCTATGGTTACTTTAGATCCTAAGGTAGACTCTCTAAAGAACTTCTGAGAAGATCCTGTTACCCCATCTATAGCTTTAGCTAAGGCTCCTTGTTCCTTAGCTAATCTTTGTGTTTCTTTAGTTACTTTCTCTAGCTTATCTTGCCCATCTACTTCGATGTTAAGCTTGGCTGTTTCTGTCAGTGTTTGTGAAGGGGCCATAGTTATCTATATCTTTGATTGTGTAAGAGTATGTGCCGAAGTCTATAGATATGTCATACTCCCTAAGATCTTTAAGTAGTTCATTAAATTCTTGGTTATGTAATGTTTGATCTCTTTCTTCAGGAGGTGTACGTAACTGTGATTGTGTCTTGATCATGTTATCAAGTGTTACGTTATCAAACGTTTCCCAGAGCCATTTAGCGTTATCAGGATTTAGTTCTAATAGATATGCTAGGAGGTCTGCGTCATTGTCTCCAGTTCCGATATCTCTTCCTGTTTCCTCTTCTGTATCTGGGTTAGAATCTTTCCCAAGTCACCTGCATAGTCAAAATGATGTAGTTTACTAATCAGTGATGGCTTAAATGCATCTAACTCACCACTATCTGTCATAGACTCTGTACAGAAGATTCGACATATCTGCTCTAGATCATCTTCAATCTTAGATAGTTGTAGTTTGTCATCAGTACCTACTAGTGGCAGCATACTAGCTACTTTAGCCATATTGTTCCATGTCTTCTCACTTTGGATCATAAGACCTATGGCCGCATTAGCTTCCATAAAGTCCGCTAAGATCTCTTGTTGCAACTTCATAAGATCACTAAACAATGCTCTAGGTACACGCTTAACGTACACTACTTCACCAGTGTTATAGATGACAGGGAATGACTTAAGGAGTTCATTATTGTTGGGTTGTTGTGATTGTTGTTTTGGCATTGATCTTTTGTGTGTAGTAATTATCTTTGTTATTAGACATTAGCATCTGATACGGGAACTGTTCTATCTGCAATACTTCAAACTTAATAGTGTTAGCTTCTGCATGTTCCTCTTTAATAGGGCTTATAGTATCTATGTATATAACATGTATATGATTATCTTTAGTTTGCAGATAAGCTATAAGTGTATATACATAAGGATCTATAAGATCATAGTAGTTATTAAATTTTAGTTTAAGTACAGTTTTATTCTTTTCGGCATCTTCTTGCACTATAAAAGTCATAGGAGACTTTGTTCTAAAGACTTTATTATCTTTCTGTCTTTTAAGAACTAGGTCTCCTATAGCTTTATAACGCTCACCTTGAATCTCGATCATAGGGTAGATTTTAGTCTACACGAGGTACTCTAGCATTGTTAAGATACTTGTCAATGTCAATGTTGAAGGTACCTGCCGAAGTACTAGTGGTATCAGCGATAGTGAGACCATCAGTGCCATCATTGTTAGCATCAAATGCCTTAGTACCATCAAACTCATGTTTATATAGAGTTACTTTAAGGTTATTTTGTACTCTCTCATGCTTAAGGCGTAAGATATACACTGTTGCATTAAACTTATAGGGATCTACAGCTAACACAGCAGAAGTAGCAGTACCACTACCACCACATGCAGTACTAAGTACAACGTTAGTAGCGCTTACTTTAGAAGCTACACGTAAAGGAGGTGCAATAGTAAGAGTTACAGAACCAGTAGCTGTGGAGTTAACACTTAGAGTAAACTGCGTAGAACTGTCGATAGACTTAACTACAGCAGAAGCACCAATACCAGTACCAGTAACACCATCACCTACCCTAAGGCTAGCAATAGAAGAAGCAGTAGTAATAACTGCACTACCGTTAGTAGTGTTCAGGAGGCAATAGTAAATGTAGAAGGGGTACCAAGAGTAACTGTACCTAAACCAGATACACTAGTAATAACATCCCCCTCTTTAACATTAGTAAATGCACCTGTAGATTCTGTGATAGATGCACTACCGGCAGTTAGTGTACAAGTAACGTTAAATGCGGGAGGATCAAGATCTACTAGTCTGATAGGAACGTAGACTTCATCTAAAGTATCGTTTTCAGTTACAGTACCTACACCGAAAGTACTTGTAATGGGGCTTACGCCTGTAAGTTTTGTACGAGTTCCGTCAATAGAAAATGGCATTTATATTTATCCTTTGTTTATTTTGATCTAATTATTAGTTATATACAGTGAAATATACGCGTATAAATGCATACACAGGTTGGCCTATCTCTGATAGTAGAGTTCTATACTCTACACGAGGCTCATCTGAAATTAGTATCTGTGTCTCTTTATATAAGTCTTTAGTTAGAGTAGAGACTATCTCATCACCTATAACAGAGGTGATCCCTGCAAGCTGTTCTTGATCTGGCAATACTAAACAATAAGCAGCATTCATAGAACTACGTCTTAGTGCAGTACCCGCATAATACTGATCACTTATACGATACACCTTAAGTAATGGATATTGATCCATAGGTACTTGGTATTTATCATAAGCAGCTATAGACTTAACTATAATGAGACCTTGATGTAGACCATTAAGCTTACGCATTAAGAACGTAGCTATCTTCTCCGCTACTATATCTTTAAGTTCTCTCATCTTATTTCGTCCTTCATTATGTAGTTAAAGACTGTTCTTTGTAATTCTTTAACTAACTGCTCATGTATCTCTATAGTAGGATACCTAGTGTTATCTATTACTATTGTATTGTTTTTTATAGATATACGCTTACCTATGTCATTGTTAGATTCTGTAAGTTGTTGTCTATACTCTTTGACGTTTATAGGTCCTTCTGATTCTTTGATATAACTTAGCTTTTGTGGACTTATAACCTTAGAGTCTATACCATTACCACTAAGCTCACCACCAGGCATATATCTAACTGAACCATTCTTAAAGTTCTCTGTGTCATCTTTAATAACTCTTTCTAATGCTTCATCTATAAGATCTAAAGAGTTAAGACGTTTACCTATACCTTCAAACATCTTACCAATAGGAGAAAACTTCATACTATACATATGTATCTCCTAGTTCATTCTAGTAGGTTCGTCGAATCTACCTGTCTCGTGCCAATTGATAGGCTTATTGGTGTTTTGATTGTATCTACGTTGGTATACAAAAGTGCCTGATGCTTTCTGAGTCTTTAGTGCTGTCAGCATACGAAGATCATCAGGAATTCCGTCACCATCTTGATCCACACCAATAAATTTCTTAAGTGTTTCATTAGGTAGTGGCACAAAGCGATATTGTATAGACTCCCCTCCTGGCACATTAGAAGCATTAGTTAGTGGTTGTGTACCTGGTACAAGGATCTTAGTGCCTACAAATAGCATTTGCATAGAGTCTAAGGCTTGTTTACGTAACACTGATCCATAACCAGCATCAGATCCTTGGTCTGGACTAAATCCTTGTTGATAGTAAGTGACCATGATCTCACTTATAACAAGCTTCTCTACAATTCCAGATAGTATAGGATGTGCATGTTTAAGTGGCATCTCATATAACATACCCAGATAGCTATCCATAAACTCTTCTTGTTGCAACGCTATAGCTTCTATAAGTGCAGGGTCTACTTCTTGTTGACCTACTATAGCTGAAGCTCCAATTAAGCTAGGTACAGCTAATCGTCCCTTAAGTCTAAGTTTGATATTATTAACCGATGTATATTTAAGTGTCATGCGTTGTATTATGTGCTTACGCGTTATTGTTTAATCTTATTCTAGGTTTCTTAGCTACTTTAGATACTCTAAAGGCTTTACTTACTAAAGACTTCATAGGGCTAGGAGCTTTAACTTGTAATCTATTACGGGGCAATCCTAACTTTAGAGGTTTGATCCCCTTACTAACTTGACCAGGCTTAATAGGTCTAGCTCCTTTTATAAGTCCTCTTTGTGCTGGTCTAGGTATACCAAATCCTCTGATCATATAGACCTACTTGCTACGCTTAGAATGGTCGAAAATAAAGGCTCTCTTAACTTTACCTTCCTTAGCATATCCACTTCTCATGGATTTACCACTTAGCTTAGATGCTTCACCTGACAGTCTAGCCTCAGTCATCTTAGCTGCCGCAGATCCTTTAGCTTTATATTGTCCTAATGCTTTCTTAGCATTAGGGTTAGCTTTAGGTCCCATTCCTAATAACATCTTTGCTTGTCTTTTTAGTTTAGGTACATTAAGACCCATTATCTTTGTCTTCCTTGTCTTGCTACAGTCATAACTGGTTTATATCTTGACTTAGGTGTAGCCATACTAGATTTAGGTTTAGCTACTGGTGCTACTACTTTAGGCTTCATCCTCATATTTTTTTTAGGTGCGGGGGCTACTTTACCGGCTTTAGCGTATCCACTAGCCATAGATCTTGAGTTAAGACTTGAAGCCGAATTAGCTAATCTTGCTTCAGTCATAGCTCCTGCTACTGCACCCCTAGCTTGATATTTAGCTGCTGCTGCTTTAGCCATAGGATTAGCCTTAGGACCACCCATACCCAACAACTTAGCGCCTGCTTTCTTTATAGCTTTAAACATTTATTTATTTTCGTCCTTTGGTCTTAAGTTTGGTAGTTACTTTAGATTTAGATTTCTTCTTACCTAATGATAACAGTTTGGGGCCATCTATACTAACAGGAGTATCAGACATAACTGTATCTCCTTTAGATAGATCAATAGGGTTCTTTTTATTTGTTGCGTACATATGTTTATGGGTTCTTTTTCTTAGATCCTGGCATAAAGTTAGTTCTTATTTGACCTGGCAATCTTAACCAACTTCTAATCTCTCTGGATATAGTTGCACCAGAAGTAATAGCCCTCCTAGTGTTCTTAAATGGGTCCATTCTATCTCTATCGGCAGCAGTCATAGCTTGCCTTCTAGATACTCTTTTAGGTTTTTCTACTTTAGTTGCTCTAATTTTTTTTACTTTAGGTTCTTTAGGTTGTTTCTCTTTTCTAGCAAAAGTTGCTATGTCAGATAAAAAATACATTAAACTCTCCTCTTACGTTGTCTTCTAACAGAGTCTAGCCCACCTAATGCTCCACCTACAGCTCCTCCAGTTACAGCGCCTATAGCCTTAGCTTTAGCTGATCCCTTGACTACATTACCTGTAACAAACCCTAAACCTGCTCCCGGTGCAGCACCTTTCATAGTGTCTACTAAAGCAGTTAGTTTAGACACTTTAGGTTTAGGTCCAAGTAGTTTAGCTTTATTAGATTTTTTATGTTTAGCCACGATTAGCTTTCCTCTGCCTACTTATAGATCCTGCTATAGATGTTGCAGCACCCATAGCACCACCTAGTGCTGTACCTAAAGCTTTCTTCTTAAAGCTATTACCTTTACCTGCCAGATCTCCAGCTATATACCCCAAACTAGCTCCTGAACTAGCACCAGCTATACCCTCAGCACCAGCAGCTAACTTAGATACTCTAGATCTTTGTTTAGGTTGTTTAGGTCCTAATAATTTAGGTTTCTTTTGCTTTTGTTGTTTCATATCTACACTGCTTTAGTTATCTTAGGGGCCTTAAACGTGTTCTTAGTTTTAAGCATACGAAAAGCTTTACGTGCTAATCTTCTGTCTGGATTGAACTTCTTTAACTTCTGCATCTTAAACATCTATGCTGCTCTCCTTTGACTTGGCATACTTAGTAGGATACCCTTAACAGGTTTACGCTTCATAGCCTTACCTTGATCTCCTAAGTGTGGTTTTTGTAATTTATCATTAGCGTAGAAAGCCTTAGCTCTTTTACGAGTCTCATTAGACTTATAGGCTTTACGTACTTCTTTGTTAGCTGCAATAGCGTAGTTTACACCAGCTTCTTGAGCTCTAGGACCTTGTGTCTTAAGAAATGCAGAGGCCATTTGATCTGCTGGTTTATAACCTTTCTTCATAAGACGTTTGCTGGCATCCATAAGATCTCCAGCATCTTTAACACGAGGAACTCTGTAGCCGAAATAAGATAAGTTATCATATCTACTATAGTCACCACGGTTTCTTAGTCTTTCAACTTCTTGTCTACGTCTATCTACATTAGATCTTATCTTCTTATTGTTTTTAGTGATCTGACCTTTATTGCTACGAGTTTTATTCATTCTTTGAATAGCTCCCACATTAGGATCTGATTGTAAGTTAGCTATAGTCTGTCTAGTATTTTTATTGTTACTACGAAGTCTCTTTATTTCGTCCTTAGTGCCTGGGGTAGCTTCATCTATACGTTCTGCTCTACGCTTAGCTTGCTGTCTTAGAACTATACGCTTATTATCTCTTTCAAGATTATTAGTAGGTTTAATTTTAGTAGAAGCTCTACCCTTAGGTACGTCAGCTATAAGCTCTTTATCTCCATCAGGTTTAGTAACCATAATCTTGTTATCTTTAGTAAGACTATAAGATTCTCTAAGTGACTTAGGATTAGTCTTAGGCTTGGCTTTAGCACCTTTACCTAGTAACACAGCTTTACCTTTAGGTTTTTTAGTTCTTTTAGATCTAATTATTATACTGGGCTTAGGTGTACCGTCTGTTGTAGTAGGAGTACCTTTCTTAAGACCTAATTTACTAGCAACATAATCACTAGCTGACTTAACTACGTTCTTACCTTTATCTAATAAAGACTTAGGTTTAACTTTGTCATTAGATACTCTAGGTGGTTTAACCTTACGACCTATCCTAAGAACTTTGTCTCTAGGCTTAGTAGTCTTAGTAGACTTAGCTGATTTAACTACAGAGTTGGTATTTGATATACTAGACTCTACTTGTTTAGCTACTGCTTTACCTGCTCTAAGGTTCTTTGTTACTTTAACTCCAAGTAAACCAGCACCTACTAAACCAGCACCTACTAATGCACCTTTAGCTATGTTTTTATTTCGTTCTCTTTTCTGCTCTCTATCCATTAGCGTAAATCAATCTTTTTACTTCTAATAGCTATGTCATTCATAATCTTAGGTGCATTAGACTTATCTATAGCCCCTTTAGCTCTAGCTACTTGTTTTTCTGCTTTACGAGCAAGTCTTTCCAGTTTTCTAGGTGATGCACCCTTAGCTGAGGCTTTAGCTATTTTTGACTGTATTTTTTCGTACTTGTTATTAGCCTTAAGTGCTTTTTTAGCACCCCTAACTACTCCTGTAAATTCTTTTTTAGAAATTCCAAGTTTACGTACACTATTAAGTATTAATTTCTTTGCTCTCATAAGTATGTTACCAATTAAGATGTGTTGCTAAATAAGCTGGTTGTAATGGGTTCTTATGTGCAGGTTCACCAGACTTAAGTTTTATAGCTTGATGTCTCTTCTGAAATCTTTCCCTACGTTTAGGATCTCTGTGCTGTATATAGTCAGACATACCTGCTGCACCCCAATGTCTAACATACTTTTTACCTGTAGATTTATCTACTATGTCTATCATAAACTTTTTACCCTTACGTGTTGATTTACGAGGGTTCTCTAGTTTATAAGTCTTACCGTTATAAGATACATTCTTTTTGTATCTAAGTAGTTTAACCTTTCCTTCTTTTTTTGGTTTTTCCATAGTCTCTATATTCTTTAGATGACCAATACAAAGGTCCAAGTAAGGCACTCTTTAAAAAAACTTTACCTACACTTGGTTCTTTTTTTCTTCTAGTATCTAGAAGTTTAGATTTTTTATTCTTTTTCATCTTGATCCTCTATATTTAGCTAGTAACTTTATCAATAATGTAGTTTCTTCTTGTGTAAGTTCTGAATTCTTAGATATGTTTATATCTAACTTACTTGGACGGAAGTATGGCCGAATAACAATAGTGCGACCACTTTCTAACTTACGTCTCTGTGCTTTAACTATAGGTACTTTGTGCGCAGCAAACGTACTATAGTGAGATTCTGCTTTCTTATATAACTTCTTAAGCTTGCGATCTTTAGATGTCTTGCTCCAATCAAAGTTATATTTAGACTCTGCTTTACGTATACTTCTTCTAAGACCTTTAGGTATCTTCTTCCACTTATCTTTCTCTATATACATCTTTGTCTATTTCACAACTAAGTCTACTACCTGTACCTTCAGATCTAGGTTTAGGTTTAGGTTTATTGTTAGACAATGTTAAGTCTAAACCTGCTTCTGCTCTAGTACCTCCACCAGCACGTCTGCCTGGGACACCTGTACGTTTACCTGCATGTCTATCATCGATAGAGCTAACACTGCTAAAGATAAGAATTGTATTAACAGTGGTAAATAACATAACTACTAAAGCAATTATTTTAGGATTCATTAGAACCTACTTAGAGTTGTTCTGATAATTTTTATATATCTTTATTTTTCGGCCCCTACTTATATTGGGGTTACTCATTCTAGAATCTAGTCCTGCTCTACCACCTAATGCTGGTAGTTGATCTGGTCTAATAACACGTTCTGATCCACCTAATACTGCGTCATTAGATCTAGGAGATGTAGATCTAGTGTTGGAACGTTTAGACCCTGTTTTTGATTTTAAAGTCACATAGTTGGTAGAATCAGATAATGGTCCAAATCTAGTCTTTAACCTAGACTCTAAGTTAGTTATAGATCTATATTTCTGCTGTAATTCTGGAGTGTTTTTGTCATAAATCTTACCTCTTACATTTGCACGTAAGCTGGCTATAGATCTTTTTACTCTAGCTTTATTAAGTTCTCTACCACCAACTGTACTGGTTCTAGTAAGTTTAAGTTTTTTAGGATCTATATTTGATCTGTGCCCATCTATAAATCCAAAAGATCTATCTTTCTTAGTTATCTTTCCATATTTTTTTGTATAGTTTTCTAAAACTTTAGGATTACTACTATTTATTACTCTATTTCTTTTCTTTAATGCACTGTCTACAAAGCCAGGCATTTGACCTAAAGCTGTTGGTTTACCTCCCCTTAGCCTATTTAGTTCATTGAAAGGTTTTAAAGATATACCAGATGCTGCTTTGGTTGCTAGATGTCTAACTTGACGCAACTTAGCTTTGTTTATAGGATTACCAAAGTTGGCTACATTAGCAGTCTTTACTATTTTGTATTTCATATATAAGTTTATCTATATTGACTATCTTTGTTAGAGGTATAGCTGCTACTTGCGGTACTATACTATTACCTAAAACCCTTACTCTGTTAGTCCTGTGTATCCCTTTGGTACTCCCATTAAGTACTCTATCCACTCTGGGTTTATGCTGCCAGTATGTCCCTGTCTTAGTAAGTAACCTGGTACACTGCTTTTGTGTTTCTGAGATGGGGGTAAAGAAGAGTTCTTGGAATCTTGTGCTGTGGGAGTAGGTATTCTTGAGGTCTGATCTATACCCAACAAACCATACTCTTTCTCTGAGATGTGGTGCTCCAACACTTTCTGCCGATATAGTTGCCCATTCAACATCATACCCTGCTTGTTGAAGCTCCCAGAGTACTCTACCCATGTGCCTTCCTTTGTCTTTATACAAGATATGGACAACATTCTCCAATAAGAGATACTTGGGTCTGACTTCGCGTATAACTCGTACCAATTCGTAAAATAGTCCAGATCTTGGCCCATCAAGTCCTAATCCTTTTGGGTTTTGTGATGATATGTCTAAACAAGGAAAACCTCCAGTTATAAGATCATAAGATCCTAATTCACCTTTATATGTTCTTATGTCACTGTGTATAGGTACATAAGGATAGTGTTTATTAAGTATTTTTTGACAATACTTATCTATCTCTACAAACTGTAAGGTCTCTATATGACCTACCATCTTTGCAGCTAGAGTGAAGTTTCCTATACCTGCAAAAACATCTAATGATCTAAGCATATGATCTTATGACTATAAGAGAGTATAGATAACCTATACTCTCACATCAAAGTCTTTCCACTTGCGGCCAAATCCTAAAGGACACTTGAGATCAGCTTCTTCTAATGAAGCGTATGGCCGAAACTTAATGATACGTTCTGCTAACTTCTCCGCTATGCCATCTACAGCGATAAGTTCTTCTATATCGGCACTATTGATACTTGGATATGTACTCCTGTCTTCAGCTAACTTAGGTGCTGTAGTGATCTCAGCTTTGATCACTGTACGCTCTAAGGAGTCTTCTACTACACCTGTAGCTTTGATAGTTTCTGATACTACACCTGCTTCTACAGTACGTACTTGTTCAAACTTACTAGGCTCTACTAATACAGCTAAGCCTTGATCAATGGCTTCTTGAGGAATCTCACCTTCGTTATAAGGTTGGTTATAGCTGGTATATTAAGAAGAGTTGGCTATATCGTGACTGGGAAAC
>OGVO01000231.1_pt1 | contig 10576 bp, 15 predicted proteins | sample 1575771 | NCBI WGS metagenome assembly OGVO01 (sample SAMN07581527, study PRJEB24739) | freshwater metagenome | place: Singapore | collected 2015-01 | reverse complement strand
CCGATCCAATGATTAAAGGACGTAGCACCGAAGTTACCATTACATTCAAGGGTGGTGGCGAAGCCACCCTGAAGGGCTGCCGGTTATTACCGGCTACCATGAAATGCGAAGTAACAGAAAGAGCCTTCCGCCCAGGCGACGAGCCGCCTTGGAGGGAGTATATCCAAGGTGATTTCAGTACAAAAGTAAAAATAACATTCGATGTCAACCCAGATACCTTTGCTACTTTGCGTAAGATCGCTGATCCTTTCCAGCAGATAATGGAATACAGTATAGGCGGCAAGCGATGGCAGCAGGTGATTCAGGTAATGCAAGTACGAGAAGACATGATTGAGTTCCTACCGATAGGCGAACCAAGGGAGGTAGTTGAGGATGAGTGACTTGAGCAGGGCGATGCGATCTTTAACAGATCGAGCTATCGATGCTGCCGAAATCCTAGAAGATGGTTTACGGCATCTACAGATGGAAGCTCCTGACGCCACAGTATCTTGGTTGGATGGCAAAGGGTTTATGCACTGGAATACACTATCTCAGTACGTTGACCACGTTATCAAAGAGGCAAAAGAAAAATGCAAAAAGTAAGACCAGTTAGCTTGGCCCGCAAAAAGGGACCGTCATCAACCTATGCGTTTATTGTCCCCGTCGTATTTATATGCCCGCAGCTTTCTGTATACCTCTAGTTGCTCAGAGAATACAGTAGGCCGTCTCTGCATATATTGATACATACCCCAATGAGCAGCCCTAAACTCCGCCGCAGAAGTGGCAGAAGTCAATGCCTCAGATATTTCTTTTGGGGTGTATGTGTTGTTTTCGCGTTTCAAAAGTTTCGTGTACTTTGCCGCTAATCCACGTCTAAGTAACAGGCCATACAAATATGGTTCGTTTCCCCTAAAATCCTTTAGGGCTGTATACTTGTTTATGCGAGCCCGTATTGTCGCATCAGAATACCCGCTTTCGAAAGCCGCTTTTATGCAGCAATCCAAGTCTATCCCAGAAACGTCATAACCTATCAGAGATAAGGCATCCACTATCGAGGACTCAGGCTGAGACCTTTCTGCCCGAACCTCTCTAATGCGATGCAAGATTATCCCCTTCTCAGCACACAACTTAGACTTAATGGCATCTCGCCTGCACACTTCAGGGTCGTTATGCCAGTTGCTACCATCGTATTCAAAAGCAACTTGAGCACAGGGCACGTAAATATCAAGTTCATAAGGACTAATTACTTTACGGGTATTCCTAAGCACTTCCTGTCCAGGGAACAAGAACCGAACACACTCAAAAAGAAATGACTCACTGTAGTTATAGTTCCCAATGACCATGTGCGAACAGAGTTCGTCCCACCAACCGTTTCGTTTTATGAATTGATACATTGACGAGTCTTTTCGGTAGAACTCAGTGCTGTTGGTATAGGTCGAGGCTGCTTTTCTCGCATTTTCATAGTTCCTTTCCCTACCTAGGACAGTAGTATTACGATGCACTAGAAGCTGCCTCTTGTTTTCTAACAGCCTCTGTGCTGTTTCCGGCGAGCGGGGTAGCTTCAGTTTACGTGCCTTGCCCACTATGGAGGAGGCGGTAAATTCCGGTAACAAAGTAAACACTTCTTTCGGGGTGTGGCTCCACCATAACTCCCGCAAGGCATCTATCTCACTGGGAGACCATTTGCGTTGCATCTTCTTGGCAGCTTCTCCCGACCTACTCAGCCCTAGAAATAGAACACGCTTTGTGATAGCTTTTGGTGTCCTATCGGACATCGTAGCGAACACTTGTTTTCTAGGCAGTTCCCACCATAGTTTTTTAAGTAACTCATCCTCTTCAATAGACCATCTTTTTGACATCTACAATAATTCCAATAAAAAACCCTTCTGCCGATTGAGACCCGCGACTGCATGAAATGCAGCTAGGAAGGCAGAAGGGTTAAATTGTTTGGTGTAGCGGGTCTCAATCGCTACACCCTATTATATCAGATGGGCTTATATTCGCTCTAAAATGGCCCGTACCAACGGGCTACGGACGATATCCTGAGGGCCGAATTCGAACACCCCTATGCTATCCAGGCCCTTTAATGCGGAAATGGTTTCATGCAGACCTGAATTACGTATGTCCGTCTGCTCCAAATCAGCACATATTATCATCTTGGCCCCGTGCCCTAGACGTGTTAGGTATAATTTGCATTGCTCTTTGGTTAGGTTCTGGGCTTCGTCCAGGATACATACCGCATGGTCGAAGGTTAGCCCCCGGATGAGTGCCAGAGGTATCATTTCCACACTTATTTGCCTGTCCAGCTTAGACGCTATATCAGTTAATGCTCTGTGAAACGGCCCTACACGTTCCTCGACAGTTCCAGGTAAGATGCCTATTTCCTCACTAGAAGTAGTTAATGGCCTAGTTAACACCACTCTATCATACGTACCTCTACGAGCCATCTCTAAAGCGTAGGCAACAGCAGTATGGCTTTTGGCGGACCCTGCTGGACCCAAAATGAAGGTTATGGTGTTGTTTTCTATGGTATCCCAACAATACTGCTGCGCAGGATTTTTAGGTTTCCACGTCCTTTGTCGAGGGGCTTCGTGAAACGAAGTAGTCTCGTTTTGAGCTACTGGGGTCTTTCGCTTGCGTGCCATAGATGCTTTCTACGTTTGAGGTACTGCTATTGTACCAGAGCGGCCAGGAATTTCAGATATTCGTCGTAGGTTTTTTGGTAAGCAGCCCAAAAAGCAGGTCCGTGTTCCTCAGTTTCTAGGTGCCAAGACAAACAATGGGCTATTTCATGCGCTAGGATAAAACAAGCTACGGCAGGAGATAGTTCACGGTCCAAGGTTATTATGAATTTACCATTATCAGCATGTGCTGTAGCAAAGGCGTCAGCGAGCCTTGCTCTCACTACGCGGAACTTCAGGTCCGGATATATCCTGCGGTATCGGGCCGCAAGGCGGGCCACTAGGTTAGCAGGCATTATTCTGGACTCCCGTGTGATTTATGGTACAATGGTTTTAAGTTAATCATTTCCACGTAGAACCATTAAGAGGGTAGCATGACATTCGATGCAAGAGCAAAGACATACAGTATCTGGAAAGCCATGAATAAGCGATGCAGAAAGCAGGCGGACTATGTAGCCAAAGGGGTACAGGTTTGCCAAGAGTGGCAAGCCACATGCCGGGACGGGAAAGCTTTCCAAGCTTTTGTGTCGCATGTGGGTATGTGCCCGAGCCCCGACCATTCAATTGACAGGTATCCAAACAGGGAAGGTAACTACGAACCAGGGAATGTTCGGTGGGCCACAAGAGAACAGCAAAATAACAACAAAAGCGACAATCGATACATAACCTACGAAGGACAAACAAAAACAATGTCTGAGTGGGCAGTATCACTAGGTCTGTCATACTACGTTATCCGGGCTAGACTTCGCTTAGGATGGGAAATACCTGCTGCTCTTACTACGCCTGTGGGAGGTAAACCGCCAAAATCAAACAAGTACCTGTACGCAGACAAACTAATGACGATAACGGAGATCGCTAATACCACAGGCATACCTGAACCAACACTACGTGCAAGGCTAGGCAAAGGCGAAACCATAACCGAGGCTGTAGTTAAGGAGCGTAATCGCAAAAATGCTAGATACGTTACCGCCTTCGGTAGGACACAGACAGTAACCGAGTGGGCTAAAGAAACTGGGATAAATGCAAACACTTTACGTAGCCGTATTTTATACAACGGTATACCACCAGAAGATGCTCTCACGAAGAAAATTCCTTCCCATTAAAGACGGCTACGCCGTCGAATATCCCAACAGGATACAAGTTAAAACAGCCGTTGTCTCTGATGTAGGCAACGGCTACCATGTGTGTCCATGCGTTCGGCTTGTTCCGCATGAATCCTGGATTCTGCGAACATAAGCAGCCTAGGTTGTAGGCAGTGTGTTTGTCCTTGACATCGATAGGCGAAGTCCAGGTGAAGGTGGAGTAGGAGTGGGTATGTCCAAAGCAAATTGAGCGTTGGTACGCCATTACCATTTTCTTTGATGCTGTGTCACCTGTGTAGGTGCCGTGAGTGAACCATAACTTACCTAGGCTCAAGGCTTCGTTGTATTCACAAATGCGAATCTTTTTACCGTCTTTGCGGCGTTCCCGTAGATGAATGTTCTTCTCGAAGTTAACTAAGGAGGCTACTTCTGGATGTTGGTCTGCGTACTTCCTTAACCTATCGCAGTGATTGCCCTTAGTAATTAGCACCTCATCAGAGTACGTTGTGAACCTATCAAAAAGATTGTTGAAGGAATCAAATTCTTTACTTATATCGGATACAGCCCTTGCTGCTACCGAGTCTTTGATGTACTCCGAGACTCCCTCTGCCTCAATAACGTCACCTAAAAATACTGTGTGGGTTGGTTTAACGTACTTTGCGATTTTTAGGGCCGTTTCCACGGCCTGTTCGTCGTATAGAGGAGCGTGTAGATCGGGCAGAATGAGGACTGTTTTGTAAGCCATAAAAATCTTTTCCTTTTTCTCGGGAAGGGCCTTGCCCTTGTGTGTAGTATCCCGTAAGATACCACCGTAACAAATCACTTCCCTTTGGAGCTAGCAATGCAAATCACCGCTGAAATCGACCAAGCCTTTGACGGACAAGCCAAGTTCATCTATGGTATTCTAAACAAATCCGCCAGGATTAACACAGTTTTAGGGCTTGACATCGATGATTTAGTCCAAGAATTCTACTTTTACTACACGAAGCACCGAACAAAATACAACCCAGAGCGAGCGTCCCGCTCGAAGTTTACCTACTGGCTGGTTCGCAGCTTCCTGTTCTCCCTGCGAAGAAAAAACGGAAAAGGTCCACAATTTTTACAAAAAGAGGCCGACGTGTTCACGTCGAACTGTGTATTGTTAGATAGTGGCGAACAGGCACTCGTCGATGCAGTCGATCACGTAGGCCGCCTTGCGATCAAGACACTCGCAAAGCGAGTCGGCAGAAGCGAGATCGAAGTACAAAAAGACGTTGAAGCCATCCGTGAGAAGGTCTCACGCAAAGGTAACAAAATCGTAGTGGTGAGGAACTAAGATGCAACTCAAAGAACTATTGCGGCAGTTGAAGGAAGGGGAGCAGATTAGCTTCGCTAAGGAAGACGACGCCGTAGGTGTCAGAATTACCTTGGTCAGTATGCCGAGTGAATCCTTTGCTGACCTTGTATCCAAGTCACGGACCCTGACCACTCAGCAAATCACTGGGTCGGGTGCCGACCTTGTGCGGGATACCATCGAGGAAATGCTGAAGGAAATCAGGAAATGAATGTCCCAGGCATCCCCGAGCAATACGACCTAGTTCGCATTGGGTATCCGAAGGAAGGCGAGCTAGTGCTTGTAGATACGGCGACAGTAGAGGAGTGGACGGCTTCGCCGTTTTCTACACCATCTAATCCAGTCGCCATTGTGCGACTAGTCGCACGCTGGAGCAAGCTAAGAGCAAATCAATGGGACGGTAAACCTCGCGTAGCGAGGCTACGTCAATCGAACTACGATCCGTGGTATTACGATACTGTGGTGGATTACATACCAGGAGCCCGTTGGAAAACGGCTAGTGGTAGATTCTTTAGGCAATGTGAGGTATATGGAAATGAACAAAACAGTTAAAGTTGAAATGGAACTACCTGCGATAGAGGGCTATGAGTACACGGGCGAATACCGTGAATTCAAAGTTGGCGAATACTTCCTAACGGATACCACTAAAAAGATAGTTGAAAAAGCCAAATACAATTCGGGTGCCGAATATCCAATCATGCGACCAGTGACTAAGTGGCGTGACGCACGCGCTAGTGACCTTGAAAATGGTCCCGTGGAGTGCAGAGTCCGAGATCACGAAGATGATGATTGGGAGTATGGATTGTTTGCGGGGTACTCAGTGGAACCTAACTGCGAACATCGCTACTGTATACTAGAGGACGATTGTTTAGGGTACTGGCACATATACTGCCAAGTAAAAGACAATGCGTAAGATCCCTGAACCACACCAAATCGAAGCCAAGGACTTTCTCATCAAAAATGATGGGAGAGTCCTGGTAGCTGATCCCCCTGGGGTAGGTAAGACCCTATCTACTGTGCTCTACTTGGAGCACTTAGACCAGTGGCCTTGCCTTGTCGTATGTCCGCCAGCGGTCCTAGGGCATTGGAAAAAGGAATTCGAGCAGCAACTACCAGACCGCAGAGCGGTCATTATCCGAGGGGAAACCTTGTGCGAGGGTGACCTGTTACACGATCTGGTAATCCTGAACTATGACATCCTAGATGCCCAGAAGCCTTGGCTCCTAGAGCACCAGTACAAGTGCATCATTTTTGATGAATGTGACAAGCTAGCCAATAAGTCCACAAAGTGGACCCAAGCTGCTATGGTTCTGGCGAAGCATTGCCCTAGGGTCACGGGATTATCAGGAACACCTATTGCCAATCGCCCAGCAGATTTTTACCCAATACTCAACATGATTCGTCCCGATCTTTTCGGCGACGAAAGAGAATTCATGTGGCGGTATTGTCAACCGCAATTCCATGAGCGATATGGATGGCAGTTCAAGGGAGCTACCAAGCTCCAGGAACTGCACGAACGAATCAAGCCATTTATGATTCGTCGCCCAAAGTCTATCCTAAAGCTACCAAAGCAAACCATTCGCATGGAATTCGTAGACATGGAGAACCGAGAGACGTATAACGTCTTACATAAGCAGTACGTTGGCACCATTAGAACGCCGTCAGCGTTCCGCAAAAAAGGTATCGACAAACTGACACTATTATCCAATCTAATGATGCTGTGTGCTCGCTGCAAAGCGAGAGGGACAGTCATGTGGATCAGGAAGTTCCTAGCAGAAAATCCAGGCGAGAAGCTGATCGTCTTTGCGATCAACAAGCAATTCATCGACGTAATACGTCGCAGGGCTGCGGAGCCGCATGAGTCAATGGTAATCGATGGTAGCACACCCGCTAAAAAGCGGGACGCTAACGTGGAAGCTTTTCAGACCGATCCAAAGGTTCGCCTTGCGATCATAAATATCAAAGCAGGTGGTGCTGGAATCACCCTAACGGCAGCCAAGACGACGGTGGTAGCACAGCTACCCTGGACGCCAAGGGATTGTGAGCAGCTAAGCGGTCGTACCGACCGCATTACGCAGACGAGGGAGAACGAAGTTATCTACTTGCTAACCAAAGATACTATCGAGGAGAAATTGTGCAAAGCAATCGAGGAGAAGGGGCGGATTCAGGCAGCGATCCTGGACGGAAAAAAGGTTACCAACCTGAACTTGATGACTCTGTTGGAGAATTCAATCAGCGAATAACCACCGAGTTCCATCAAAAAATCCGAGAATCTTTCTCGAACTACGCGAAAACTTATGACTGGCCCGAGGATGTTTTGGTATCATATTTGATGATGTACGCCATGCGACAGCACGGCGACTTGGCAGAACGCCTCTACCGCTTCCGGAAAAAGCGGAAGGCAGAAATCCTGGAAGAATTAAAGGAAATGGGATACTAGCTATGAACCGATATTGCAGCTTTCTTTTAGTTTTGGTAGCCCTAGCGTTGCTAGCCAAGACTGCCTTCGGCATCGACCCTGAAACCAATGGTGTCTTTCGCATCCGAACGCCTGAGCAAGCACAGGGCACGGCTTTCGTGCTTGAGCAGGTAGGCGACAAGACTTATTTAGGAACCGCTGCCCATGTCGTGTTAACCGACAGCGGCAATATGTTCCAAGGGGCAGCGTATACGCTGGAGAATGATACCGTCAAGGATATGCCTAAGGCTAAGGTCGTCGCAGTTGACAAGAAAGCAGACCTCGCTGTGCTGCTTTGCAGCACCAAGAGGCAGTTCAAACCATTGCCTTTGGGTTCCGTGGAACGGAACAGTAAGGTGGATAAAGTAGGGTTTGCTTACCGCCCTAGCGGTCTACAAATAGACTTCTTTGGCTACGCCAGCGGTGCTTGGCTAAAAACTTCTGGGATTGTTAGCTTCGCTTACGAGAATTCGGTGTATAGTGATAGCGTGGTGGCACCAGGACAGTCAGGTGGGCCTGTGGTACTGAACGATGAAATCGTTGGAGTGGTATCGGGCGGGTCTGCGTGGCACACTGCCGCTGAAGATCCCGAGCGAAACGTGACTTGGCCCGCTAGAGCGGGCAGTGCCCGAAGACTTAAAGAAATCCTAGATTGGAGTAAGACTAGAGAATGAGTAAGCCAGATAAGCTTTTGTTGGGAGTGAACGTAATTGCGGTTGGTCTGCATGTTGCCGCAGCAGTCACGCAAGAGACTTGGGCAGGTACTATACTGTGGCTAGCTATTACGTCGGCATGGGTAGTCATACTATGTGGTAACATAGCTACGATTAGCGAAAAGAAACCCTAGATTGGAGCAAAACACAATGAATCGTACAGCAATACTGAATCTGGGGTGGAATCTAATTTTACTAATAGGTTGCGGTTATGGGCTAGGGGTATGGTGCTCGATAGAGTTTGGACCCCACAATAACGTCGAACAGTACAGGCAGATGTGCGTAAGTGCGGGGCGTGGGATAGCCCTAGTCGTAGTGTTTACCCTTTTCTGTATGCTTAGCGAATACTTTTTTCCAGAAACAAAGTAATATGTTCCAAGAACTCCGCCAAGACAAAGAATCAAGCCCTGCTGTTAGGTTATTTACCAAGTATCGTCAACTAACGAATAGTGAAACTAAAGTTGCGTGCTTCAGGGATCTCCTACAGCGGGGTTTTACTGAACAAGATGTTGAATGCGTTATCAACTGGCTAGCCGTTCACCGAGCAGGCTCGGTTCCCGGCTCCACGGTGTTGCTTCGCAACTTCAAGGGCTTCCTAACAGAAGCACAGCAAGACCCAGTAGCTTGCAAGCTACCAGTTAGTATCGCGGCACGCGATCTATGGGAACACATTGAATCAGATGGTCGAGGTATCGACCCTGAATATGTACAAGCTGCTCTGGATGGTTACAGGGCATACTTGAAATCCGTGGAGGGCACGCCGGTTTACCGGCACATGCAGCCAGGGATAGATTTCGTTTACGAGTGGTTCGTACATTGGGCTACGCATGGGTCTCCGCGAACGCGGAGGTTTCATGCTGAGCATTACAAATTCCAGGAATACATGAAGTACGTGAAACGTACCAGTGAAAGGGCTTAGTTATTATGGTTACTTGTCCAGATTGCGACGGAAGTGGTGAGGTACATAGCCATAACCCCAAATGCCCTGCATGTAGGGGCACAGGTTTGGTTAGTGAGGAAAAAGCTACAGCTCTGAAAGAACAGCAAAAGATACTAGATCAATCACCTAGTAGATACCGAGGATTACCTTCATTTTAGTATAAAAGCAAGTTGCTAGGGTAGCTCCCTAGATGATCTGGTGAAATGCGGAGAGATCTCCAGAGAGAATGGGTTCCGGTCGTTAGTTCGGTAGGCTGTTAACCAGTACATGCTACTCGATAGACCAAACGGAACCAGAAGCCCGCACATGGATCGTCGGCGTGGTGGGAACACGCTATGTAGTCGAGCAATATCTGTGTGACCTGTGGCCCTAGGTTCCAATCCGGCACAGTCCGGGCGTAGCACAGAAAGCAGGTTCAAATCCTGCACGATCCACTTCATTTCTAACGGGAGGTAATTATGGAAAGAAAACTAGCTAGTGTGGAAGTGCGAGCAAGATCCTTCGATCTCTTTCAAGGCCATTAGCAACAAGTGGCTTCTAAAAGAAAAAGACTGATTCTTTAAGAAAATGTACCCTGTTTTTCTTAATTCCTTGGGGCATGTCGTAACGAATTTACCCCCTTTTTCATTACAACATTAACCGCCAATGCTAACTGAATTCCTCGATAAACACGGGGTGGAATGGTCTAAGACCAACAAACACTCTCGCCACGGCTGGACGCAGGCACGCCCCTGCCCGCGTTGCGGGAATGATCGCTTCCACCTTGGTATCAAAGACGATCTGACACGCGCTGCGTGTTATACGTGCGGCGGCTGGAATGTAGCCAAGCTACTAAAGGAACTCACCCAAGCACCTTGGCAGGAAGTCAGCCAACTGCTCGGGAACCGAGCCTATCTACCTAAGGACACAGGCACCGAAACCAGGGGGGTTTACAGCCCCCCTACGCTCTTGCAGCCCATAGAGGCTGTACCTGCCGTGGCTGCGTATCTACGCAGCAGAGGCTTCAATTTAGAGTACCTAGAATCGATTTGGGGAGTTAGGGCCACTGGCCCCTTCTCCTCATTACCGTTCAGGGCATTCATTCCGATCTACTTGGGCCGCAAAGCGGTCAGTTGGACGGCTAGGGCCGCTTGCGGCCAGGAGCCGCGATACCGCAATGCTGGACCGCTAGAGAAGACGGTAGACGAGAAATCCCTGCTGTTTGGGGCACAGTTCGTTAAAGGCACTGCAATTGTAACCGAAGGTCCCCTGGATGCTATTCGCATCGGTAGGGGTGCCGTAGCCACCCTAGGGGTGGGATACACCACAGCCCAAGTAGATCGACTCGCCAGTATCTGGCGTAGGATCATTTGCTTCGATAACGAGCCCAACGTTATCGTGACTGGGAAAC
>OGVO01000230.1_pt1 | contig 10593 bp, 23 predicted proteins | sample 1575771 | NCBI WGS metagenome assembly OGVO01 (sample SAMN07581527, study PRJEB24739) | freshwater metagenome | place: Singapore | collected 2015-01 | reverse complement strand
GTGACTGGAGTTCAGACGTGTGCTCTTCCGATCTGTTTCCCAGTCACGATAAGCGCTCGGGAATCCCACCGGGGGCAATGGGGGTGTCGTCGCCTTTGATCCTCAAGCCACGGGACTTGAGTCCACCCGGAAGATTCGATAAAGTGCCCGCATCAACCAACTGTCGGATGAGGGAAGTCCCTGCCCGCGCGTAGCCACCGATCAGGTGGATGTAGCCCAGACCATACGCGCCGAAGCCAGAGGGGATGTAGTCGTACTGGACGAAGTGCTGGCGCTTGAGCTTGAGCGGATCTGTCTCTTTCCAGTTGCGGCGAACGGCCAGAACTTCTTGGCTGTCTTTCAGGATGGTCACGACGTAAGGCAGGGCGATGCCAGTCTCTTCGCCGTCTTTGTCCTTGTCCTCAAAGCCCTTGATGTTCAGGTCGATGTGGCATTCAAGCAACGTATAGCGTTCGTCGTTGATGTCAGAGAAGCCTGTCTCTTTGTCCTTGGCCTTCTGAATATCGGTCTCGTCTTTGCCGGGTTCACCCAGATCGACATCGCGATAGAAGCCAGCCTGCATGAGCTTGATCAGCTCGTTCTTGGTCTTGCGCATCACGTGAGTGACACGATGACAGGACTGAATATCCGATGTGCCGTAGGGCAGGATGATGTCTTCAGCGGGAATGAACACGGCCACTTGACGGCCAATGTTGGGATCGAAGTACACCTTCTTGAAAGCCGAGCCGGTTGCAGGCAGACTCCACAGCATCTTTTCGTGCTCGGGGCGGTACTCCACCATCACGTCGGTCAACTGGTGGTTCATGTCCGCTTGAACACGTTGAGCGGCTGTGCGCTTCTCGGCGGTGTCTTTTCCAAGGATCTTGGTCAGAACTGGACCCTTGGCCGGGAACGTTTCCATGATGGTCTCAGACTGGAAGCGAACCACAGCCTCGGTGATCATGGGGTGGAATACACCGCAGGCGCCGTCCCATGGTTCTGTGCGGTCTTCATATTTGAGACCTAGGAGTTTCAAGCCGTCTACATAAGCCTGCTCCCAATCCTTGCGGGAGTTCTTGTCGTTGTCTACGTCGTCGTAGATCTGATTGGCCATGGACTGAAGCTGGGACTCTTCAATCTGGTAGGCTAGGTTGGAATCGAAATCATCTCCGCCTTCGTCGGGCACGATGCTGATCTGCATGCCACCTATGCCGATGTTGACTTGCTCGGGGTCAATGATCTCTACTTCGATCTGGGGTTCGCCCTCCATCGCCTCCATGGTTTCGGGTGCTTGGTAGAGGGCTTTGTCGATGTTCGTGCTCAAGATAACACCTCGTATTTATTCATTTTGCGCAAGTTGTCCGTTCCGGGAATCACTTGCAAGTTGGTAGGAACATGTAGACCCGAGACTTTGCGGCCTCTCAGCGGAATTACGTGATCAACATGCCAAGGAAAACCAAACAGTTTGGTGCGCTGTTTGGCCAAGACGTATGCCTGCTCAATTATCCACAGATCATCTGCAGTGAGCCAGCACGGAGTTCTGTGCAGCCTAGCCTTAGACCGCAGTGCGTTTCTCGCATTTACCTTTTCGGAATGTCTTTTTTTGTATGCCGCATACGATTCTTTGCGTTTTGCTGCATTTTTTTCTTTGTTCTTAGCCGTACTCTTTTTAACCGCCAGCCTGCGCTTCTCGCGATTTGCATCTGCTTTTTGCTGGCTGCATACAACGCAAGCGCCGCTAGTGACTTGACGCTCGGCAACATGCCCATTTATGCACGGAAGTCCTGTAAAGTACCGTTTGTGCCCTTGAGCTAACGCAGCCTTCCGAGTGCCGTACTTGGCTTTTTTTCGGTTGGCTTCATCAAAGTGTCTAGCCATCATTTGTCCTTAGTAATACGCTGCGGTTTTGCGCCGAGACACTACATTATCCTCATAATCCGTCTCAAGCCGCAAGAACCCGCCTTGCCTAAAACGCATCAAAGCCATAATGACGGTATCCACGTCGTCGTCGTGGGCTGCATTCGGAAACGCCGCCACGTTGTTGATCAGTTCATCCGCCCAACGGGTCTCGGGCGCCCACACTTTGCCGGATCGGAAAATATCCGCTACTGAGTTCAAGCGAGCAATCTTGTCGTTCGACTGGCCAGCCTTGCCTCGGGTCGGCGTGAAGTCCGAAATCAGTAGGCCCATCTGGCGCAGTTCAAAGATTAGGGGTAAACCCGAAGCCTTGGCTTCAATCACGCAGTTGTCTGGTTCCCAATACTCGTAGAGTTCTTTGGCCCGCATCTTGAGGTCGGGAAACTCCAGTCGTTCCATGAACCGGTCCAATAGGATGATGTTTACATCGTTGGGGTCTTCGTTCAAATGGAAAACACCCCAAGTCGTGCAGGCCGAGAAGTCGTTTCGCTGGCCTTTTGCGTAGGCCGTGTCCCACGCTTGGATGATGAACTCGCATGGTGGCGGATTTTCACTGGTCCAGCGCTTCCACCACTCGCGCTTGACGATGGCACCCTCTTCGCCGGTGGGCTTTTGCTGGTACTGGGCGTTCCATTTTGATGGCGGGAGTTCTTCTTTGAGGGCCAAGAGCTCGTCCAAGGACCAGAACTCGGGCCACAATGAGTTGCCGGAGGGCAGGATCGCTGGAAATTCGACCACATCCCACTCGTCTGCTCGCCCTCTTTCGGCGGAATCCTTCAGAACTCGGCCAATCAGATCTCGTTCAGCCCATCGGGTAGCAATAATGATGGTGGCGCCGTTAGGCTGTAAACGTTGACGGGGGCCAGAGGTGTACCACTCATAGGTCTTGTCGTAAATCTTGGGGTTAAACGCGGCTTGAGTCGCCTCACCTTCCGTATGGGGGTCGTCGATGATGGCAATATCCGCGCCCCGACCGGTCATGGTACCGCCTACACCGATAGCGAAGTACTCGCCGCTCTTGTTCGTCGCCCATCGGCCCGCCGCTTTCGAGTCCTGCCGCAGTTTCACATCCGGAAACACCTCGGCATACTGGTCACTCATCACCAAGTTACGGACCTTACGGCCAAAACCAACAGCCAGTTCGCCCGTATTGGACGCCTGCATTATTTTCTTTTCAGGAAACTTGCCAAGGAACCAAGCAGGAAAGAGGTAAGAGCCAAACTCAGATTTTGTGTTGTGAGTGCAAATGTAGCCCTCGCCGGCCAAAAACAGGCCATCATCTCGGGCCACCTTGATGCATTGCGTGTCGCCCGTCTCTTCAAGTTTTTCAATCTTGATGTAACGGCCAAACTTGCGCTCACCTTTTAGCGTGCGCTTTTCTTTGCGTGGAAGCGCGAAAACATCGCTTGCATAGAAAGAAATTTTCCACGTCTTGCCGTATGACTTGTCACCAATTTTGGCTTCTGACTCAAGGATATTGGCCTTAATGCCAAGACTGCGAATCAACTCAGCAACCTGCTCAATGAACTTTCGGTTGCTCTGGGCAAAGAAACACTGGCCGGCCTTGGAAACGTTTCCATCTGTATCCATCAAGCCTTTAAGCAAATCTCGCCTTTGTGTAGGCGATGCTTCAAGGTACTCACGTGGGATGTGTTTGTTCTTGTGGAGGCCAAGCTGCTTTAGTTGGGCCTGCAGCGCAAGAATGCCAAATGTAAATTTGGTAGATTGGTCGGTTGTCTTGTAGTACCTTCTCTCAATCTCCGCACGCGTAAAGACAGCATCGTCGTCATGGCAAGTTATTACGCCAGACGACTTGTTTCCATCCCCAAGCCACACTCCAAGTACATACGGATCAATAAGAAGCGGTTTTTCTTCGTATTCAACCGGCAAAACGCTTGGCAGCATTGGGGCGCGAAAGTCCTTGCTCTTGCCCTTAAAGTATTTTTGTTTGCCGCTAGGCTGACTTTTTACAACCCAACCCTCTTGTCGCAACCAAAGATCTTCGGTTGTGTAATCCTTCCAGTTCTTGACTTTTCTGTCTAGCCTAACAGTCCACAGGTGCTCTCCATCCACAACAAGAGATGCTCCATCGTCCGTCGTCACTCGATAAAGCTCGCGACCCTTAAACACTTCAGACTTGCCAATAACCTCGACAGGCTTGCCGTCCGGGCCAAAAACAAAGTCGCCAACCCTTAAGTCAGCCATCGTCACCATGCCACGCATTGAGGGTATCTTCATGCTGGTCATTATAGCATGACGCGGCGGCAAAGAAATAGCCAGCCTCTTAATCTTCCCATTCGCGACATCTTCAAATTTTTTAGCCAGTACGGCATGGTGCCTCCCATGAATAAACCCGGGCCACATCTTCTTGACGAAAGACATAAACGAGCCCTGACACTTCTCCCGCTCTATCGCCCGCTTATATTCGTCCAACTGCTCCAACAGCTTGGCCTGATCCCCCGGCGGCAACTTCGACAACAGAGCTTCAATCTTTTCAATCATGGAAACGTTTCCACTCACTGTATGTTCCTGAAATTAATGTACACAGGCCGCACCGACCGCTTCTTATTGGGCATGTACTTCACCACCCCCAAAGCCACCAACCTATCCACAATCCTCTTAATATTCCCCTTACCCGTCTTCCCCCTCATGTACGCAATATCTCCCAGCGACGGCGCATACCCATATCGCTTCCAAAACTCATCTATAGCCAAAAACACCTCACTCTGCGCTGCCGTCATCTCCAACCCCCTACATTCCTCCTCCGATAGGTCTTTACTACTGGCCAACATCTTTCGATTAACCCGGGCTATTAACCCCGATTTCAATTTCTGAATATATGCACTCCCCTCCCCCCTCTTCACTCTCGAAGCACCCGGGGGGGTCGCGCTGGAAACGTTTCCACTATCCATTTGACGGGGGAATGGAATCGTTTGAGCGGGATACTATGTCATGGGAATCCGACGCGCTCGCACCCACATGAGCCGCCCCACCCCCCACTGGGTCACATACCCCACCCTGTATTTCACCCTCATTTGGCGGTAAAAACCCGCGATTTTCGGCACTTTCGGGCTGGTTGCTGGTATCGTCGTCAATAGAATCAACAACTTGCGTGTCATCATACCCTGCACCAGTATCCTGCAACTCATCTAGCAGACTAGTCGCCTCAATATCGGTGGCATCATCAGTGCCTAGCATTAGTGTCCTAATCTCAGCCAATACTTTAGCCCGCGCATCTTCGCTGCTGCTAATGGTGCGCACCTCTTTGCGCTCAGTAAATGCAGCAACCTCTGTTACAGTGCCCAGCACCTTGGCAGCCTGCACTCGCACCGCCGGTTTTGTCTTGGGATCGATAGCCGTTTGAACTAGTGTTTGAATCACCAACGCCCTTAATTGGGCTGGGGTTTGCAGTGCCTGAGCCGCCTCTGCCAGTTGCAGTGCCTCTATTTCTGCCTTGATTCTTTCATCGCGCATGAGCATATATGGTTTATTGGTTAAGGTGTGGCGTGACTTGGGGTTATAGCTTGCCCTGTATGCGTCTGCCTTTGTTGCGCCTTGAGCTACTTCGCGGGCGAAACGCTTCATTTTGGGTGTCAGTGATTTATTAGCCCCTTTGCCTAGTATGGAATCCAAGGGAAGCACTTCAGCCGCTTCAGCTAGTCGAGCCCTTGATAGTTTCATGCAGTCACCCCGTTAATGCTTACGCGGAACTTACGCGCCGCCGATGTGCCGATTATGTAGGAACATTAGGGAAAAATCAAACCCCCGCCGCTTTTGACCAGCAAAGACACGCCGCGCCCGCTGGAAACCAACACCGCCCACCACTGTAAACGTTTACACCCTGACCTTTAGCAGCCTTGACCGTCTATTGCATAAGAGAGCCGCCCGCCATGCTAGAGAGCCCGCGCCCGACTTGCCACCAATAGCCCGCACCTATCAAAACCGCCGCCGCCATAAAAACATTTGTTGGACAACCTATTGTAAAACCCACTCAAACGCCTATAATTTCATTCATCAACAACACGCCAGCAATGGCACACACTGGAGCAAAACATGTACTACGCAGCAATAAACAACTATGGCACCGATACATCGGCTGGATTTGCCAACACTTGGAGCGTAATCGGGTTTGAGCGCCGCCAGATGCGCAATCAATACGTGTCTCAATCTGCGGACATGGCCACGCGCCCGATTACGCGCCGCGACATGCACACATATGGCGGTAAAGCAGGCCGAGTAAGCTACTATGACTCCAACGGGCATCTTTACGTGCATGTTGGAGATGGTGAGTTTGTCCGCGATTGCACACAAACCGCCGTTTTTTAACCATCAACAACCCGCCAGCAATGGCACACACTGGAGAGCACGACAATGAGCATATACACAGACGAAGGCTACACAAGCCGCCGCGATTATCTTGAAAATCTCGCCGATGACTATGGCGTAAACCGCGACACCGTTTTTGCACTCGCCGCAATGCTGGGCAGCAATGAGGATTTTGACGGGCTAGTCACCGCAGTCGAAGACATAGCAGCCGAACAAGAAAGCCGCGATTATTAAACCGACACAGGAGCACCGCCACCATGAACGCCGCCCAACTTATCCCCGCCATGTTGCACCAGTTCAAGAACGAAATTAAACAGTTTAAAGGTGCAGCCGATACACCAGAAAACCGCGCCGCCGCCGCTCAGATAATCGCCCACCACGCCGCCCGCTTGCAGCTTGCAGACCTTGAAATGTCAAACGACCAAGCCCGCGCCACACTTGCCAACGCTTACCGCCAACTGTAAACAGGAAACCCAGCATCAACAACCCGCCAGCAGGAGCGCACACCATGACCCACTACGATACCACCGCCCAAAAAATCGACCTTGACACCCTACCAATCACCATTACTTATGTTGGCGAGATTGTCAGCCCTTGGGACGATAAACACGCCCGCACCGTTGACCAATGGCAGGTTAAGTTAACAAGTAAATCGGGCTTTTGGACGACCCCCTATTACACAGGGACAGGACTCAGGCAAGCCCGCGCAGGAAATAAAAACCCCTACCCACCGCGCAGCATCTCCGCCGGTCAATGGGACCGCGACAACCTTAAACCCGTTAAGCCCACCAAAACCGACATTTTGCACAGCCTCATAATGGACGCAGCCGCAGCAGACGAGAATTTTTCGGATTGGTGCGCGAACTATGGCTATTCAGATGACAGCCTGAAAGCATTAAACACCTTCAAACAATGCCAAGAAATCGCCACCGCCCTAAGAAAGCATTTTGACCGCGCAACCCTTGATGCCATCCGCGAAGCAGTCGCAGACCTATAAACCCACAGGAGCCCCGACCATGAGCAAAGAATATAACGACCTAGTGAGCCAATGCGCCGAACAAGGCAAAGCACTAGCGCGAATGATGGCAAATGACGGAACAATCGAGCCGCTTTACCTATACCACCGCCCCAGCACCACCACCACCGCAGGCAGACTATTCTTAGTGCGCGATTCAGCCCCAGTTCCACCAGGTGCAGAGCTCACCACAGGCGAAGGTTTGCGAGGCAATGTGCCGTATGAGCATTATTTCCAATGGGTTTATGACCGCGCCCGCCGCGCCCCGATTCTAGCCATTGAGGAGCCCACAACATGACCACCGACCAAGCCCGCGCCCGACTCAGGGAACAAGCCGCCGAACTTCGCGCAATGGTGGAAGCCCGCGACCGCCAGCGCGAACGCGAACGCACGAACCCGCCCGCCTATTTAATGACCATCGAGGGACAATGGCGCGTCATTGTGCAGGGTATCCCCCTCACCGCCGACAAGCCCACACCAGCAGCCGCCAAAGCAGCCGCCGAACGCCTAGGAGCAATCATCGCGCCCGTAGCATGGAATGCCGACCGCCAGCAATGGGTGAGCACCGACACCATCGAGGAGTTGACAGCATGAACAAATACCTATGTGCCGCCCGCACATTCGACACCATCGAGGAAGCCAAAGCCCACGCCGAATATATTTTCAAGAAAAGCGGAATTATTGTCGCCATTGAGGAAATTGTCAGTCCCTTGTAAGGTTTCCACTTCACCATTAAACCCACTGAAACACCATCGAGAAAGGCAGCACCATGCACCATGTTTACAGCAAATGCAACGCAGGCAGAGGCATTTATTTGCAATGCAACTACACAGGCACACGCGCCGAATGTGAAACATATTTGCGCCGCCTACGCCGAGCCGGAAGCATGACCCATTTTTACCTAATATCAAAACTGAACATTCAACAGGCAACCCGCCGATATGTTGACTAACCAACCACCATCGAGAAAGGCAGCACCATGAACCACGACACAAACCGCCCATGCTGGACAGTTCACCAGCTAAAAGATGCAATGACCCGCGACCTTGAGATGTGCCACACAAACCACGAACGCACCATGTGCAAGGCAATTAACGGAAGGCACATAAGAGAAACCGCCCAGCAATGGGCACAGATTCGCAAGCTAACACCCGCAGAGGTGGCGATAGCTTCAGAGTTTGGATTCACCAACTAAATCACCATCGAGGAAGCCATGCAGACCGATACACACCGCACCGGACAGATTTACACCACCATCGAGGCATATTGCAAAAACGCGCCCATATGCCAGCGATACCCAAACCCCGACCAATGGTACTACTTCGCCAGCACACAGCAGTTTAAAACTTGCAAGGGTTTTGTGCAGTTCCTACAAACCAAATACCCACAGTCGCAATTTAAAGCCAACCGCAAGCCATGACCTACATCATCACCATCGAGAGAAAGGGGTATCGGTTTGACATTGAGCTACAAAGCCCGAATAAAGCCGTTGCCATCCGCACCATCATCGAGGGATTCAAGAACCATCCAGACCCCGACAGCAAACTAATTGCCATAAAGGAGCAAGCATGAAAACCTACCAAGTCGAATTGAAATACGAGTCATACACGACCCTCACCATCGAGGCAGAAACGCCAGAAGAAGCCGAGGCACTGGCATGGCAAGAGCTGGAAACAGACGGCTCTTACCAAGCCTATGGCAACTGGGAGCTTGAATCAATCAACGAGGAGCAAGCATGAACGAGCACATGGAACTATCCGAATACATAGCCAACTTCATTCAGGAAGAACTCAGCCGAGGCAAGACACCCGCCGACATTGACAAATGGATGATTGCCGATGCTATCGAAGCATTTGAAGGAGGAGCACGATGAAAGTTATTGCCAAGGTGGAAGCACCCGATGAACTCGCCTTATTCATACCCGAAATGCCAGCACAGCATGGGCACATCTGCTACTGGAGCCCCGCCGAAGGGCATGGGGAGGCGGATATGGGCTACTACATTAACAGCACACGCCGACCCAGCATTAAGCACGAGCCGCGCATCGAGAATCTGATGGAACAGTATGCCCGCATCTACGATTGCACCGTCGAGAGAGTATTCAAAGACACGCGCACATTCAGATTCACCCGTTGGAACATCGAGAGGGTAAAGCTATGCGTTTGATTACCGAGATACTCATAGCCGCCCTATTCGCCGCGCTCATTGCCACCGTACTCATTGAGTGGTCAGTGGGATGCGGGCAGGAATGGACGGACGCAGCAGGACAGACCCACATCGGGGAATGTGTATTCATACCATCGAGGAAATAACATGAGCACCATCGCACAGCTATGCCACACGATTAACGAAGCCCGTGGACTAAAGTATCCAGACATCGGCTATCTGTATTTCGGAGACATCAAAGGTGACGGACGATACCGCCGCAAGGTATGGGTAGTGACCAACAAGAACGGTGGAGTGACCGCCGTACACAACGGGCAGCACTATCGAGAAACCGCCGCCAACCTACGCGCCATTCTTTCAACCATCGAGGAAACAGTATGAACTTCACTGACGACGACCTATGGACACTGTATGACGCGCTACTGATAGCCATCAGTTCAGTGCAGAACGATATCAACAACGGCAAATACAAAGGCAGACCAGACGCACAAGAACACGCCAACGCCGTCATCAAGCGCATGATTAAAGTGAGCAGACCAATAAGCTCCAAACTCTATTCAAAGGAGCAGACATGAGCTACATGGTATCCATCGAGGGAAGCCAAGCCCCGACAGTCATTCACCCCACCTACCAGTCAGCACAGATGGAAGCCGAGCGACTATCGAAGCAGCCGCGCAACCAGCAGCGCACCATCCATGTGTTGAAGCTAGTGAGCAGCCTCAAGCCAGTCACTACGCACAAGTGGGAGCACCGCTCAGAGTTCGCCGGTCATCAGGAAAGCGCCGACTTTTGAGGCCGCATCGAGGGCAGTCGCAGAGGACAGCAGCACTGAGCCAATCACCATCGAGCCAATGCCGCCGAACTTTTGTTTGACGGTATTGATGCCCAACTTGTTGCCACCTTGCCCAACTCGCCCCGACATCAGCCCATACATCGAACCGAGAAACCCATGAACATCGCCACGCCGCTTGTAAAACGCTATCCGACCCGCCACGCGCCGCAAATCCGACCGCCGAGCGAGCCGCTTAACCGCCGAATACTCCTCATAAGTCAGGATGTAGTCTCTTTTCTGTGCTATCCATTTTTACCTCTTTCTGTTTAATTTGTTGGGAATAACAGCCCTGCACTATTAAAGTTGCAAGGAGTAACATTTTGAATCCCTTCATATGCCAATACATTTGATACATTAA
>OGVO01000229.1_pt1 | contig 10630 bp, 12 predicted proteins | sample 1575771 | NCBI WGS metagenome assembly OGVO01 (sample SAMN07581527, study PRJEB24739) | freshwater metagenome | place: Singapore | collected 2015-01 | reverse complement strand
GTAGCTAAGTATTAAGTATCTACCAGCCACTAGAAATAACTTTTTCCGCATAGGAGCGGTAAGTCTTGTATACTCAAATTGTCTAGTGGTCTCATTAAAATCTTCAAAAAAACTACCACTAATAAAATCAGTAACATCTGGTAGCACTGAGTTGGCTTGCTGGAAACTAACTGTTTGCAATCCAAATGTAGTGTACGCATATTGTAAGCCAGTAGCTCCTTCAGAAGCTGCAAGTTCCGTGTCTGTTAATCCACCAGCACCTACAATCTCGCGGAAGTTAAATGGGAATCTAGCGTTACCGCTATAAGAACCTGCTACTGCATTGTTAGTTGTATATACTACGAAGCCTGCAACGGTAGAAACTAGTGCAATAATTTCACCTCTTGCACCTTCTACACCACCGCCACCTGCACCAGTTTCTAAGCTAGGTACAAAGTCAGTAGGGTCTACTGTACTAGACCATGCAATACCATCTCTTGCCCAAGCAATTAAATATCCAGAGTTACTTAAGATGCCAATAATTGCATTAACATCTAATCCGTTTAAAATTGTAAGTACAAATTCATCTAATTCAAAGTTGTAAGTATAGCAACCGACTCCTTCAAAGTATATATAAGTAATACCACTAACAAATGCAGCCGTAACTTTATTACCTGCTTGCAATGGTACTTGTGTAATAGTTTGCCAAGTAGTAGAGTTTTCTTTTACTATTCTTTGCTGACCGCTAGAAGTAATACCTAATAATACTCTGTTTCCTAATGTATCTCGTAAAGAGAAGATTTGAGCAAAATCATCAGTATCTGCAAGAGGAGAAATTATTTGATTCCAACCAACTGCTGCTAAACCTTCATTAGTAGGAACTACATTATGACAGTAATAGATTTGTGGGATACCAATGTCTTTATCGTTGTCAGTACTGCTAGAAGTAGTTGGCACATAGTTAGTATCAGATTCTCTTAGAATTACAGTTTGCCCTTGATACTTAGATATCATGGGAAAACTTGCTGATGTTAGATTTGCTCTGTGAGTAACTTGTGCCATTTACTTAACCTTTCCAATGTGGAATTATTTCTTTAAAAAATAATATCACCGCTCCAAATGATGCTGTTATTGCTGCGCAAACTTTGATGAATTTAAGAACACCTTGTGCTTGAACAAAAACTTCTAATACTTCATTTAACTTAGGAGTTAGTGTATCTTCGGAGCTAAGATGTGCATCTAACTTAGCTCCTATATTTTGTATTGTGTGCTCTATTCTATCAAGTCTATCTCTTTCTTCCTTAGTCATGACTTGATAGTCCTTTCTTATCTTTCATCCCATTGAACAGAACCTTGCAAACCAGCTCCAACTACTACTGCACCGTTAGTTCTAATTGCTAATCCTTGATTAGGAGCTAAGATAATAGGAGCTTTACTCCAATCTCTTGCCATTACTGTTGAAGCTGTTAACTGATTAATAACAGGAAATAAATCTAATGGGTCAGACTCAAAATTAACACCAGTAGTTGTAAGACCCGCTGGAGCAAAGCGAATATCAACACCAGATGGATTTGGCTTAGCAGTATTCTTTCTAATTGATTGTATTGCTGTACCGCCAGTTGGAGCTGCTGCAGAAATTCTTACTAAATCAAATAAACTTCTAGTAGCTGCTGCTGTACCTGCAAACAATCCTGTTAAATCAGCTGCTGTAAGATACATACTTTTAACACCAGTATTAAAGATACTCCAGATACTAAGACCTGCTGTTACTGCTGAAGGTGCTACATCTACTCTTGCTACGAAACTATTATCTAACACTGGAAATACTTTATCTCCATTAGCTTGTACTTGCTCTACAAACGCTGCTTTACTAGTTACTCCTACTGTTAGTAAGTCAGCGGTTAATCCTGACTGAATCTGTGACATTTCTTTCTCCTTAGTTTTCTACAAAGTAATTAAAGTTATAAGTACCTCTAGCAAAGCCACTTACACATCTAGCGGTAAATACGATTGTGCCATTTACTAAACATCTTCCAGAGATTACAAATGCGTCCATCTCTAGTTCATCCCCTAAAGTATCTCCTACTTTAGACTGCATAGAAGCTGTAATTTTAGAGGTAGTTACTGCGTCTGCTACTGCGATGCTGGCTTTAGCTACTAACTGAGCGGGAGCTGCAAATGTAATCTGACCAGCTCTCAATGGATTAGGAGCTGTAACTCCTGCATACCAAGTAGTAGTTGCTAGCTCGTATACTCTGAATTGGTTAGCTACCGTATTGAAATACAAAGCTCCATTTTGTAGTGCAGCTCCTTGATTATCTACAGTAGGATTACTAGCTTTAGCTCCTAAGTATAACTTACCAATTGCTAGTGCTGTGGCTACTGCAAGAGCTGCTGCTTCTGTTGCTTCTTCTACTGCTCCATCTATTTGAGTGAATCCTACTACATAGATAATGTCATTTGCATTAGCAGGAAGTTCTAAGGTAAATGAACTAGTAGAAGTTTCTTCAAAGTCAGTAACTCTAGCTAGCGCCAATCCATTCTTAAATACATGAAGTGCATTAGCTCCTAGAGCATAAGTAAATTCAGTAAGAGTAAATACTGACTGTCCAGCAGTTGCTACAAATCTTTGTACTTTAATACTATCTGCTGGATTGACTTCTACAGGTGCAGCTCCTGGAGTCCATATACTGGCGTTCATTTAGTTTCTCCTTACATTCCTGTATTAGGAACATTATTAATCATGAGTTGTCTAGCCCAGATTGCTCCATCATTTCTAAACTGAGCTGCCTGTTCATCAAATCCAATTCCTTTAAATATAGTAGCTGCTGCATCATACAGTACAGCTTCCTTATATTCATTAGCAATCCAAGAACTAAAAGTTTCTTCACTTAACACTGGATGAATATAGCATCCTAGAATATACTGTTGCTCACTGGTGCTACTACGAATATTAATTACTTCTCCTGCTATGTATGCTATATCATCTTTAGCAATACCGTAGCTATCTAGTACTGCTTCTGGGCTTAAAATAGTTAAGAAATCTGTCCCTACAAACTCTCCAGTAGTTACATCTTGAGACACTTTTCTTATATATTTAAGTGCTCTCCATCTTGGCAGTAATGTTCTGTATTCCAGTTGTTGCTGGAAAGCTGCTGATGGAAAGTTAATACCAGCTTCAAATAAATCTTTTGCAAAAAAGTCTGAGGTATGGAGTTTCAATGTAGCATTCTTAACTGCCATTTTAGTAGCAGTTTCTAGGTCTGGTCTTTTAGTGAGCAGATATACTTCTGTTACTAAGTTAGCTAGTACTGAATTCATTGCCATGATTGAAACTCCATTTCCTTAATTAAATTACTGTTGTTTTGATTCTGTTGCTGACTGCATTTTAGCTTTAAGAGACTCTAACATTGCTTTTGGGTCTTGTTGAGTAGCTACCACTGGAGTCTGTTCAATCTTTTTAAGTTCTGTAAGAACTGCACCATCTCCGCTTACTTGACCAACTTCTTGCTTAACTGTGTTGTTAATACTATCAGCAAATACTGCACTACTTGTACCCATGTTATTTTCTGGGTTAGTAGCAGCTTTCATCTCAGCTAATACTTCAGCTCTAATTTTTGCTCGTAACTGAGCTTCAGGAGTAAGAAGTGTTGGGTCTACTTCAGTTTCTTCTGTATCAATATAGATACTAGGATTCTTAGAATATCCCTTGCCAGGAGTTCCTACTTCTGCGGTTAATTCTTCAATTTGCTTTTCATCTGCTGTATGGAACATACCACCAACAAACTCTGCAATTCTACCATCTTTAAACACATATCTCATAGATTTAATGTGAGATTTAAATACTTTATGTAAGCCAGCCATTTGATTACTCCTTAAGTTTAGTGTGAAAAGGAGAGAAGAAATTAATCCTCTCTCCGTATTACTTGCTAGAAATTAACCTACTGCACCTGCTGTTAAGTTGTAGATAACTGCGTTAGCTGGCGGGTTCTTAACAACACAAGTTAATTCTGTTGTCAATGTACCGCCAGTAGCATCAATACCATTATCTACTGCTTGGTTTGAATCATTGAAGTTTTTGCTTTGAGTTTTACGGTCGCCTAAGTAAGCAACTTTAAATGTACTCAAATCTACTGCAACAGCCATCTTAGCCCATTCAGTGTTACTATTGAACAAAGGATGCTCAATGATTCTGAATGTACCGCGAGCAATCTTAAATGTACTAAATTGTAAGCCATAGCTAGTTTGACCATCCATTAATTGATACTGACCATTTAAACGACCGATTGCATTAAGTACTTTCTTACCTGTACCACCAGTAAACAGTACACGCTCGTTAGCTACTTTTGGGTCTGTAGATTGGTTAAATACTGGGTCTAACATATTCTCTAATTGAGTGTAAGTTGTAGTAGAGCCAGCAGTATTAACGTTAGCAGAGCCGTAGTAGCTTGGGTAGAAGCTCAAGTTACCAATGATGTTAATCAAACCATCCATAGTACGGAAAGGTTGACCATTACGAGTACCTTGTGACTTCTGACCAAAGAACAATGCTTTCTCAATATCAGCAGCATGGAATGCAGCGCAGTCTTGTTTGCTTTCTGCAATATTAGTATCTCCAGCAATCATCATAGTTTGACGCATTGTATCAGAGATAGCCCAAGTGTTACGCAAAATCTGTGTAAGATTTGTGATACGCACAGGGTTAATATTTAATGCGTTAGGACGGATACTAGATTCTTCAAATGCAGAACCGACTTGGTATGCTTTATCGCCTGATGTTGCACCAGCAGCAGCAACTGTACCTACACCACGAGTTACAGAAACTGAAGTAGGAGATAAGATGTTATTAATCAGTACATTCTCCTTAGTACTGAAGATTTGCATTACCATACCTGGTAACAAGTTAGCTGTGCTAACTACTGGAAATACAGTATCAGCAGCAAGAATGTTTGCAGACAGTGCAAACTCTGGGAATAACATTGTTTTAGTGAAGAAACCATGTTCTGTCTGCACAGCAGTTTCATCACCTAACATAGATGTCATACCAAACAAAGGTGCTTGACCATTTGGCATCAAGCGAGTAATCATTGCCGCAAATGACTTCTTAGCTAAGTCTGTGGTTAGATTACCAGTATTTAAAATACCTGTACTCATTTTAGTTTCCTTTTCTGTTAATTAAATAATAGTAAGTCTTATTACAGACCAGTTAATGAAACAGTAGCTGCACCAGTACGTGTTAGTAAGAACCAGCTAAAGCCAGATGCTGGAACTGTACCTTTACCTACTAATGTAACTCCTGCACCTGCGCCGATAGTTAAGATTTGTGCTGATTGGTTACTAATTGCAAACACTATTGCTTCACCAACATCTAAACCAGCTACTGCATTTAAGATATTAACAGCAGTATCAGTAGTATCAGTTCTACCAACAGTTAAACCAGAACGGTAGTACAAGCCTTGTGCAAAAGCTGCTGCTGAGATTACTTGTGCAGAGTCTGCTGCTTGTGCTACTGGACGTGGCATTGCTAACCAGCCATCACCACCGCGTACTTCTGCTGGTACAGAACCAGCTTCTTTCCCGATTGGGCGTTTAAACATTTTATTTCTCCTATCAAAGATTAGTTAGTTTCTAGGACTGAAAGATTCCTAATTCTTTTTCCCAATCAATGCCAGAATTGCTTACTTTTGCAGCTTCTTCAGCTTTCTTCTTATCAGCGCCAGAAATAGCACCTAAAGTAGTAGTGAAGTATTCTTGTGCCATAGACTTAAGTTCAGCAGTAGTAGCATTTGGGAATTTACTTGCGAATTGCTGCTCAATCATACTTACTAGTGGAGCAGCTGCTGGATGTGCGTACGCAGGATTTTCTTCGCGTAAACTATTAGAGAAGTTTTGTTTCTTGATTATATCTGGGAGTTTTGCAATGAAACTTTCTTGCTGTTTAGCTAATGCTTGTTCAATGAGTTTAGAACTAGCTACTGCTGATTGAGCAAATACATTTTGTGATGCTTTATTCATGGCTCTAGCCATTGCTTGCATAGCGCCTTCACCACCTTGTTTAATAGCTTCTATATCTTTCTGGTCTAAGTTTTTAAGAAAGTTAAATTGACCTGCTACCTCTTGAATTTTCTGAGGATTGATTTCTCCCAGAAAGTTTTCAGGTTCATCGCCTTTCTTATTAGGGTCAGTTTCCCACAACTTAGCAAACTCATCTAGTGGGGATTTATCTTCTTCTGTAGAAGTTTCAGTACCATTAGGTACAACTCCATTAGGAGCTGCTGTATTACTGCCAGGATTACCAGTACTAGCATTCGGAGGAATGTTTCCTGGTAATGTTTGTTGTTGCTGTTGTGGAGCTGCAGGAGTTTCACCTGCTCTAAATGAATTCATTAAATCTGCTAGTGCCATGATATATTTCCTTTAAGTTTAGTGTTGATGATTGTGTGAGTTACTACTACTTACTACTCTGGATTTCTTAAATCTTCCAAAGCTGAAAGTTCTGCTGCTTGTGACAAATCTAATATGTGTCTTAGTATTGTCAGTTTACCAGTTAAATCTGCTTCTTGCTGTGCAAACTGCACTGGATTTAACGGGTCATAAGTTAAGTTAATTTTTTCTTCTGCTACATCTGAAATTAGATTTTGAATACCTACTTTCTGTAGGTTTGTAAGCATTACAGAGCTTTTGTATTCTGCTTCTGTTAGTTCATACTTAGCAAATGAATTGGTAATTAAGTTCATACCATTCTCCTATCGGTTATTAGTAATGTTGTTAGTAATGTTATTTACATTCTGCGTAGTTTTAACTTGCGGTGCTGGTGCAGAAGTTCCTACTCCTTGTGGTTTGTAACCAAACTGCTCTGGAGTCGGCTGAGGTGGAAGTTGTTCCTGAGTAACAGTTCCAGATTCTAAGCCTTTAGCAAATGCTGCTACTGCCTGTTGCCAAGCTACTACTGCTTGCTCGTATGCAATTTGTTCTGCTGACTTCTCAAATGGTTTTAAGTCTGCACCGCGTTGCTTCATTAAGTAGCTAAATAATGGAGCAATGTTATAACCACTAGCAAGTTGCTGGCTACTACCAAGAGATTGCAATGCTACTGTAAAACTATCTGCATCCATTAACTTATCCGTAGGAGTTAAACCATCAGAGATTTTAAATTGCATGATAGCATCTCTCATTGATACTGGGTCTATTTGCACAGCTTCTTGTTTAGACTGACTAAATATCTTTTCTGCTCCTTGATACTGCAAGATGTTAATTTTAATAATCTCTTTCATAGGAGTAAATACTTGAGACTCATATAAGATACTTGTCATCTGGTCTCTACCATTAGCGTTAGCCATAACAGTTTGAAACTCTGACTGTGTTTTATTACCTTTAACAAACTGTCCTTGTCTAGCCTTATTCTGTCCATTAGCTTCATTACCTAATGCTAGCACAGTTTGAATCTCTTGCAGTAGTATTCCTGACTGGTCATCACGGAATGGAAATGGATATACAGATTCTCCTACTGGCTTACCATAAGCAGCTGGTCTTACTGGCATCTTAGCGCTAGGATTATCTGAGTTAATTACATGCTCACTAATTCTACTTGGGTCATATAATACTCTATCACTAATAGCTCTGCGTCTAGCAGCAATTACTGAGTTCATCATAGCACTAGAAACTTGCTGAAATGGAACTGCGTTATCTGCTACAGAGTTAGTTTGGAAGTCTAATCCATCTTCATTAGGTACACCAAATAAGATTGGTAAGAATCCATGAGCATTAGTTTGACGCTCAATGTATACAGGCACAGAGTTATTAACCATAATGATTTTAAATACTTGTGGAGTATTACGCTCTGGAATATTTAAGTTAAAATCACTAGGTAAAATTTGTGCGTATACAGTAGTTACTAGATACAAGTCTTTGTAATCAATCTCTTTCTTAGAACCGCTAAGTTCCGCCCAAGCTAGCCAGTTTGTACCGCTGTTAGCTCTATCTTCTAATCCTGCTATAACTCCTGGTTTTACTTGCGGTACATAGTAGTAACTAGATTCTGTATCAAATACATTAGATAGTACTTGTGGAGATTCAAATGCCTCAGTTACATTAATACGATACTTAAGATTAGCTAAGAATCTTTTAAGTTTAATTCTACTCATTACTTCTGTATAGCCTGCATACTCACCATCGCAATACACTCTGCTAGGAGCTACAGATTTATCAAAGAAAGTATTGTAAGGGTCACGGCGTCTTAGTACATTGCCTGCCCAAACTTTGTTAGTAACTTTAGCTTGTGCTCCACTTCCTTGCAAGTCTGTTTGCAGAGCAGCTGTATTCCATTGTTCCCAACTAACTTCTATTGCAGAGCGGTTATATTTAAAGCCGTCTCTGAAGAACATTAGTAACTCTCTTGTCCAGCCAGCTCTAATTTGCTGTTCCTCAATAACAGATTCCAGCATCAATGCTGCATCTATAAACTGTGGAGGAGCTGCAACTCCGAAGATTGGTGAGCCAGTAAGAAATACTGATGCCTGATAAGTAGTTGCTGCTTCCACTTGTGGCATAACTACTGGAATAGTAATGTTCTGGAAACGATTAGTATCGCCGTATTTATTTGCTACTTTCGCGCGTTGATGGTCTCTAGTTTTATCAGCTTCTCTCATGTACTGAATATCTATCTGACGCATCTGCTCACGTAAGTCCCAGATACTATTATCGTAGTTACTAATATGTTTTACATACTGTGCAATTCCGTCTTGTGATTTCTTATTAGGAAAAAATGGGGTATCTGCTGTTGCCATTTGGTTCTCTCTTTCTAAAATGAGTTAGTTACATATTCATCTGGTACTTCAGTAACTTCTTCCGCTTGGATAATAACATTACCTAGCTGAGCAAGTTCTATGTAAGTATCAAAGGCTCGTTTTGCATAACTTAGTAAGTCTAGTATACCATCCACATTATCTCTTTTAAGTACATTGTACTGGGAGATTTGAAAGTGAACAGCTGCTCTCTGGCTAGGATGTATATATAGTTCGCCAGCAGTAAGCTCTTTAAACATATTAAGTATGCGAGTAGTCTTACTTAGTGAGCCTGAGTAAATATCTACACAATTCATTCCTACTATCTGAAGTTGCTGGCAAACATATTCAAACCAGTAAAGTAGCGAGTACTGAAATGCGTTAGATTCTACTACTATTAATTTACAGTTGTGTCTTAGTGCTAGTTCTAGAGCTTTTCTAATAGTTTCTCCAGGACTTAATCTATCTTCTATAATTTCTTTTGCTACTGGTACTGCATCTAGTAGCTCAAAGTAACCAATAGATACTGCATCTGAGTTAGCTTTATCATTTGATGGGTCAATAATAATAAGACTAGCTACAGGTATTTCAGCTTCAGTGTATGGATAGTCTGGAAGTTTGCTTAAATCTAGTATCTTATTTACTGAAGCATTCTCATCATTTAATACTTCTGCGTAGAAGATTTCAGGATGCCCAGAAGCTAAGTCATTTTCAAACTCTTGTAGTAACTGAGATAATGGCTGTAAATCTTCCCACAATGATTCACCAGAACTTAAGATTCCACCTACGATAAACTTAGTCCAGCGAGGATTAGCTTTCAGTTTGCGTAAGATACTATTCTTAGTAGGATACATATTACCTACAAAGATAAACATACAACCGTGTGGAGACTTAGCTTTCATAGCTGTACCGTACATCCACTGTTCAAGAGCTGTAGATTGTACTACTGAATCTGCACACTCTCTAGTTTGTATATCTTCAAATATCATTACATCAGGGCGTTCATTCTTTAAGTTTAAGCCCCGCAAGCTAGTGCCAGCACCAAGTCCTGCAAGTATGATATTTCTACCGCGGAAGCCAAACTTCTTTAAATCTTTTCTATCTGTTTCTAGTCCTAATCTCCAGTCACCAAATACTTTCTTAATATTCTCTTCATCTAACATATCTTGAATATCACTAATAATATTCTCTGCTAATGTGGCAGTTGAGGAGATTACTAAGATAAACTTTTTACTAGTAAATAGGATACAGAACAGAACATACAGTTTAATAATTGTAGTCTTACCAAAGCCACGCGGAAGTCCTATTGCTAGCTGTGGAAAAACTCTTACTGCAAATGTGAAGCTAAGTAGCCAGTTCCAAATAGCAATAAATACTGGCGGTAGTAAGTACTTAAAAATGGAAGGCATTGCTAAGCCAGCTAGAAAATCTGGAGACTGTTTAGCAGCTTCTATTACTTGGTCTGTGGAATAGAGATTTTCGCTAAGTTCTGTTTCTGCTCCGAAACTAGGTTCAGGAGTTGCAGGCTCGCTTGCGCTTGGTTCTACCATTACTCCTGCTAACTTCCTTATTGCTTCTTCTCTTTCCTGCTTACTAAATCCGAACTTATCTTCTCCAGTCATTTTCTATCTACTTTCTCAACAGAACTTACCATTCTGCTTACTTGTGAATTAATAGACAATAGTAGTTCTTTTGCAGAAGCCTTATTAGCTTCTAGCAATCTTTCTTTAACTGCCTGTTGTCGTACTGCTTCCAATTGCTTTCTGAGTGCTGCTGTCATCTGATTTACCTACCTTACTTAACAGTGATTTAGCATCTATAGTTACTAACTCTTGTCCAGACACTTCTACTACTTGGTTATTAATATC
>OGVO01000228.1_pt1 | contig 10639 bp, 22 predicted proteins | sample 1575771 | NCBI WGS metagenome assembly OGVO01 (sample SAMN07581527, study PRJEB24739) | freshwater metagenome | place: Singapore | collected 2015-01 | reverse complement strand
GTTTCCCAGTCACGAACCAATGAGTGTTTCCCAGTCACGATACCAAAGGGTTTAATCCAAAGTATTGGAAAGAATGGTGGGATCAACTAAACTCTGACGAAAGAGAAAAAAGAAAAAGAAATTGGGAAGAGCAAGGCAGATTAGGCGTAATAAGACGCTTTGAGAAAATGACACCAGAGGAAAAAAGACAATCTACAGAAAACGCTAGAAAATCTTTAGCTGATAAAATCTCTGCTATGACAGAAAATGAAAAGAAAATTCAAAATCAAAAAAGATCAAAAACTCTTAGAGAATTTTGGGATGATAAAGAATTATCAATAAAATCAAGAGAAGTCATTTCTGAAAAAAGTAAAGAATCTTGGCATTCAAAAACAGAGGAAGAAAAATTAGTTATAAGAAATAAACTTTCTGATGGCGCTAAACAGCATAGACAAACTCTTTCTAAAGAGGAAAAATCTAGAAGAGCAAGAAAGTCTAAAGAAAATACACCTATGCTAACGTGTTCTGTTTGTGGATCTAGTCAAATGAAGCACCACATTAACAGATTCCACAATGAAAATTGCAAGAAGAGGATTAATTAATCCTCTGCTTTATTCCGAGAATACCTCTTTTAGCCATAGAAGCAATTAGTTCTCGCGTTTCTGGTGCTATTGTCCAATCTGGACCGAATCTTGCGCGGAACCTAGCCAATCTTAGAACTCTTACTGGATCTTCTTCGAATGCGTTCGAAGTATGTCTGAGAACTTTATTTTTTAGGTCTTCTTGCCCGTTGAACGGGTCAATTAGATTACCTTTTTCATCTAGAGCCATTGAGTTGATGGTCAGATCTCGCCGACCCAGGTCCTCTTCCAGCGTCACGTCAGTGCCAAACTCTGAGGTAAAGCCCAGGTAACCAGTACCTGTCTTTTTCTCTCTACGAGCCAGAGCGTATTCGTCGCCAGTTTCAGGATGCAGGAATACAGGGAAATCAGCGCCGACTTTTTCGAAGCCAGCAGCCAGCATTTCTTCGACGGATGAACCGACTACTACATAGTCTTTGTCTTTGGGTTGCAGACCCATCAGCATGTCACGGACTGCGCCGCCACAAAGGTAAACTTTAGCATTTTTCATGTTGTTTCACTTTCAATTTATATAATCAATCTATAATAAAATTATGCTATTGTCAACCGATTCTTTTTATAAATACATGTGTAGGTCGCGGTGACCGGGAAGAAACCCACCTACTCTAGAACATTCGTGTAAAAAGGAGTTCCAGCTATCATGGTTATTTATTCTGCTTATACCTATTACATAGGTTGGTCATTATTAAACAAATGGTATTATGGCGTTAGATTTGCAGAAAATTGCAAAGTTGAAGATCTTTGGACAAGTTACTTTACATCTTCTAATTACGTAAAAGAATTTGTAGAAAAATATGGTAATCCAGACGTTGTAAAAATAGATAAAATTTTTATTGATAAAAATGCAGCAATAGAATACGAACATTCAGTATTAAAATTTTTGAAAGTATCTTCTAATAAATTATGGTTGAACGCTTCTATAGGTAAATGTCCTAGCAGAAAAGGAAAAACACTTACAGAAGAATCTAAAAATAAAATTGGTCAAGCTCACAAGGGCAAAGTAGTTTCAGCTGAAACTAGAAAGAAGATCAGTGAAAAACTAAAAGGTACTTCAAAACCAAAATCGGAAGAACATAAGAAGAAAATTAGTGAAGTCCAAAAAGGCAAGAAAAGAAAACCTCTTAGTAACGAATTAAAAAAGAAACTTTCAGAAATTAAAAAAGGAAAGAAAACAGGTCCTTTAAGTGAAGAAACAAAATTAAAAATTTCTGCTGCTTTAAAGAATAAAGGTTGAGCATTCCTTGCGGAGTTGAGCCTTCTCATCGCGACGGATCGCCTTCTTGGACTTCTGGTGTGCACCCTGCTTCTTGGTAATCAGGTGCTGAACGAAAGGATTTCGTTCCTTCTTAAGTTTTACTTGTTTAGTCTTCATGACTTCCTCCTATAAAAGAAATATTTATTCCAAAACACTGAACTTTTCTTTCAGACGCAAGAACTCAGCATACTCGGCATCGGCCTTCAACTTCTTAGCTTCGGCGGTAGCTTTACGCTTTTTAGCAGCTTCTTCTTTCCGCTTGGCTTCAGCCTTTTCACGAGTAGCTTTTTCCTTTTCGGTTTCTACTCGATCAAACTCGTATATGACATTCAAATCATAATCATCGTCATAGTAACCACGACAAACACTGAAGTCAAAGCGGCCTTCGCCGACCATACCTTTTTCTTTGGCCTTTTCAACTACTTCATCTATGTAAGCTTTCACTCTTTCGGCAGTGCCTTCAAAGCTATACCGATCACAGTTTAATTTATCATAGTTTACATACACGCCATCTTCATTTTTACGGCTCATTTTACAGTCTCCTTTTTCCTTATAGAATCAGTATATACTATTTGAAAGAATTTGTAAATAAAAAAATGTTGTCAAAAACAATAAAGTTAGTTGACAACATTCTGACACATGGTATAATTGGATTATCATCCATAAAAATAAAAACTGATTCTACAGTAGTTTCAGTGAACCTGTAATAGGAAGTAGTTCCTCATGGGAGGCAGGTCCTATAGCAATGCAAGTATTAGTAGGAATGTTGTTAAATTCCGTTCTACCTGCATCAGTGATAAGAGCAGTAATTAAGCCTGCATCTTTAGCTTTATTTAAAACCTCAAACAATTCTTCTTCTGAATTAACAGAAACAGCTATCTTGGTAAATGGACCAGATAGCCATTCTTTTACGTTTGGATGTTCAAGATTCTCAAGCGTAGCTTTCATGCTTGCATGAGCACCTTGTGCAATTTGTTTTCCCAAACGCATGTTCAGGTCTTTTCTCATTACAATAATTTGTTTCATTTCTTTTCAAACCTATTTGGTAACAACTCAAATGTATCAGTATCAAACATGTAATCTTTTACAGTAACGGGAACTGCATACTTTATCGAACTTCTTTGTATGACCATTGGATGTGTCAAATGTTCTTTCAGCTTCTTATGAAGGAAGTTCAAATTTTGTAAATTATCTGTATAGTTTGCTGATGAAATGGTTCCTTGATATACAAACTTTCCGTCTTTGTCTAGGAACCTAAAATCTACTCTTAGTGACATTATTTATTATTCTTCTTAGGAAAGCAAGTACATTTATCACTACATGCCTTTCCAACAAAGGCAAACGTATTTGGACATATCTTTTTCATGTTAAGATCCTTTCTGTGATAATTCTTCAGTTATCTCTGCAATAGCTATTCGCTCAAGTTCTTTCACCGGATCAAGACCCATAACACAATACATATCTCGAATGAGTTCATTATCAAGCTTTGTTTTGAGTGGAAATGAAACTCCATCTTTCTCGGCAATAAATGACATAGAGCATTGTGAAAGTATTTTCCGCCGTCTGTTAAGCCAGTGACTTTGTAACCTAGAATGTTAAAATTCATATTACCACTCATCATAACTTTTCTGTTGTTGGATATCTTGAAGTGCCTTGATCAGAAGGCTTATATTTGAGATGGGGATGGACGATGATTCCGTCCGCCCCCAATAATTATCTTCGTGTGTTATTGACACTGTTTTACCATCGTAATAGATTACAGTATTTTCATCGACTCGACATTTGTAACTCATTTTTGAGTGTTCTTTTCCAAAATCTTTTTGGCTTGGTCGTGGTTAATTTTTTCAAATACTTTACCAAGACCATAGTATACATTATCCCAGATGAAAACAAATGGTTGGTGAATAAGTTCCCATGTGAGACTTGTAGGCCATAGAAGAACCCACGATGCAACACGGTCTTTGTTATTCTTGACCGAATATCTGTAATCATTTGAATTTAGGAATGCTTGAAAAGAAGTATCACGGACTTCATCGTGTAGTTTTCGGTTCCATTTTTCTTGATCTTCTTTCCAACTATCGTAATCATGTTGAATGTGATCTGCATTTCTCTTGATATATTTAGGAAGTCTCCAAAGTGCGGTATAAACTGCTCCGATTGCACCATAGAATACAACATATACAATCATCATGAATGGATTCGCAGTAAGTGCTGTCCACACAGGAATTGCAAACAGGAATTGTGCCACTACAAGGCTAACAAAAATTACTGCTGTTCCCAAAATAAAACTATCAACGGAACTTGCCCAAAGTATACCTGACAGAACAAGTAAACCGAATAGTCCTAGCCAAAGACCACCGGCGCTAATTAACATTGCTTCAAACAAAATCATTTCTCCTCAATCAATTATTTGGAAAACCATAACGAATTTTATATGCTTTTTTCTTGGGGTACCAGAAACCTTCTTTCACTTCAAAGGTTTGTGGATCAACATACTTTCTATATATTGACTTTTCACTAGTTTCATCATCAATCTCAGTAACAGAAATTCTATAAAGCGGACCATCCAACAAAAGTCCTTCCAGTGTTTCCGCCATACGAGCCTTTGCAGAATACAATAGTTTATCGAACATCCCTGTTGGTGCTGTCATAAATGCAGACTGTGCTCTTGCAAAAGCAATACACTCGGCATCCAAATACTCACCATGTTCTAATACACCAACATACCATTTTTCAAATGAAGTTGTAATATCAGCAACTTCAAATTTTTTCGGTAGATCTTCCCATTTACTTTCACCAGTCATTGGTATGACTTCGATACTTTCAATTTTCATTTTCTATTCTTTTCCTTCCAAATTTTACGTGATACAGTTTCATAAAGATCTTCATAACCAGTTTCCACTGCAGCATCAGATCCACCGAGTTTGTGATGAAAGAGAGCAGGATTTCCAGTTTCCTTGCAGAACGAGTCCATCTGTTGAAGTTCGTCAGCAAGTTCCATCATTGCCTTGCTTCCATCGAATAACTCACCTTTCCAGTTGAGTTTCAGTCCGTAGCAGATCACATTGATGCTATAGTAGTCTACAAGATCTGAAAGATCCCAAACTTGTTCTTTGGTGAGGAATTGAGCTTCATCTACTAAGAGATAGTCATAGTTCTTCTTGATTATCTCTGAGACCATGTCTGTAGTATTTATCAGCATACACTCGGCCTCAAGACCGATACGACTTGAGATAGTAGTCGTGCGATCATCCGTCGCTGGTTTGATGAGCAAAGTACGATAGCCCTTCTCACGCAACATGAAGTTTTTGGTGAGAAGGGCGAGTGTCTTGCCAGAGTTCATTGAGGAAAATACGAAGGTGAGTTTAGCCATCTTTTCTCTCATGTTCTTGTATGATCTGATAGACCTCTTTTAGAGGTTTACCGAAAATATGATGCACATGGCCACTAGCATGAACATATTCTGCAGCGATTTCTGATAACCGACAGTTACTTTCTATGAGTTCTTCAATCTTTTGCTGATTTAACTTTAACGCAGCATTCCATGCCAGTCTCATCATATCCTTTTCATTAGCATAACACTTTGGATGTGAAACTGCGTCAACCATCTTTTTTGTATTTTGACCAAAGAATTCTTCGAACTCTCTATCATAGTTCATTTAACTTTTCCTCACAGTTAAAAATCTTTGTCCAAAGTGGCTGTTTTGCTTTCCAGTTCTTGTTATTCGATTGTGGAAGAAATTCTGGTTGAAATTCTTTTGGTTTTAATTTTAGAGGTTCAATTCCGATATTTAAGATCTCATCAGCGTATGGAGAACCAGAATAGAACCAAGGTGGCATATCAAATCCTGGATTAGATGATTGCTGACTTACAATTTCATACACTCGATCTACGATTTGTGATAGTGAAAAATAATTTTCATCTACTTTAAGTAAATCGTTTGTGCTGTCCCTCAAAACTCTCATTTGCGTTTCTCCCAATTACCCATTAGACTTGTTGCGTGTAGCATGTGCTTGTGTAGTAAACCGTCATCATGACTTGTCTGGACTAACCGCTTCTTGCCGAGGATCTCATTGAACCGATAACGATTGTCATCAAACAGAACAAAGTCTTCCACGTCAGTCGCAAATGTTTCCAGATAGTCCTTGACTTCGTTACCACGATCCCACTTCTTTTGAACTGCAAAGTTATCAGGGTCTGTCTTCCAAGGTGAAGCAAAGTCACCACGGAACCCTGAGTTAGCAAACGCAGAACGAACCCAATGCTCGATCATAGTATCGTCGTTGCGAAGTCCATTCTTCCAAGTCGACATGAGAACGAACTCAACAGGATACGTGTCGTGGATCTTGTTCATAAAATCTACAGCTACAGGATCAAACCGCTGCCACATTTTGTAGACTGCGTTGTGCGCAAAGTGAACACGGTTCGACGTAAAGACACCGTCGATATCGAGGAAGATTAGATATTTTCTAGACATTTCACATAACTCCATAGATAGATACATCATATACTATTTCTGGTAAATGTAAACAAAAAAGATAGGAAACAATTAAGTTTCCTCTCCCTTCATATGTTTATTGATTTCTTTACGATGTTCTTCATCGCGAATTTTATCGCGAAAGTCGATGCAGATACAGCACCAGCAGTGATCAGGTTCGCTCTTCTTACCCTTCATGTTGATGTTTGCAGCTGCAGGATGATTTGCAGCACGATGAATTCCACGATGTTTTCTATTACGACCTCTGCCGTAGACTGGTGATTTTGCCATCTTTTCCTCCTAGGTTGTTAAACAGCCTAGAAGTCGTCGTAAAACTTTCTGTAATGGATCATTTATTCCTCAGTTGTAAAAGATGTGAGAGTCGATACGAACCTGCTCATCGTAGTCAGTCACCCAGAAGGGTGTGACGTAGTGAGCGTGGTACATGATCGAACCATTTGTCGGATCAGTTTCCTTGCCGTACTTAGCAAGGACGTCTGCTGCGATAGCAAGGGACCGACTCCACATTACTTCAGAGTCGATAGTGTCGGGTTTACCATCGCAGTACCAGCTATACTGGCACTTGTCACGAATAGGGTTACCATCTTCGTCACGTTCTGCTTGATAAACTACATCACAGATAGTGTCAGGATAATCTTCATGATATACTCGATTAATAGTTGCCCAAGCAATAGCTCGTTTACCTTGTTCTCCATCAACAGAGGCTTCATGATAAACGTTTTTTGCAAGGCAGGTGAGTTGCTTTTCGTACTCAATCTTTGCAACAGCTTCGATTGCAAGTTTTTCTTCGGCGTGAAGTTCAGAGATAACAGAGTCGATCTGCTGACTCATGATGGTTTTAAGTTCTTCAAATCGACTGTTTTCTTCTTGAGTATGAAGATAGAAAACACCGACCATCGAACCGATAACGGCCATATTGGCACCTATCATGAGTTGAGTTGCGAGTTTCATATGATTCTCTTTTGTTACCTTATAGAATCAGTATAAACAATTCCAGAGTGAATGTCAACCACTTCTTTGCAAGAACTTGAGAGTTCTTGTAGCCCAGCCCTTCGCCTTGTAACCTTGACTCCAAGCTTTGGTGCAGTCTGGCCACTTGATGTACCAGAGTTCGTTCACGTTTTCAATAAAACATCTATTATACATTAGTCGGCTCGTTCTTCATCAGAGTCGTGATCGGGTGATTGCGATAGCTCTCTTTCAATCTGTGAGACTCAAGCTCCCTGTCCCATTCATTTCTTTCGGCCCACATGATCTGTCTGCTCATGAAGGGTACTGCGACTGTTTTACCTATGTACTGATTGGTCTTATTCTTCAGGACAACGTATTCGTCTCCTTCTCGATACGCAATGATATGCGCTTCAGCACGACCTTCAAACGACGCGTTTTCGTAGATTTCTTTTGATGAGTAGATAAGAACTTTTACCATGTTTCACTCCAATACATAGACTACAGGTTTTGTGTCAATAAGTGTATTCTCGATGATAGCGGCAATTACGTTCCAGTCGCCGTTTGCAAGACCTGCACCGATCTTTGGCATCGCGATCTCTTTGATACCCCACAAATTGATCTTACGAAATGCTTCTGCAATTGCCCAGTATGAAACGTATACACGAGAACTATCTCGACCATAATCCTTCTGAGTGATGGCGTTATGGATCACCTTACCATCGTTTTGAACTGACACGATGATGGTTCCTAGTTCAAGACCGTAACTGTTGTACGAGTCGTTGTAGTCCTGATAAGCCTGAGGATACTTTTCACGAATAAATTTCGCCACACCAGAGCGCATCACACCATGGCTATTACATCCGTGAATGATATGCTTAATGTTTGTCTGAAGCAAGTCTCCGGTGATATATTCAATCTTCATTTCACTTTGCTTTCAATAATATGCTACAGAACTGTCTGTAGCAGTTTTCCCAAGTCCATTTATGAGAACTATTATAAATTAATTCTCTATCTAAGTAAAGGCATTTTTCAATTGCGTCAGATAAATTTTCAGATAAGTAACCATTTACACCTTCTTCTATGATATCTTTCGGCCCAGTTACTGGATATGCTGCAACAGGTGTTCCACAAGCCATAGCTTCTATGTTGACTACACCGAACGTATCAGTTTTGGAAGGAAATACAAAAACCGTTGCTTTACGATAATAGTCTCCGAGTTCTTTTCCTGTCTTTTTGCCTACGAAAAGTACATCTGGATATTTTTTCTTGAGTTCTTCTAGATATGGTCCATCACCAACGAGTATCTTCTGAGCATTTGGCGTGTCAATAGAGCAAAAATCATCAAGACCCTTTTCATGACTCACTCTACTAACGCACAACAATGTAATGTTTTCAACTACGTTTTGGTCTCTTTTTTCTGAATAAAAAATGGATCTATCAACACCACGAGTCCAAGGTCGAATGTCTTGTGTGAACCCTCTATTTCTTAGCTCTCGTACCATACTTTCTGTTGTAGTAAGTATGGTGGACGCTCCTCTATAGAGATATCGCATCCACTTCCATCCTAGATCTATCGAAACGAAAGACCACTTGGCATTCACAAACTCTGGAAATTTTGTGTGGCATGACGTTGAAAATGGTATACCCAATCTACGACAAGTCCTAGAAAAAGCGATGCCTAAAGAGCCTTCTGGTGTTGCGATATGTATATGATCCCATTTTTGTTTTTTCAGTAACTTTCGTATATGAAAAGGATTTGGTATGCCTATCTCTATCTCTGGATAGAACCAAAGAGAAAATCTAATAGTGCATCTGCCGGGATGATATACATGAACAGTGTCGCCGTGTTTTTTTACTTGATCTACCAAGTTGGAGAGAGTTGTCACAACACCGTTTACTTGGGGATGCCACGCATCAGTTATCAGTAATATCTTCGTCATTTTTTATGTACCCATATTCTATTATCTCGAAATGTCCGTTCACGTGCTCGACTATAGCAGTTCCAGATTCTACCCAGTCGCCACAGTTCATGTATTCAATGTCGCCGATATTCTTTATTTTTGCAACATGAATGTGCCCGCAAATAATACCATCATAACCTTCTTCCTTGCAGTATTCGGAAACATGATCTTCAAAGTTATTGATAAAGTTGAGCGCTTCTTTTGTATTCTGTTTTAGCCATTTGCTTAAACTCCAATATTCTAAACCAAGTAAGTTTCTGATTTTATTGAAGTGTATGTTTACCCATATCATGAAATTATAAGCAATATCGCCAATGTGCATCAACCACTTTTTATCTACCATTAATGAATCAAAAAAATCACCGTGTATTACAAGATAGTTTTTGCCGTTTATTGCGTGATAGTCTATACGATCAAGCAGTTTAATGTTGCCAATTTCAATATCAAACTGCAAAAACTTTCGAAAAGCTTCATCATGGTTGCCCAGAATGTAATAGACATTTGTTCCGCGTTTTGCGGATGTCAATACGCGTCTAATCACGTTTGCGTGGCTTTGTGGAAAATACCATCGCTTTTGAAGCTGCCATCCGTCTATAACGTCGCCAACAAGATATAGGTTTTCACATGTGTTTGATTTTAAAAAAGAGCAGAGTGCATCTGCCTGGCAACCTCTGCTCCCTAAATGTATATCAGATATAAAAATACTTTTATAATGCATTTGTACTCTCTTTCTGATTATTTATTGAATCTCAATAAAAATCCCATCTTTTAGTTTAAAGGATTTCACTGGATGTGAAAGATTTCCAATGCGGCGAAGATATTCGCGACCACCATCAATTGCAACATCTCCGACAGATCTAAAATCATGTCGATGTTGACTGTAGTGAAGTTCACCATCCACCTCAACCATATCGAACTGCAAGTCTTCGATCCGATCAGCAGCGGTAATCATAAGTCTACCTTGTGCATCTTGATAGAGACCGAAATATCTGTTGCCAAATTCTGGATGAGGTGTTTCACGAAAGAAAATATCTGCCGCAACCGTTGCGTGCTTTGAAATAGCAGATGTACAGACGTATTTGATTTCAACCCCATCCTTTTCAGAATAGAGTTGTGCTGCTTTTTCTACGTTAAGAAGCGGATTATGTTGGATTTTCATTTGATTCCCATTATAAAAATTCCTATGGAACCAATATATTCCATAGGATAGAAATGTCAACCTAATTCGTACCAGTAACCAACCATATTCCAGGTTCTTGCCATATTTGCCGTCATTTGAACATGTGCTTTATCTTCTGTTTGCTCTATTATGACGGGAGCAATACCTTCTTCGTGGCAAAGTGCTTTATATGT
>OGVO01000227.1_pt1 | contig 10664 bp, 23 predicted proteins | sample 1575771 | NCBI WGS metagenome assembly OGVO01 (sample SAMN07581527, study PRJEB24739) | freshwater metagenome | place: Singapore | collected 2015-01 | reverse complement strand
AAGTTGATGAAAAAGAATCTGACGCCCACAGAAGTCTTTGCAACTCTATCCATGTACCTAACTTCAATCCAGGATCACCGGTCCAAGTAAAGAAGTTACTGGATGTACTTGGTTGCAAAGATATTCCATCTACTAATGAAAAGGATCTTAACAAAGCAGCGTATCGTCACCCTCTGAATAAGTTTCTTATTGATAAGATTCTAGAAATTCGTGGGCTTAGGAAATTAGCAACAACTTATCTTCGCCTGGATTCTGATGCAAAGAAAAATGGTGAAGGTGGATCAAAGGAATATCATGGTAGAATATTATACGCACTTAATCCGCATGGTACCGATACAGGACGGCCTGCAAGTAGAGAGCATCATTTCTGGACAGGATTACAAATTCAGAACATTCCTCGTGGCCGAGAGGTTAAGCAAACTATCAGAAGTTCTGCCGGTTTCTACCTCGGAGAGTCTGATCTTGAACAGGCTGAATCCAGAGACACTGGGTATATTTCTGGAGACACCAAACTTATCTCCGCAGTATCCGGGACACGCGACTTTCATTCAGTCAATGCGTCTGCATTTTTCGGTCGCTCATATGATTCTATCTACGATGATGAACTTAGAAAAACCAAAGATAAAGCATTGCGAGATTTGGCAAAACGCGTCAATCACGGAGCTAACTATAACATGGGGCCCGCAGTCTTAGTTGACACCATGGGGCTAGAAAAGATTTGGGAGGCTAAGAAGTTACTAGGCCTCAAGCATCTGTTTGATCCAATTAAAATTGCTGAAGAACTTCTCGCAAGATTCCATACAACTTATCCAGCAATTAAAGGAAAATATTATGTCTCAGTCGTCAATGAAGTTGGAACAACAAGAAAGCTTACGAGCAGAGCTTTTCACCATACACGATTTAATGAAGAGCATTACGATGTTCGAGAATACATTGAAGATGGTGACTGGACTAGATACTGCTTCGGAAACCCAGATAAGAATAAATCTGATCTCAACGCGTACGTTGCTCATGGACCACAATCGCTTAACGCTCGAACGCTTAACGAAGCTTACATGCTAGTTTTCTATGAAATCGCGCTCCCGCATGCAAAAGACTTCAGATTGCACAGCCAGATTCATGATTCTATTTTGTTCTCGTATCGGCAGGGAAAAGAATATCTCGCTAACAGAGTACGCGATCTTATGGAAATTCCTGTTACGGTCCGCGATGTATCTGGAACTTATAGAAAGTTCACAGTCCCAGCAGCCTTGAAACTAGGGAAGATTGATCCCAAGAGTGGGGAATTGGTAAGAGCAGTTTATTGGAGTGAAACTGAATGATTAATTATTTCGAGGGTACTAATGTTCGCATTGCAGAAATTCATATTTCATCTAAAGAATCAATCGAAGCATTTAAAGAACTTGTACAAAGAGCCACAAACTTATGGCCAGATGCGCCGCCAGAGATTAAAAGATTTGCAGATCAAGTAACCAATGGGGCCGTGCTCCAAGACTACGACGCTCAAGCACTAAGTGCTAGGCCAGGCCGCCGCTCCTAATTAACAATCAAAGGTTCTTATGTCCGAGGATTTCCTTTCCTCATATCTCCAATACGCATCTAATACGGAAGTCCCAGCTATTTACCATCGTTGGTGTGCTATCGCCGGATTGGGTGCTATTCTAGGCAGGAGATATTATTTCAATCACGGACACTTTACTATCAATCCTAATATTTACTGCATGCTTGTTGGTGTTTCAGGTACAAGAAAATCCACCGCTATTAAACTAATCCGGAAACTGCTTACTGAATCTGGTTACCATACATTCGCAGCTGAAAAGACTACGAAAGAAAAATTTATTCTTGACTTATCAGGTGAGGTTGAAGAATCACTGGGCGGTTATGGGAAGAAACAAGTAGATATGGAGAAACTACTTGATTCAAATCTCTGGGGTGACGATGATTCATCTACTAAACCTGATGCAGAAATGTTTATTGCTGCTGACGAGTTCAATGATTTCTTCGGCAATGGTAACATGGAATTTATATCTCTCTTAGGAACTCTCTGGGACTATTCAGGTATTTATAGAAATCGGATTAAGAATGGTAAGTCAGTTAGTATCAATAATCCTACAATAAGTATTCTCGGCGGTAATACTCCAACCAATCTTGCACTGGCATTTCCAACAGAAAGTTTAGGACAAGGATTTTTCTCAAGATTATTGTTTATTTATGGAGAACCAAATGGAAAACGAATTACATTCCCTAAGCCCCCAGATCCAGGAAGCACTCAAGAGATCGTTGGATCCCTCAGAACCATACGATCGAAAGTATTGGGGCAAAGTACGTTATCAGGTAGAGCAGAAAGAATCCTTGATAAAATCTATTCAGGATTCATTAGTCTTGATGACGTTAGATTTGAATCTTACTCAACCAGAAGGTTTGCCCATCTACTCAAACTTTGCCTTATCACTTCTGCAAGTAGAGTTTCTACAGAAATTACAGAAAGAGATGTTATCTATGCTAATACCATACTTACACATGCAGAGCACTATATGCCAAATGCTCTTGGAGAATTCGGAAAAGCTAGACACTCAGATGTAAGCCATAAGATTGTATCATTAATTAATCTAGCTGAAGGAGTAGTAACATTTAAAGATATATGGAAACATGTAAGTTCTGATCTAGAAAAGATGTCTGATCTTGCAACTTTAATGCAAAATCTAGTTGCTGCTGAAAAGATCCAGAGTTTGGCTGGTAAAGGTTTCCTGCCTAAGAGAGCTTTACTAAGAGAGATTGAAGATGGTTTGGTTGATTATTCACTGTTAACTGATGAAGAAAGGAACATGCCGAAATGAGTAACGAAAGTATTGCAATTGGTTTTGTTCAGATTGCTGGACACACTGAAGGTTTTGATAACCAAATTGTGCGCTATGATAAATTTGTAGAGCTTCTTTTCAAGCAAGAAGACGAGAAATCTATGGCTATGCACGCAGCACTCGGTATTTGTGGGGAGGCTGGTGAGCTTGGAGATGCTATTAAAAAGATCTATGTGTATAACAAAGAGCCTGATATGCATAATATCATTGAAGAACTTGGTGATCTTAGATTCTTTATGCAAGCTGTAATGAATCACTTCGGGATTTCTGAACAACAGGTATTGCAGTATAATGCGGCGAAGTTGAGTAAACGGTACCAGTCTCTAACATATTCAGATCAAGCAGCACAACTTCGAGCAGATAAGAATGACTCAAACAACCCTTCCTACTAAGAGAAAGACTAACACTAAACTCTATGCAGTAGCGTTTAAAGAGTTAGCTTTAGCATTACATGGGCCGAAGAATCTATCTAGACCTGAAATTGGAGAAGTTACAGGATTGACTAACTCCACAGTCTCTAGATGGATACAGATGCTTAGAGACGCCAAGCTAGTATATGTTGCTGATTATCGTAGAGATAGTGATAGAGGAAATTGGATAGAATTATTTCATTGGGGATATATGAGGCCAGATGCAACGAGACCAAAAAGAATGAGTGATAGGGAATATAGAAGTAGATATAATATCAGACGGCAGAAACGTGTGATTATAACTGAGAAAGGATTGAAACATGTCAGTACCTAAATCTCATAAACTCACAGAAGCAGAGTATAAAGAACTTGCTTCTAAACTTCAGCAAACAGAATATGGAAAAGGTAAGTCTTGGAGTAATGGCAAGTATAGGTTTGAACTGTTTCCAGAAGGTTATATTGCTTTGAACAGAGAACTTGCTACTCGTTTACATCCGAAGTTGGAGGTTTTGCTAAAGAATCATTCAGTTGATGATGTAGACATTAAACTAGCTGAGATAGCATCTTACTGCTCTGTAGTCTTAGATGGAACTTATACAATTGAAGAGAGGGACAGATTATGTTTTATTCTTGCAGGCAGGTTAGAGGTGTTGAGAGAAATACCTGATTCTCAGAACATTGTAATACAGTAGGAGAGCTATATGACTGAAGAAGTATATGGGGCCAGCAAGCCCAAGCCGGCGAGCGAGCGGGCGGAGTTGATCCGCAAGTTGAAAGAATGCCGCAGCAGCGTGAAATTCGACTACAACAACTTCGACAGGCTTGTCATGCGGAAGACCGTGGCAGGATCGCTGAACCCGTGCGATACCGATGAGCTGAAACGGATTGGCGATCTTCTCGACTACATAGACTCGCTGCCTGACGCCCCCACTCCACCAGCACAGCCTAATGTAGCAATAGATGGATAAAAAAAAAAAGAAACCCTACTAGATTTATCACCTAGTAGGGTTTTTTAACGCCTAGTTTCCTAGACGACCTTTGGAGCACACGCAAAACTTACATATCTACCACATCGCCACCAGATTAGTTGCAACAGTACCAGTGGCCTTAATTCTAGTAGCCCTAATAGGAATAATAGCACCTGCAGGTACAGCAGGAAATGCAACAGTTTCACCACCAACTGTAATCACAGTGAGAGCACCGGCGCCACCAACATAGATAGCATTACAAGGCGCAGATAGATCCACAGTATCACTAGGAGTGATCGCTGCTGCATGATCTTGAGAACCGCTAGTTTGATAACTCATTTACATTTTCCTTTCAATTAAGTTAGTCTATCAATAATCAGGGAGAGAATCTTCATTTGCATAACCCATAAGTTTTTGTACCTTTTGGGCGAATGGATTATTCAATTGAGTGACAATCTTATTAGCCTCAGAAGTATTTGCCTGTTTCATTTGATTAATCATCCACTTAGAAAAGTTAATCATCTTACCTCCAGACTCAGCATATTTCTGTGCGAAAGTTACCATAGAACTTTCATCAGGTTTATTCCCTGCAATAGAAGAAGTTTTTACAGCTTCTGCAAGATTATTCATCTGAGTTTGATTCCATTGCTCATAAGCATGGATGCGATATACAGAATCATTTACAAGAGCTTCATCAAGAGGTCTACCACCTGCGAGCCTAGAAAGAGTGGCTAGAGAGAGTAGATCATTTGAGGAGAGAATTGTACCTTTGGAAGTTGTAGAGTAGGCTTGACCACCGGCCCCGAAAGCCTGAGCAGTTTGAGCAAGTCCTGCTAATGGTCTTGAGATACCATTATGTTCTACACCTTGTAAGAAACTTTCCCAGATTGGCGCCCCATTATTAATCCGACTTACAGTGTCCTTCACACTTCCCAGAAGTTTCCCAAAGGCTCCAACAACAGGAATGTCGGGAAGAGTAGTTGGGAGGATAGTTACTTGTCTTGGATTAATGTCACCCCGAGAATACAGATTGGTTGCCAGAAGATTAGATGGTAAGAATACTCCTTGAAATCAAAGTCATAACCTTTTTCTCCGTCCCAGGAAAACCACTTTATGAAGTCGGAAAAAGTTTCAAAAACTTTGACATATAGACATTCTTCGTTATAGACGTAGATAACTTTTTTTTCCTGATTTGAGTACATCACATCTACTGATTTATCATTTTTAAAATGGTGGGAATCAATAACTTCATAAGATTCAAAGGGCATAAGTTTAGTTTGAGATTGATAATATTTTATACGTCAAAACCTAAATCGCTAAAAGTCTGACTTAGCTGCTCTAAATCTTTCTTTCGGATTAGTTCTGAATAATATTCTTTCAGTTCTGGTTCAACATTATCCAGCATTCCAGCGGCATGGATAATAGGTACATCAATAATAATTCCTTCTGACAGTAGTTTCTCTAGTGCTGCTCTGCGGTGTGCGCCGGTTATAAAGACGATTCCTAATGTTGGTACCGGTACTTCTTCATCAGGATATACGAAACTGGTGCAGTCTTTTTTATTCCTCCGAATATAATTTTCTTCAGCCGACCAATAGACTAATGGGTCTCCGTTCCAACCGTCCTGCTTAATTGACTCATATAGAGCATTAACGTGGTCATCACTCAGCGGGTCGATACAGCATATGGTATTAGCTACTAGAATATCTGACTTCATTTTACCGGTATCTTCTACTTTTTCCCATTCGGTCTCAACAAAATTTTCGTACTCATCCTGAGTCATAAACGGATTGCGGTAAATGAAAGTCTTGATTAAGTCGATAAGATGGCTGATTTTCCTTGAATACATGGCTTTCTCGTTAGCTACATAATCCTCCCATTCCTCGGTTCCATGTTCGCCCTCGTAATCGTAATCAGTGTCGTCATTTGAGGTTTCCAGCCAAGAATTAAGCTTATATGCCTCAGTAATCAAAGATTCAGTACCCTTATAACTCTCCAATTCTTGTAGCCACAAAGGTGGTTCATCAACCCAATAAAAATTGGACATAACAAATTGATGGACTTGAGTCTCGGCACAAAAAGCATTAGCCCAATTCTCGTTGCTATTAATTATTGTTCTTAGGTTCGCAGACATAGGTTATCTGTTAGGGTATGGTTTTTGCAATGATTGATTCAAGTTGATTATTTCTACATCGTAGCACTCGTAAACATTATTTTTACCATCTTCTAAATGTAGATAATATGGGTGTCCAGAAAGTTCAGAACGATACTTACAAATCTCTGTATCAACTTCACTTAGTACGACATCAGTGTCGCCCTCCTGATAGGTATAAGAGTCATTAGCATACCTCATTAGTTCGGTTAGGATTACTTTAAAACCCTCTTTCGTGGTGGCTACACCATACAACACTCTGGATTCATACGTTTTCCAGGGGTCAGTTTCATAAATTAAATAGGCGGTCATAATTCTATTCTAGTTGTTACTTTGTAAATGCTCCTTATACATTTTAATTACCGTTTTTTTAGGGTAGTAGTAATAATCTTGGATATTATATGGGATATATCCGTCTTGTTGATAGCACCTGTACCCACCCTGAAAACGCTCTATATAAAATCCTAGTCTTGGAAAGTGTTGTATATTATTATACTTGGTCATATTTAGCAATTAGCACTAACTGGATATAAATAGTAGTCATTGTAGTAATTATGACCATTTAAAGTTGTACCAAATTTTTTGTTGAGTCATATATTATTAATATTGAATAAATTACATATTTTGTCAAGTGTAAAATTTTAATTGATACAGCGGTCTAATTCATTATAAACAAAGTAGCATTTGTCCCCGTTCTCGAACTCGTAATAAGTAACGTAAGGGGTATTGGTCGCCTCGCCCGTCTTACTGATTCGGGTATTGTTAAAGGCTTCCCAATAAGCAGGTGTCACGCTGGTTTGGTCGCAAGTAATGGTTTTGTTCCCGTACTTGATACAGTATGACCCGTCCTCCTGAATGTCAATTTCAGGTTGTCGCTTTTCAGAAACGGCGATTGCCTGAGCAGTCGGCTGACTCAATCCTTTCAAGAAGTTGTTAACGTTGGTAATGTAACCGGCTAGTGCTAGAGTAGCAACGGCAATAATGATGATAGTTTTTACGGTTCTGGACATGTTACTTGGTGATTAGAGTTTGTGGTAAAGATTGGTAATTCACGATTAGCTCGGCTTCATAGTAACCGTGCTGTACTTGTACAGTGGCGGTTTCTTCGGGTGTTTTGTGGTAAGTTAAAGTATTGCTTTCGGTATCGAAAACAGCGGTTAGATTGGACATATAGGGGTTTGTATTAAGTTTTACATTTCGTATTGTTCAAAAAGATTTGTTAAAAGCTCTTTGGTTTCTTTATAGGTTATCCAGGCCTTAAAAATCTTTGGGTCAAGTTTTTTAAGACGCTCTAGGTCAAAGTCCGAGTATCTTTCCAAATCCCCTTTTTCTTTCCAGAAATATTTAAGGTCGCTTAGATATTGATTGTTATTATCTTGCGTGGTTACTGTCTCGGTCATATTGATAATATTTTATCGTTAGGGTTTTGTTGTTATGATTCTAGTTAAGATGTTGACGGCTCCAATCGTTCGCTTGTCCCTCCAAAATCTCCATGCCTTCGGCAATTTTGCTAATTACATAGTCAAGTAAAATAGCTTGTCCGGTCGTTCGTCTACACCAGACCATCTGGTCTAGCCCGTCAATAATAGTTTCCCCGTTTTCTTTAAGTTTGTCGGCTAACCACTCGGTAACGAACCAGTACTCATAAGCTCCCTCGGCGTCCGTGTCTGAGTAATATTCGTCGTCAAATCTTCCTGAGTTCTCAAGCTCGGTTGTCAGTTCTTCTCGCTCTTCTTCGGTGTACTCATCAAACTTTTTAAATTCGTCTGAGTTGTTGTAATAGGCGTCTGACTCCCAAAACCAATTTTTAAATTCAGGGCGTAACACGTCTAAATCTCCGATGTCGTCTAATAATCCGGTGTCGCTTGACTCCAAAAGAGTTTTAATGGTTATATTAGCTCGCATTAAAACGTCACGGTTTACTAGCTCGCCTTTGATTTTCTGGTTGGTGGCTGAATTGTAGTCTATGGACATAAATTAGAGGGTAAAATAAGATAGAATAATTTTTAAAACTGCTTCGGCTTCATTACCAAAAGTCGCTTTGATAGATTGACTTATCACGGTAAGGTTGCCGGATTCAATAAGGTTCATGTTATTAATTGACCAAGTAACGACTCGGTTATCTAAATCTGACATATTTGTTTTTGTATTCTGAAAAATTTGTGATAGTGCAATTAACGGTTCAGATAGTTTTCGATTTTCTTCTCATCCTCCTGGTCGAAAAAGGAGTACGGGTTAAAGCCTTTTACAACATCTTTATCTAGGTACCCGTACCGTCCATAAGGACAATCTTCGGTAAAGGTAACTAACTTTACCCACCTTTCTTCGCCGTTTGCAGGGTTGCGAACTTTTATTTCAACGTCGCTTTTTTCGTTCAATCTAAAGTCTAGGATTCTGGACATAAGAATTATTTTAGCCGGTGTATTCCATACACCATAGTTCAAAGTCAGTAATAGCTTGCATCGCTTGACGCTGCTCTATACTGTTTCCAAAAGCCTGTAAAAAGAATTTGTCCCTGAGTTGTCTGGTTTCTTTATTTCCAAAGTTTTCATAAAGCCCTTTGGTCTTAGCTTCTTTAATTAGCTTAGTTTTAAGTTTGCTGATTTCCTTGTTTACTTCTTGTAATAGTGACATGGTGAGCTTTTAAAATTTAGAAAAATAGTCGGTAGCGGTTTGTTCGGCCTCCTCTAGGTTTGAGTATTGCCAGCTTATACAGGTTGCGTCGCTCGGTTTACCAGTACACACGGTATAGGTTCCTTGGTTCTCTCTGATGTAGCAAATGATTCTTTTACCTTTTCGATAGGTTTTGATTATGTTGGACATAAATTTAAGATTTCAAGACATACTTAATTGAAACGACGTCAAAGTTGTCTCTCAATATCCGCTTAATAATGTCTTTTTGTTCAGGCGACACTTTTATACCTTTGGGTAATTCGATATAATAGACGGCGCCGTCACGGGTCAAGTCATACTTAACGGCAACACCGGCTAAATTACTTAATGCCTCAATATCGGACTCCTGGTAAATGTGGACTGAGTTAAATAGTTCTTGGATAGACATATTATTTTCTAAGTGATTTTAAAAATGTTTTAAATCTTGCTTTTTCATCTACTGAAATTAAATCAATGAAGCTTTCTAATTTCTGACCTGATTCAATGTAGTACATGATATACTTGCTTTTAATTGTGTTAGTATAGTTTAACATGTCGCAAAAGCCTAAAATAAGAAACACGTCAAAAGCTTCTTTTGTTTTAAATAAGTCTGTCATATTCATAGACTAGATGGAATAAAATTCCCATTTCTTAATATAGTTGTTCAAATCGTTCTCCAATAACCACTCCCAGATAATTTCGCTGTGTAAAATTACTTCTTCCCGTATACAGCGTTTATTTTCAAAGTCACGGTCAACTATTGCTCCATCGTCCAGGAAATGTAGTGTCGGACAAGTTACCGTCAATAATAAGAATTGAGGCTTGTGTTCAGGGCTGATTGTTAAAACGTGGTCGCCATAAGTCAAAAATAACTCTTTGGCTCCATTGGTTGACTTATACTCTAAAGTGGGCATAAAAATAAATTAAAGTTATTGACTGATTCGACTGTGAGCGGCCTGGTCAACATATCTGACATGTCGGTCGTAAGACCTGAAGCCAAATGATAGTGCCGTCATCAGTAACACGCACAAAAGCGATAATAGAACTAATTGAATAATATTACGGGCGGTCATACTTCAGGCTTTTCAAGGTTTAAAATTATTATATAATGGTCAACGTCTCCAAATAGTAATTTTTCAATCTGGTTGGGTGACATAGGCAAAAAATACTAATCGTTTAAAAATTCATAAATAGTGTGGCTCTCAATCAAACCATAATATAATTCATTGGTTAGCTCATTACATGACGGTATCACGTCTTTGATTATATAATACAAACCAACGGCTTGCTCAATCGTTGCCTTATGCTGCTTATATTGATTGAAGTTTTCAATGAAATTATCACGTGTATTACTGGTCAATGAAGTATAGCCATCATATGAACTGTAATTATCCGATAACCACTTTTCAAACTCTGGACCGGTATTGGCTAGTATATTACTTGCCTTATCCCAATCATCGTCCGACATGGTAATGTTAAACATAAGCTCATCACCTCTATTGTTATAATATCTAGGGCTATCAATACCGATTAGCTCAAATTGCACGGTCAAACCCAATGAATTATAAGCCTTTACTAATACGTCGAAGTTAATCAGTTCAAATGCCTATCGTGACTGGGAAAC
>OGVO01000226.1_pt1 | contig 10669 bp, 14 predicted proteins | sample 1575771 | NCBI WGS metagenome assembly OGVO01 (sample SAMN07581527, study PRJEB24739) | freshwater metagenome | place: Singapore | collected 2015-01 | reverse complement strand
GAGTTGTAAGTGTGATATGCGTACTAAATTGGTCGGCGATGGATGCAAACATTGCAATCCGCAACACTACATTGATGTTTTGGAAGATAAAACAAAAGACGAAGCGCCAGAAGTAGAGCAACCTACTAACCCAGACTTAACTAAGCTGGTCGAGGAGTTGGTAGAGGCTTTGGAGTGGGCATTACTATGCATTCATTTTGATGATGACGATCCAGACATGCAAGAAGCAGTTAAGTATAGGGACGAAGTTACAACCCTACTCACTCGCGCAAAGGAGTATTTGAAATGAGCTGCAAATGCGATTTAAGGACTCGCGCCGTAGGTGATGGTTGTCGATACTGCAATCCACAGCACTACATTGATATTCTTGAAGATCAAACAAAAGATGATAGTGCAGAGATTGAAGAACTTATATCTGATATAGATAGCTACATAAAAATGACCAGTCAGATGTCTAACGAAATTGTATCCCAGCAAGCCGAGATTGATAGGCTGAAGGGGCAGAGGGATAGGTTGTACGAAGAACTGAAAGAAGCTCGTGACGAAGTAGCAAACCAAGCCAGTGCAGCACATGAACTGCTTCCATATAAGCCACATCGTTACGAAGCATATAAAGACCAACTAGACAGAATTGATGCACTTATCGCAGAAATAGAGGCAGGGAAATGAGTAAATCCGAGCTAATTGAATTGCTTAAATTGCTATCTTAGCTTGAAGCATGGTCTTTTGCAGAAAAGCATCACTTGCCTGACCATATTCTTGAGAATTTGGACAACCAGGTAAACATGATTACGGAGAAGATTTTAAATGACTGAAACGCGGAAAGACTTTGAAGAGTGGTTTGAACGCCAGTACGGGAAGAAACCTATGCCTTCGCCAAAGAATGGTGACGAGCCACACACCAACACTTACATGACAATGTTTGCTGATGGAGCAGATAAAGGATGGCAAGCCTGCCAATCCCTAAACGACAAGCGCATACAGCAATTGCTGGCGGTGATTGCGGTGAAGGACAAAGCCTTAAAGTTGATGCATAAAGCTTTTGATGATGGTGACTATAAAGACGGAACTGAAAGTTATGCCATTCAAAAATGTGAAGATTCCCTCGCCATCAAACCGCAAGATGTGGAATTGGTGGAGGTTGCGGAAATGCGTAACGGTGAATGGGTCAGCGGGTATTTTGCAAGAGACTTGACTGCAAAACTCTACAAAATTCAGATGAAAGGGAAGTGATGAAACTAAGTCCATGCCCATGCGGTAAAACGCCAACAGATTTAACTATTCAGGAAGGCAGCACTTATCGCTGGCGATACATATCTGGCAATTGCTGTGGTGAATGGATGATTGAATCTAGCAGGATTGAATACCCTGCCACGGATGAACAAATAAAAGAGCAATGCGCCAATGACTGGAACGAAGCGCAAAGAGCGAATAGCCCCTGTGATATTGATTGATAGGAGTAAGAATGAATGTCAGCACTTGAAAAAGAATCAACGATGACAGCCGCAGATGTTGCGGAATATTTAGGAATTGGTAAAAGTACAGTTTATCAATTACCTATCCCGTATTATTCATACGGAAGCCGCAGGGTTTATGATCTAAAAGATGTTCAGGAGTATAAAGACCAATGCCGTTGCGTAAACATAAAGATGGCCGCACCCAGTTTGAGTTTAACCGCCTCATCAACGGAAGGCGAGTCCGCGCTACAAAGCTACTTCCAAAAGCGTGGACTGCTAGACAATGCGAAATCTACGACCAAAAAGAAACGGCAAGACTCTACGCAATTGCGGCTGGTCAAAAAATCGACGCAACCATAGACGATGCTATTGCGGTCTACTTAGAGAATCATGCGCCATCATTAAAAACTTTTGAAGCACTAGAGCTTGAGTTTTTACATAACAGAAAGCATTACACAGGGAAAAAACTTACCGAGCTTAATCTGGTAATGAAATCCATAAACAAGGAAAGTAACCTTTCGCAATCGTCTAAGCGCAATTACATGGCTAATATTAGATCAGCTTGTAGATATGCGTGGAAATTTCACGGCATGGGAGAATCAGACCCAGCCATCAACGTGAAGATGCCAGCAGTAAAAAACAAGCGAGAGATATACGCCAGCAGAGCAGAAATGCTGCAAATAGCCAAGATGATGCCACGACCATACAGGCCATATATCAGAATAGCGTTTTACACTGGAATGCGATTGGGTGAGATGCTAAAAGCACAGGTTCATAATGAACTCATCTACCTAGATGATACAAAAAACTCTGATAGCAGGATTGTGCCTATCCATCACAGGATTAAATCTGCATCAATAAAATATCTTCCATGTCCGTGGGTTAAAACAACCCTGCAAAACAATTTCAGGGCGGCGAGAAAAGCCGCAGGATTGGCGCATGTACGCTTTCACGACTTGCGCCATTCAGCAGCCAGTGAGATGATAAACAATGATGTAGACCTGTACACAGTGGGCGCTGTATTAGGTCACAAAGATGCATCCAGCACTAAGCGATATGCCCATTTAATGAACGCTAAACTACAAGATGCCGTGAATAAGATTGGCAAAAAAATCCGCAACAACTGCATTTAGCATTGTGCTAAAATATGCCTTAACGCCTTATTATAAAAGGCTTGGAGAAGTGGCAGAGCTGGTTGAATGTACCTGACTCGAAATAATGTACATTACATGCGTATGTATATAAATCAATAGGTTAAATTGTTCATAGAACCTATAAAACGCCTAAAATCCTGTGGATATGTCAAAAAAATCCGCACCTATTGCGCCCTTAACCAAGTCAAATATTTAGCGGCAAGTTTGCTATGGCATATCAGGCCAATATCTATTATTCTTTAATAGATTCTCTTTTGGAGTTAATAATTGTAGGTTATGTTCACAGTGAAGTCCGCAGACTATTTTGCTTCTCAATGGAACAATATGATCTACATGTTTTGATTCTTTATTTGCTAACAAATATATTTCTTTTATTTTTTCTTCAGATGCCCATTTTGGCGTTGCTTTTATTTTTGTAGCTCTCCTTTTTCCTGCATCAAAACAAGCATAATCTTTATTTCTTTTTTTCCATTCACGATTTTTTTTATTAGCAGAATCGCGATTATTTTTTTGTGTTTCTGCTCTTATTTTATTTCTTATTTCTTTATGTTTTTGATGGTATTCTCGCCAGTATTTTTGAATACTATCTCTGTTTTTATCAGTATATTCTTCAACTTTTTTTCTTACATACTCTTTGTTTTTTTCTGCCCACAACTTTAACCTTATTAAAGTACATGATTTGCAATGAGATGACTTTCCATCCCTTTTGCCTTTTTGATTTGGGAAATTATTAATGTCGTGCTCGACCTTGCACTTGGTGCAAATTTTGGTAACATGATTGTCAGCCATATCAACTCCGCAATAGTTGGTAGGGTTAGGGGGTGAATAGTTAGCGCTATTCATCTCCGATTATACCATTTCTGGTGTAACAGTGTTAGTAGCAACTTTCCCAAACTCAGAATGATATGTAATTGACTGAGCCTGCCGTTCGCTTATCCATCCTCCCCTAGCCGCATAGGCGTCACGCGCGGATAGTGTAGCGTGCTGGATAACAGTCATGCCTGAGTGTTCTTTTTCTTCTACGTGGTGCCTGTGTCCAGTGTGGCAATAGCGTTTTTTAGTTGCTCCCCAAATCTCAGGATATTGGCTGGCAAACAATAAAGGCAGGCTATCGTTTCGTGACAAGTGCCCATGATGGAAAGCAAGCATAGTATTTCCATGTCTGTGCGTGTAGTAAGGCAATTCGCTATCAATGACCGTGATGCGAGGCTCATTCTCATATAGCGCCTGAAACATAACTCTCAGCCATACGCTCGATGCAAGGTCGTGATTACCTTCTGCCATCAACACATAAACATGCTCATGCTTAGTTAGTGCAATATCAACCACGGCGCGTAATAGTTTTATTGCCGATTGCACCATTTTAGAGAATCGTCCATCTTGGTCTAGTACATGTCCGCTAGTAGGCGTTACAGGCATCAACCCGTCACTATGCAGGAAGTCTCCAAGCTGGCAAATAAATCCAGTTTTTGCATTAGGCGATGACTGAACCATGTATTTAAAACAGTCTATTAGCGTTTTTTCTGCGATTTTAATATCCCAATCTGCGCCGCCCTCTTTGTGCCACGCCAGCATTCCGAGATGGAAATCAGTTATTGTATATTGATTTAATAGCGCGTCATTCCCTATTCCAACATAGCGAATAGGCTCAAGCCTTGGCAATTCCTCTGCCATAGCTGCAAATGCTTCTTTAATTATCTCAGCGCGTCTATCATCATCAGCGCGTGATTTAACCCATTGACCAGTTGGCTTCCCGTCCTTGTTGTAATAAGTTGATACTCCTTTAACCGTAAAACCATCTGGCACTGTGCGCGTCATGTCGTGATCTGGCGAATATCCTTGTAGCGCTGCCAGTCGTTTTATGCGCTTAATCATTTTATCAATTCCGCGTCGATTGCAGTTTAGCTCTATAGCGACTTTGTTTGCGCTACCATATTTTATATATGCTTCTACTACTTCGCGTTGTCTGTCTGTTTTGCATACCTCAAGCAGATTATTCTGCATAAACACCGATCCGTTTCTGTTCTTGGTCAACATAAGCCTTGCAAGCGTTGTAATCAGCTGCACACACCGCCCCAGCCTGCTCTAGTGTTTCTATATAGTCTCTGGTACCTAAATAGGCTTTTCTGTAGAAACTTTCTGCTTCTTCGCCCGCTGCAACAATATTTCCGTGGCTGTCACCTCCGGCAAGCTGATCGGCATCATTGCTGGGCACTCGCTTGTCACTATCTTCTGATTGCTTGCGCAACTTGTCAGCAAGAGCAGTGCGGTAATTACTGATAGACTTTTTATCATCGTTGATGACCTTTCCATAAAGTGAGCCGATGTGCTGAATATCCTTTACGTGTGACGCTTGTAGTGCGTCCGTATCGCGTTTTCCTTGCTGCTTTAATAGTGCAACCTCAGTATTTTTTTTAATCGCTTCTAGCTGCATATTTGCAATAGTCTGCAAAGCAGAATCACGCTCTGCTTTAAGTATTTGGATGCGGATAAAAACAACTGCAATGATTAATGCAACAGCAAGAGGTTTCCAGTACGCGCGGATGATTGATATAAAATTCATAATCCCCCTTATGACAGATATAAAAGTCATAATTGTTTTCCAGCCTTGAAATCAGCAATACTCAACCCGCCAGTAAATTGGAAATGTGGCATGTCTTTGAACTTCCAACGGCCTCCCCACTCAAGCCCAACTGATTCACCAATTGCGCCCATCTTTTCAAATAGCTTTGCATCATTCCAAGGAATTGAGCCGTTCACGACAGGCGCAGCATCGAATGCAACTTTCCAGTTATGAAATGAATCACCGCCTTTTGCTTTTGTGACTACCTTGCCAGGCTTTGTGCGGCCTTGTGCGTATATATCATTTTGTGATTCGTGATCTCGATATGTGCTGTAAATGGTGACGTTCAAGCCAGCCGCTTTACACTCTGATAAAAAATTCTCAGCCATTGCCTTTACTTTTGGGTGAAGGTCTTTTATGTCGCGTGAATTAATCATGGTAAATTCTCGAATTTCTTTTCTGCCCACTGCTCAAACATAAATATCGCTCTTGATCCCATGTGACCAGACACAGCAACCATTGCTGCGGTTAATAAGTCAGCAAAGCCTGCCCACTGGCACATGAAAAAGGTAATCATCCCTGCAAAAGCACTTGTCGCAATCTCACCGATGAACTCAGCAACATTAAATGCCCTTGCCCTACCTTCTTTTAACTTACGCATGAAGCTGACAAACCCGCCAAGCGTGGAAAGCAACAACACCCAAATATAAACGGCTAGTTCATAGCCCCACGGAGACTTTGGCGGTTCAACCATCTTCTTTCCTTTACCAATAAAAAAGGCCACCGAAGTAGCCTTGTGTGTATCTCTAAAATTAATTTATTAAATCAAAATCCCATTCTTCTTGTGGGGAATCAGGTAAAGAGGTTGAATCAACAATCTTGTATGTGTACTCCACAGTTCTAGGACCCTTAACCTCAACCATTTCGCCTGTTTCTTCATCTTGCTCAAAATTACCTGTCGGCACATCAAAGACAGTTTTTGGAGGTGGAACATCTTTCTTTGCAATTTCATCAATCGTGTATTGCTCCAACGCCTCAGCCGTAGGTATTACAACAGCCACTACGCCGTTGTCTTGTTTGTAAATGATTACTTGTGACATATTTTCCCTATCTGAAAATTTGGACATTGATATAGCCTGCATCAATTAAAACAGGTGGCGATGCTACAGTTGAAACGGCAATCCTAACCCCATTAACTGTTGGAGTTCCGAACGGCGCATGCATTGAATATGCTCCTGATCCACTAGCATTACCATAAGAAACACCTATAGAGTAATTTGCATCTGGCATAGCTGTATTGAAATTGATCGTGTAATCACCTGTCCCGTTTTTTGTCACGCTAGAAACATTTCCACTCGCTCTTATGGATATTCCACCCGACCCGGAGAAATTTACCCATGACCTGCAGGCGTACAAAGGGGCCGATCCAGATGCGTTTAAAGCCTGCCATAATTTAAGTGATGTCAAATATTTATTGTCATCTGTTCCTGTTTGAGCGTCACTTGTTGAAGACTTTAATGCGCTTGTAATGAGTTGAGATGCGATAGAAGCGTCTAATGTGGTTAAATCAACATTCAGCCCTCTATTGGTTCCGCCGTTTTCATAAATTCTTAAATTGTTTCCCGATAGTTAATTTTTAAATTACCACCAAGACTTGATCCAGATGATTTTTCTAATGAAACAGCGCCACCCAAAGTTGGATCAGATTGCTTTTTAATGAGCGGATTCGCCGCAACCCCACCTGTAAAAGTCTGAACGTCTGTGAATGTGTTTGCAGTTGACTTATCGGCAAAGTTACCAGTCGCAGAAGGTAACACCATTACCTGCCAGTTTGCATAAGTGCCTAAACCATTAACACTAGCAACATTGACAACAAGCGCTCCTGTGGTGCTGTTGTAAGATGTTACAGTTCCATCCATGTTGTCTGTTGGGCTAGTAGTGTAAGCTAACCTTACTGGATAGCCAGGCACAAGGTTTAATCCAGTTTGCACTGTTAAAGATTTAGAACCTGTGCTAATTGCAAGTGAAGTTGTAGAAGTGCTAGTTATCGCTGTGTTTAGAATGCTTGCTAACTGGTTATAGTCAAGAATGAATTGAGCAAGCCCTGCAATAGCTAACTCCGCTTCTGTTGCGAATGTTTCTGGTGATGACCTGCTTGGTACTGTAATTGGAGTAAACATTAGGCTAATCCCTCGATTTCAATGTTCATTACTGAATGTGTTGGATATTGCGCGACGATGTAGCAGTCTTTATAAAAGCCGTACACGTAGCTGGATGAATATTCTGTAGAGCCGATGTAGACGATTGGCGTAGCGCGTAAAGCATCAAACGTGTATTTGATAGCGTCCATTTTTTCAGCCTCAATCACGCTGGTTAGCGTCATTGTTTTGCTAAATCTGCGCTCTGTAATGACATAGTTACCGAACTCGTCAGCATCTTTGTAGCTAAAGTCACGGATGCCAAGTTTCATTCCATACTCGGTAAACCCTGCGCTTTGATACTGACCTGCAATAAAAGCGCCTAGCTTTGCCGTGCCGCCTTCATTCACAACCTGCACACGAACTTTACTTAGGTAATAAATGGGAATATCCGACAGGACAACATCTGTTTTACGCTCGATAGGCGCAAAAAAGTATGTCCACCAGTCATACACATTGTCTGTGCGTATTAATCCCTCTGTGCGGGTGTAAACAACGGTATCGTTTAAATCTGATACGGTGACAGTAGCGGTCTGACCTTCAACATTAATCAATGCGACAGAGTTAACCGCGTCTGTAATGGCTAAAGTTACATCTATCAATTCGGCATTGCTTGACTGTGATGTGCTTGAGTTATCAAACATGCGATTAGGATTTGTGTCGTATTGATAAACCCAAAATTCATCTGTGTTTAATCCTGTAGGGGCATTGGCGCTTGATGTTGTGTGATCCTGTAAAGCCCTTACGATCCAGTGCTTGTTCGTCGCCTCATACCTGCGCACATTATCTTTAACAATAGTCTGACCTATATCCCATAAGGTAACGCCAGCATCGTTAGGCACGTTTGTTGATATGACGTTGCTGTCCTGAATAACAGAAGGTTTTATAAAGTCCATTATTCAGTCCTAACTGCTGGAATTAAGAAAATCAAATGCAGCATTAAGTGCAAACGCCGGTTTCACCAAACTTGCAACCGACCAGGATGCTGCAATTTATGCTTATGTACGACAAAAAGGCGATAAAAAGGTACTGGTACTACTCAATTTGTCAGATAAACAACAACAATTTTCAACTAAGAACACCTTGGTTTCGGGTAAAGCTACTGAGCTGTTTTCTGGAGCAAAAGATGCTTTAGAAGCTGGACAGCAGTGGAGTTTACCTGCTTGGGGTTACAAAGTATATACTTATTAAAACCAACAACTGGCATGAATTAGCCTGTAAGTACCTTGCTTGCAGGCTTTTTTTAATGACATTTTTTCACACTACCATACCATGGCATGAAGATTGACCTATTGCAAATCAATTAATTCAAGAACTATGGGAAAGATTATAGGAATTGACCTGGGTACAACCAACAGTTGCGTTTCTGTTATGGAAGGTAACGAGCCTGTGGTAATTGCCAACGAAGAAGGTCGTCGTACAACCCCCTCAGTGGTGGGCCTTTTAAAGAATGGTGAGCGTAAGGTAGGTGATCCTGCAAAGCGTCAGGCTATTACCAACCCGCACAATACCATCAGCAGTGTGAAGCGTTTCATGGGGCGTCGTTTCGACGAGGTTACTGAAGAGATTAGTCATTGGAGCTATAAAGTAACAAAAGGTGATAACAATACAGTTCGTGTTGATATAGACGGACGTTTATATACGCCACAGGAAATCTCAGCAATGGTTTTACAGAAAATGAAGAAAACTGCTGAAGACTATTTAGGCACTGAAGTAACTGAAGCTGTTATTACCGTTCCTGCTTATTTCAACGATGCACAACGTCAGGCTACAAAAGAAGCTGGAGAGATTGCCGGTTTAGTAGTTCGCAGAATTGTGAACGAACCAACTGCAGCAGCTTTGGCTTATGGTTTAGATAAAAAAGGGAAAGATCAAAAGATTGCTGTATTCGATTTAGGAGGTGGTACATTCGATATTTCTATCCTTGATTTGGGTGATGGAGTATTTGAAGTAAAATCAACCAACGGTGATACACACTTAGGTGGTGATGATTTTGATAAAGTAATCATGGATTGGTTGGCTGAAGAATTTAAAACAGATGAAGCAATTGATTTGCGTAAAGACCCAATGGCTTTACAGCGTTTGAAAGAAGCTGCTGAAAAGGCGAAAATAGAATTGAGTGCATCATCTGAAACTGAAATCAACTTACCTTATATCACAGCAGTTGATGGAGTGCCTAAGCACTTAGTGAAAAAATTAACTCGTGCCAAGTTTGAAGCACTTGCTGATAATTTATTTGAGCGTTGTTTGAAACCTTGTGAAGCTGCTTTGAAAGATGCTGGTTACAGCACCAACGATATAGATGAAGTAATTTTAGTTGGAGGTTCAACACGTATTCCTAAAGTACAAGAAATTGTAGAGAAGTTCTTTGGTAAGAAGCCTAACAAGGGTGTTAACCCAGATGAGGTGGTTGCTATTGGAGCTGGAATTCAGGGTGCCGTATTGACTGGGGAAGTGAAAGACGTGTTGTTGTTAGACGTAACTCCATTAAGCCTTGGAATTGAAACCATGGGTGGAGTAATGACTGCTATGATTCCTTCTAACACAACCATTCCTACTAAGAAAACAGGAGTGTTCTCTACAGCTAGCGACAATCAGCCTGGCGTACAAATTCGCGTACTACAAGGAGAGCGTCCAATGGCGAATCAGAATAAGAGCCTAGGAATTTTCAACTTAGATGGTATTCCTCCAGCACCACGCGGAGTTCCTCAAATTGAAGTAACATTCGACATTGATGCAAACGGTTTGTTGCATGTAAGTGCTAAAGATAAGGGTACTGGTAAAGAGCAGAAGATTCGCATTGAAGCGGGTAGTGGACTTAGCAAGGAAGAAATAGAGCGCATGAAGTCTGAAGCTAAAGCGCATGAAGCAGAAGATAAAGCAGCTCGTGAGAAAGTAGAAAAAGTGAATCAGGCCGATAGTTTGATCTTCCAAACTGAAAAGCAATTAAAAGAGTTTGGTGATAAAATTCCTGCGGATAAAAAAGCACCTATTGAAAGTGCATTAGAAAAATTAAAGTCGGCTCATCAATCGCAAGATATAACTGCAATTGATACAGCTATGGCGGAAATGAACACTGCTTGGACAGCTGCAAGTGAAGAAATTTACAAAGCACAACAAGCTGGTGCAGCACCAACTGGTGATGCAGGACCGCAATCAAATGCAAGTAATGCAGGAGATCACGTAGAAGATGCACAATACGAAGAAGTAAAATAATATTCGTTTGGTTTTGGTTTGAGAACCATCCTGTGGCAACATAGGATGGTTTTTTATTTGCTAACAGTCATAATAAAAAAA
>OGVO01000225.1_pt1 | contig 10710 bp, 5 predicted proteins | sample 1575771 | NCBI WGS metagenome assembly OGVO01 (sample SAMN07581527, study PRJEB24739) | freshwater metagenome | place: Singapore | collected 2015-01 | reverse complement strand
GTTTCCCAGTCACGATATCCAGGCTCTATTATGAATCTCAGCCAATTTCATCCGACAGTTCAAGCTGTAAACTCTGCTGACTTTCAAGCAGGTACGCTCACCAGAGTCGCACAGGCAATAACTCAAGGTGCCCCTGCTGCCCTTGCCAGCGGGTTGCTAAGTATTGTTAATACTGGATTAGACTATGTAGGGGCAGAGCAGTTTGATGAGGCTGAAACAATTGGTAGGCTTCTAGGTGAGTCAACTGAAGAATACTATAGAGAGAATCAAACTGCTGTGGATGTAGTGGGCTTTATTGGGGCTGCCATTCTGCCCGGTATGGCTGGAGTTAAAGCCTTAAAACTGGCTCGCGGTGGCCAAGCTGTAGGTAATTTTGGGCGCTATTTGGGATTTGCAAATACTGCAAAACACAAACATCTCAAGGCAGCCCTTGATGAGATTCCTGCATCAGGAGGTATGCTTAGGACTATCCTTCAATCCAGAGCTAGGCAGAAACATCTTGGGTTTGAAGTCTTAGATAACGTGCAGGATTCTCTGGCAGCAGAGCTAGGGATTCTTATTGCCATGCACGATAGCCCACTATTTGATGATTGGTCTTATCAAGATTTCATGTGGAACATGGCCCTGGGTGGGGCGCTTGGTGGAGCAATTGGCGGGGTAGCAGGGTCTGTCGTAGCCCGTGGAGCCTTGATTAAGTCTGTAGATACCATTAACCGCGATATGCGGCGTGTTGATACATTCCTTGATCCTAAGAAACTAGGTCTGGAGCCTGGGACAGAGATTGCTGCTTTCATTGCAGATATCTATCGTAAAAGCGAAACTGATAAACTAAGAACTGTTTCCTTCAATTACGATGGGGCAACGCAACAACACACTTTTGACCTTTCTAAGCTACTGACTGATACAAAAGCTAAAGCTCAGAAGCAGGGCTTAGATGAAGTAGGTATTAAATTCAATAGTCTTGCCAGAGGTAATGTGCATCTTGGTCAAGCCTATCGAGAGTTTGTTATGGACTCTATAGATAGTGCTGTTAATTCTGGTGCCACGCCACAGAAAGCAGTATTAGAAGTCTATAATAAACTTAACTTTGTAGATCACATTGAGCCGGCTACGGAAGAAGGGCTTGCTGCAATTCGAGCGGCATTTAATGCTCCTAGGCCAACACACATTGCAGCTACTAGTCAGACTCCCTCATTAGATGTAGATATTGAGTTTCATCCTAATGTAGCCAACATGGATGCCTATAGGTTTAGTGTAATTCCCAGAGATTTAGATACTCCGGCCAAGATACAGCATTTCCTGAAAACAAACAATGATGATTTTGGTATTGTCGAAGGTACTGATAAGGTTATCAGGAACAAAAATAGTGCCCTTATTAAAAGTGTAGCTGTGGCGCCTAGAAAAGTATCTATGGCTATTGACCTTCAAACAGGAACTGTATCTCCTGAGGGCACAATTCTTTTTGGAGATACCATCCATAAAGAGAGAGTTAGTTATAATAAATCTGGCGTAGTTCAAAACGGTAAGTTCACGCCACAAGTATTCTCTGCTGCTACTGATCTGACCGCCTCGGGCTTTAATAACACAATGCGCATGGGCTGGATGAGCCAGCTATCTAATACTGACTTCAAGAATTTCTTAGCTGGAGCACATAACACAATCCCCGCAGAGGATATTCCTGCTCTTATGCGCCTCGCTGAAAGCATTGACGAGGGGCAGATAGATACTTTCATGATTGATAAAATTAAGGTAGGAGATACGCCTTTAAGGGATATCCTTCTTAACACTACGCTTGAAAAGCATATCAATGAACTTAGGCTTCGAATGGCGGCCAAGCATTATGCTACTAATGGCCCTGGGGACCTAGCTAGTATTGCTGGCTCTTTAGGGGTAGACTATAAATGGATGGAAGATGCTGTTGAAGATGCCTTCCAAGCAACCCCTAGACTGGTTGACGCCAAGTTCCATACAGCAGATATTCTAAAACCTAGAACAGTATTGGCTACTTTTGATTTTGACAGCCTTAGAAACGCTGCACCTATTGATACTTTTATTCACACGCAGGGGCCAGGCTTTGCCTCTACAGCTGTAATGGCCACTAAACTTAGAATTGAGGCGAATAAGATTGTAGCTGATAGAGCAGTTACTGATGCGCTCGGTGAGTTTAGTGACTTTATCGTAGATATGGATAACTTTCGTAGGGGGATAGGAAGTGTCAATGAACCCCTTACAGCCACTACTAACACTAGGGGCGCAGGTGCATCCTTTCTTAGTGCGAGCGATGCTGACTATGGCTCTGGCGCAGAAATTGCGGCACAGGAAGCAGGAAAGGAACTGGCGCATGGGAGTCTCTTATATAAAGAGCAGCTATTCAAAAGCATGGCTGCTGATGTATCTAGAATTAGAGAGATGCCAGAGGTTGCAGCAGAGCTTGGGGCGTTGACTACGGCTATTAGAGGTAATAGTCGTGGTATGATTGTTGTGGCTAATACTACTACCTCTAATCTAGATGAGGCTGTAGATATAAAGACTGCACTTTCAGGAGGTTCCAGCAGGCCGCCAGAATACGCTATTGTATCTATCGAAGCGTATAAACTAGCGCGCCGCGAGCGGCTAAACCTAGATGAAGCTGTTCAGAAACTCTCTACACAACTGCGCCCAGACGATCCTCCCCACGTTTATCGCCCTACTGCTGGTGCTGGTGAGTTCTTTGCCAAGCAAATGCAAACCAATAAGCGCTTCTTGGAAAGCGAGGCACCCCTAGCTAATGCTATTGGGCTAACAAAATATACTGGAGCTGAAACAACTTTAGCTTACGCCCCTCCAATCAATACAGCTAAATATCCGTACCACGCATTTGTAAAAACTAAGCCTGGTTTTGGTACGCATACTGATGTAGGTATGCTTGTTGCTAGGACAGAGGATGAGCTTAGGGAGTTAACTCGCGCTCTTGGGGATGATTTTGATGTTTACTTTGATAAAAACGTCAAGGATTATTACCTAGCTAAGGGTCAATATGAGTATGGATTAACGCTTAGAGAGAACTTAGTCAATAGTGAGCTTGCTAAAAGAGGTAAGCTCAGGGATCATATGCCAGAAACTAGGGCAGAGAATGTACTTACTGACTATCTTGAGTGGCACTCTGCCAGAGTAGATAAGCTATTCAGGACTGCCCTTCAGGTTAAGAACCAAGCTACATTCAATCAGCTTGACTTCCTATCTAAACAATATATGACTATCCCTACTTCTAGGACTGGTGGGGTAGGGGCCAGAATGGCTGCCCAAGTTACTGATCCTTTTGGGGAGTACATTAAGACTGCAATGAATCTTTCTAAGCAGCAAGAGTTTGTGCTACTATCTGCATTGAATGAGATCATTGATAAGGTAGGTATTTCTTTTGGCGCCGCTTTGAATAACGCTTGGCACGATGCCAAGACAGGAGTTATTTCTTGGGAGGAAGCTAATAAAGTAATGGGTAGATATGGACTAGGGAATCCTTATGCTACCTATGAAGCCTATCTAGCTGCAAATACAGTCTATCCTAGGAATGTAATCAGAGAGACTAGTCAGAAATTATCCATGATCCTAGCAACTACAATGCTACGATTTGACCACGCCAACAGTTTAATTAACATGGTTTCTACGCCCATCATGCTGGGTACAGAGATGGCTAGTATTAAGAGACGATTGAAAGCTGGTGATCCTCTCTTGGATAAACTAAATGAACTAACTCATGTTAAGGTTCCGGGCCAAGATAAGGTTGTACCTTCTACTACCAAATTGCTTTGGAACGCGGTCAATAATTTTGGCAGCCCGCAGGGTAAAGCTCTAACAGAACGCTACACTAAAAACGGTGCGATCAAATCTGTGCTAATGCAATGGCATGAAGTCATGGATATGGTGAGTTATACTCCAGGGCTATCTGCCGGCAAGTGGTCAGAAACCATTGATAAAGCTGTAGAGAAAACTGCAACCCTAACAGGCAATAACTTCTCTGAGCTATTTACTAGGTTCGTATCGGCTGATGCTATGCGCCAGCTTACTGACCCCTTGGTAGAGGCAGGAAGAATGACTGTTAGGGAGCAAGATGCTTACATAAATACTTTTGTCAATAGGGTTCAAGGTAACTATACTACTAGCCAAAGACCTATTCTTTTTCAAGGAACCACAGGGTCAGCTATTAGTCTATTCCAGACCTATGTGTTTAACGTCCTTAGGCAGCTCTTTAGACATACACAGGCTGGAGACAAGAAAACTCTAGCTGTATTTGCTGGGCTTCAAACTACTGTGTTTGGCCTTAATGGCCTGCCAGGATTTGAGGCTATTAACACGCATTTGGTTTCTAACCTTATGGCTGGGAATCCAGATAACCAGGATGCTTATACAGTCTTGCATGGGTTTAATCCAGAGGTTGGCAATTGGCTGCTATATGGGACTGCATCAGCTTTTCCTCTGTTCCCAGCAGAGCATATGCCAGCACTATTCACTAGGGGCGATATTAACCCACGACACATAACTGTAGTCCCAACTTCCTTCGTAGATATTCCTACAGTAAGCGCCAGTATTAGGCTGGTAGATGCAATCACTAGCACAGGTAGATCAATCCTACAAGGTGCAGATGTGACGGATAGTTTGCTTCGTGGCTTAGAGCATAATGGTTGGAACAGGCCGCTTGCTGGTTTCGCGCAATTGCTTGGTGGCCAGTCAGTTACTAGAAGCCATAGTCTAATCTCTGCGCATGGCGATATGGATTCTACTTTCTTTCTTGCAGCTATCGGGGAAAGGGCGATTGAATACGGTGGAATTACTAGGCTCATGGGAGCTAGACCTATGAATGAAGCCGTGGCGCTTGATGCTTATTATAGGCAGACTGCATATCGTGCCCTAGATAGGGCTAGAATTGAGCGCATTGGTAGGGCAGTTAAGACTAAGCTAGAAGCAGGACAGATGCCAACAGAGGAGGAGTACTTAAACTTTCTTGAGCAATATACTTCAGCAGGGGGTAGGGTAGAGTTGTTTCAACAGGCAATGAACCGCTGGACTAGAGATGCCAATGTGTCTATTGTAAATAGATTGGCCGATATAAATGGTAATCCCTATGGGCAGACACTTCAGGAGCTTATGGGCGGGGAACGATTGCCCGACCATAGGACTATTCCTGATGGGGCATTAGAAGGACTTATAAGATAAAGCTCAGAAACTAAAAAGCCCTCGAAAGAGGGCTTAATTATTCGCAGCTTCGCTGCGCTACGCTTGGCTCTTTTCTTTTATCTTCTGCCTTGCCATTGCAACAATGGCTCTTTTAATCTGTTCCTCAGGTGGCCAGTAATTAGGTCCCTTCATTACCTTACCATCTTCTCTAATAAGTGGCCGCCCGTCTACCCCTAGCTTAGACTTATTAGATGCCATGATGATGGAAAGAATGAGGTCACTAGGCAGTCCATATTTCCTTAGCTCTGATGCACAGTAGATAATAATGTCTCCTAGCCAATCTGCAATATCAGTTAGGGCATCGGCCTTAGAGGGATAAGCAGTAAGTAGGATATCATCTACTTCAGAGATTTCCTCTTTTAGGATATTTTTAAAGTTACTTAGTCGCTGCCGCAAAGATTCACCTGGGTCTAGTGTCGGGCTGTCCGGGCAAGGGAGCCGATACATTTCATTGAACTCTATAATACTCTCATCTAGGTTAAATACTTTCTTTTGCCCTTCGTACCAATCTACCTCTGTTGCGGTAACATCTTCTACTAAAGCCATAGAATAGATTCTACTTGCAACAATATCAATGAAATCAGAGGGGATGAGTTCTTTTGACACAACATCAAGAGTAAGAAGTATTTTGATCTGCTCCAGGGCTGGTTTCTGGCTAATAGATTTCATGGTGATTCTCCGGTTTCAGGTTGAGGAATTTGTTAGGGGTATATTTAGTTATTTACTTGGCAACTTAAAGGCGTCATAAGCGCCAGCTCTCAGGCATTTATTTTTCAATTCTTCTCCAGTATAAATCTCCTTTGAAAAGGGAATCAACTTCCCAGGTGTTATCGGTCTAGCTTTTTCTTTCTCAGCCTCCGGGACAAAGGTATAATAAGTTATGCCTTTATCGTTTATATCCTTTGTAAAATTACCGCTCTCGACTAGGCGATTTAACAGGTTTTTTGCTGCCGCATAAGTACAACTCATAGCATTGCTGATCTCTCTCTTAGTGACTGGCTTGCCATGCCTAGCAACATAGCTAAGAACTCTAGCTCTAAGGTCTGTTTTTATGCCAGTCCTTAGATCAAGGTCAGCGTCTGTCTTTGGATTATATATTAACTCTTTTGGCTCTTTCCGCTGCGCGGAAATTTCAGGTGTTCGCATGATGGCTCCTAATGAAAAAAACTTTTTATTTACCTTCTGCTTCTTTAAGCAAACTGTAATCAACATAGACTTGCTTCGTATCCAATACTTTCCTAACAATAAGATATCCTTGGGCTTCACTATATTTAGTCTTATGGACGTATTGGATTTTTCCTGCTTGCATCAGGCCAAGCAATAGTTTATTTAAATCCTCTGGGCGCTCAAGATCAGAATGTACTTGGCGCCAGATTGCAGGTATTTCTATTGGGAGCTTTGCGGCAGAAAGCATATTTATAATCTTAACCGTCACCGCAGAGTTTCTAGACTTCCCAAACTCTCCGAGCGCAGTAGGCATCCTATGCTCAGTATAAGTTAAAAGGCTATTAGCAATCAATACGTGTTCTGCTGTTAACTCTGTCTTACCATAGCTGGCTGCCACTACGAGACAGAGTTTCAATAGATGGGTATGGCGCCTAGTGCTATAATGCTTGAGCCTAACATCATCCACACCTTGATAGCTATGATAAATAGTTTTAAGCATGGCCATTGCTTTCTCTGTAAGAGTAGCATTGCCTATGACATTCATTCTAATCTCTGTAAGTGTCTCCACTAATTCTTGTTTAAGCTCCTGACTCGGCGGAACTGGGAAGGCGAATTTCTTGCCGCTGTGTTCACTATGCACTAAGATAAGCCTAGAAAGAAACCCCTGACCCAAGGCTTCTGGAGGAAAGGCTGTGGCGAAACCATCAAATGTATTACCGCCTAAGATATTCAATGTAGGTTGGTAGATATTTAATGATTGAGATTTCTTTAGCCTTTGTTTATAGGGTACATTCTCATCATCCCAATCCCAGAGAGTGCCTAAAAGAGAAAGGAATTCTAGATTAGATGGGCCTACGAATTCATTAAACTCATCCGCTACAATAAATAGTTCACTTGGAGTTCCTGATTTACCAGTAAGATCAGAGAGAAAGTCCCTATCATCAGAGTCAAGCGTGGCTGCATCCCCAGCAAGGTCAACAAGGAACTTCTCTTTAGATGTTTTCTCTGCGGCAAATGTAGTGTATCCAGAGGCGCCAAGAAGCCTCTTTACAGTTTTAATGGCTGTGCTTTTCCTCGTGCCTGGGTCGCCAATCAACATACAATAGTGATTAGGGTAGATGAAAGTGTCTCCAAATGGAAGCCTGAATTGGCGCCCTAAGGCAGCCGCAATACAGGTGATCATTGACCAGCGGTGGAATAATAATGGCGGCTCTGTGTTCTCTACATATTTGAAATAGGTATCAAATAGATTTATCTTTGGATTTATTTTAGGGCTGACCATGTAGTGCCCCTCGCAGATGTGTCATTTGGAATTGTCATGGTTCTGGTGATTCCTTTAGGGTCTGTAACTTCTACAGGATACACCATCCTAGAAGATACAATGGCTGGCACATCTTCTCCCTTATAGCAGTAGAGTATGCTGTCATGAATCTGGGCCTTAATCCTAAGTTTTCCTCTTAAGTCTCCATATACTGAATCCTTCCAAAGCCGATAGAGTACCTTATTGATGATTGCTACTGATAGGTTTTGTGGGCCGTGAGCTACCGCAGCGTTCATTGCTGGTTTTGATTTCGTAGGGTCAGAGAAGAAATACCTAGTCCAGCCGATGGCACTAGTTATCTTCTTAGACCTAGCAATGGTATATGCAATGCTATGATACCAGTCCTTCTTAACCTCAGGATAAGTATCTGCATATTTCTGGAGCAGGTATTCACAGACAGTTTTAAGTGTCCAAGTGGCAGGGAGTTTCAAAAGGATTTTAGCTTCCAATACTTTTTGCGGTCCCATAGTTTCTAGTAATACTGCTGCGCCCATAGAGTAGTTAGCTCCATGATTAACTCTTTTAGCCAAGTCTCTTAAGTCTTTAGTTACTTCCTCATACGGGACACCAAAGAACGCAGAGGCATTATGCTTATGGTAGTCTCTATCTGACTCTACTAAATCAATAAGAGCTTTGCACCCGCTAAGATATGCTACGCATCTCGCCTCGCTTTGGGCATAATCATTCTCTGCTAAGAGCCAGCCGTCATCAGGCACAATGAAACTCTTTACAGCTTTACCCCTTGGGATATTTTGAATCTGTAGTCCGCACCAGAAACTAGATTCTGAAGATGCCATGCGACCAGTCTCAGTACCTGCTGGATTTGTTCTATAATGAAGTCTCCCATTCCAGAATTTATCTGGCTGGAGATAGGTTGAGATTAGTTTTGCAGCTTTTTTATTCTCAACTATTTTTGATATGACAAAGCTATTGAATGGGCTAAGGGAGGCACAAGCATTTAGGGCTGCGGCATCAGAACTTTCTGCCTTAGTGTCACCTAGGATTTTCAATACTTTAAGATTCTGTACAGGGCTGTTAGGGTTATATCCTGCCCCAAACCACGCTTCAAGTCTTTTGTTTGATTCTAATTTCTCTGCAATAGATTTAGTTCTTTGAATCTCTAGCTTTTCAAAATCTACTTTAAGCCCATCTAGCTCCATATGCAGGCAGGGGAATACTAAAGGAAATTCCAAGATGTAGTTATCAATGGCCCACTTGGGCGCCCGTTCAAGGAGATAGCACCAAACCAATAGTGTTGACCAGCAATCCCTAGCGTTATACTCCCAGACATTAAACTCACTTCCTGCCGCATCATCTTTCCAGTAGCGAATATATCTAATGGAAAAAGACGCTAGAAAATCTAGGCTCTTTGGTAATTCTGCATACCAAGAATGAAAAAGATGGAGGGTATCATAGAGCCAGTTCCTTACAGGAGAATTGAATCTAAGGAAATAGGCGTTATCATATAGCCCGTTTTGAAATATCTTAGGGACAGAATTATCATTAAGAGTTCTTACGAAGTCAAATGCTAGGAGGCATTTATATGGGACTACTATAGAATAAATAGTTCCATCAGGAAATAGACCCGCATAGCCTACGCATTTAATCTTGCGGTCAGGATCATCACGATAGGTTTCAATGTCGCAAGCAATGAGTTTAGCTTTTGAGAATAGCGCTAGGAGTTTAGAGCTATTCTCAGGGGACCAAACCTCCCAATTAAAAGGTTGCGCCTTGGGCCAGCCTTCTGGTTTTAGAATCTTAGAAATATAATGATTAGTTATGAATTTACCATAAGGTACAGTTACTAGTTGCTTGAGGGGATTTAGGATTAGACAATTAACTGGGCTGCGCCCAGGGAGTCTGACAAATGTCCCCGCATAATCCTCTAACTTAAGGGTAGATTTTCTACCGTGTGCTGTAAGTGGATGCCTGAAGTCTGGCTGAGTCTCTAAAATAGTGACTAAGGTTTCAGGGCAAGTACAGATAATATCTGTAGCTTCAGCCTTGGAGATGGCATCTAGTAAAAGGTTATTAGAATTCTTTGGGGTTGTGGCTACTTTAATTGTAGCCATGCCCAGCAGGGGCTTAAGATAGGGCACTAGGAATGGCCTATCCTCAGGGGCTATGATTACTAAGATTGTTTGAGAAGTAGTAGCTGACATTATTCTTCTTCTCCAGCAGAGTGGCTGCTAACACTAATACCAAACTCTTTGCCTTCTTCCCAGGCAGTAGTCTTTAGTTTTTCTACTAAGGCTGCAAAGTCAGAATAATCTCTTGGCGTCTCAGCATGATGTAGCCTCAGCGCAGCAAAATAAACTGCTAACGTAAGATCATGGGAATTATTCTTTGCTTCCATCTTATAATCTCCTAGAAAAGACCTTTGGCGAAGCCAAAGAAAAGAATTGCGCCAAGACCAGAGATTATTAGTCTCTATTCTTGGCGCTTGGACTAGAACTTAAATAGCCTAGCTTAACCCTTATGCCAGCTCAACATTACGAACTGCAAAGTTCCAGCGGCCAGGTTCTTTCTTATCAGGCCAGCGATTAACTTGGCCATAGATTTCAACATCCCGAATTTGCTCAAGAGTAGCACGCATATTGCTGGTGCCAAAGATAAGGCTATAAGGTTGCACAGCTTCCTTCAGCATACCAATACCAAACTCATTCGGCGAGCCATCCTTCTTGAAGGGGCTGTAGATATTGGAGAATGTCATGCCCTCTGCTGCATCTTTCTCCTCATCAGGGTTAGATACAGATTCAACCTCAAGCACTTCATACTCAAAACGAATGTAGGGATTGCCGCCAGCTTTGGTAACTTGAGTTGCAGTTACCCGCAATTTGTAGTTACCAGTAGGGGGCACACCAATGGGAGGCAGCGAATCAATGTCATCAATTGCAGCATCCATCAAAGAAGCAAAGTCATTAAAAGCAGTCACGATAGAAAGAGGAAAAAGGGGAAAGATGAGGTGGAGTGTGGTGGTGGATGGTGGAGTTATTTCATAGCTTGCTCCT
>OGVO01000224.1_pt1 | contig 10710 bp, 19 predicted proteins | sample 1575771 | NCBI WGS metagenome assembly OGVO01 (sample SAMN07581527, study PRJEB24739) | freshwater metagenome | place: Singapore | collected 2015-01 | reverse complement strand
AACTGGAAGTGCTACGGTGGGCAGAAGCAAGGAAGATTATACCCAACGCCACTCCGGCCTCCCAACTGCTAAAGATGGTCAGCGAAGTAGGCGAGCTGTGTGACGCAGAAGGCAATGACATTGATATTCGGGTTGCTCGCTGGCACTCTGGCGAACGCAATGCGGCTGTTGACACGAACGTCATGGTCAACGGGATTGTTGTTGTTAACACCAACACTGGCGGCAGCATCCACTTCGAGGACTTTGACCTTACCGATTGCACGGCGGGTGAAATCCTCTCGACAAGCGGTTCTACTATTGCCGCAACTCTAACAGGCAATTTCAGCATCAATGCCGACATTACGGTTACGGGCATCACCGCGACTGTCACAGGTTCGTGCAAGTTTGTAAGACGCGGCCCGCTCTGTTTTATGCAGATACCGGCGGCGGGGATAACGGGAACCAGTAATACAACGGCCTGCACGTTGACCGGCGTTCCCTCTGCTTTCCGGCCTTCTGCCAACACGGCGGCGGGGCTTATCGCGGCGCTTGACAATACGAACTATATTCTAGCGCACGGCATCATTGACAGCAGCGGGGTTATCACCCTGACACGGGATGCAGACAACAACACATCGGCATGGACTAACGCTGGAACCAAAGGGGTTCGCGGCGGACAGTTGGCTTGGGTTGTATAATGACCCACGCAGAGCGCCTTGCTAGGATCGAAGCCCTTTTGGAAACAGCTAACCACGCCAGCGAGCAATCGCGTCTGCAAACCGCTGCTGACATTGCCGAAATCAAAACTGACGTAAAGGCGCTGCGAAGCGAATTTGACGCAGACAAGGCAGACCTGAAATCCCTTAAAGACAAAGGCACTGGCCTGTTGATAGGCGTGGGCCTTCTGGCAGGCGGCGCAGGCGCTGGACTGGTTAAAGCGTGGAATGCCTTGCTCGGCTCCTAGCATGGGTTGGCTTCGTCTTTCTGGCGCTTATGAAGCCGCCGATTGCTCCCTTCATATTCCTGGCGTTCCTATGCGGGCGCGTAACTCAAAGGTGATTGATGAGCTATGTCGATCCAAACTTGTATGACTATTGCGACACTGACAAGCAAAGAGAAACGCTAAGACTATTAGACGAACTCGGCAGCGGCGCGGCTGTTGCTGAAAGGCTGGGCGTTCATCGTTCATGGCCTAGCGGGCTGGTGAAACGGCTCAAACAAAAAGCGGCTAGGCGGGGTTATTCGCCTGACCACAACATGACACGCACCGTTCCAGAGGGCTATCTGGTCAAGGGCGTATCGACCTATTTTGACAGCGAGGGCAACCCGCGTGGTCAATGGGTCAAATCCAGCCTTGATGCTGACCGCCAACTAGAAATTATTCGCGGCGTTGTCGAAGGCATTGTTGAAGGCTCGCAAGGGATATTCCCTGCCACACCAGCCCCGACAATCTGCGACGGTGATTTGCTTACCGTCATCCCTATGGGCGATCCTCATTTCGGACTCTTAAGCTGGGCAAAGGAAGTTGGTGCGGACTTCGACCTAGACATTGCCGAACGGGTTACATTTGAAGCAGTGGACAGGCTTTGCGCGCAAGGCCCTAATTCAGCAACCGCGCTGTTGTTGAACCTTGGCGATTATTTCCATGCGGATAATGGCACGAATAGGACGCCTGCCAGCGGCAACAGCCTAGACGTTGATGGCCGCTTTCAAAAGATAGCCGAAATCGGCTTGCGGGCGATGGTTCGCTGCATCCGGCGCTTGCTGGAAAAACATCAAACTGTCCTAGTCCGCAACAATCGCGGCAATCACGATCCGCACCAAGCCTTTATGCTCTCGCTGTGCCTGTCTGCATGGTTCCACAATGAACCTAGGGTGCAAGTGGATACTTCACCAAGCGGCTTCTACTATCACCGTCATGGGCGCGTCCTGATAGGCTCCACACACGGCGACGGGGCAAAGCTGGCCGAACTTCCCCTAATCATGGCAACTGATGCCCCAAAGGATTGGGCAGAGGCAGACTTTCGCGTCTGGCATTGCGGGCATTTCCATCACGATCAGCTTAAGGATTATCAGGGCTGCACGGTTGAGACGCACCGCACCTTAGCGCCTAACGACGCTTGGCACAGATACCAAGGCTATCGGTCACACAGGGACATGAAGGCCATCATTTACCATCGGGAATTTGGGGAACTGCAACGCATCCGTTGCGGCGTGGAAAGGCTTGCTGCATGAACAACAACTTCGAACACTGCCTTGACCTAGTGCTAGTTCACGAGGGCGGCTACGTGAACCATCCGAAAGACCCAGGGGGCGCTACCAATCGAGGCGTAACGCAAGCCGTTTATGACGCCTATCGCAAGACGCGGGGCAGGGGCGCGCAATCGGTCAAGTTCATCACTGATGATGAAGTCAAGGCAATCTACAAGTTCCAATATTGGGACAGGGTGCAAGCAGACTTGTTGCCTGCTGGCCTTGACTATGCTGTGTTTGACTTTGCCGTCAATTCAGGGGTGGGCAGGGCGTCCAAATATCTCCAGGCGGTGCTAGGCGTGGCACAGGACGGCGTTATAGGCGCAAAGACGCTGGCGGCTATCCAATCACCCCGCAACACCATTAACGCGCTGTGTGACCGCCGTATGGCCTTCCTGCGTAATCTGCGGACGTTCCTTACATTCGGCAAGGGCTGGACGCGCCGCGTTCAAGATGTGCGCGCTCATGCTTTGGAGATGGCATCGTGAAGTGGACGCACGATGAAAGCCGCAACTGGCTATATGCAATCATCTGGCCTTTAGGCGGCGTTGCATCGGGCTTTATCCTGATATGGATGATTACCCTTATCCGTTGGGATTGGCCGGCAGGAACGGAAGAACAGCGGCTAACCATCCTTGGCAACATTGCCTATGGATTGGTGGGCATGATGGCCTTGGTTAGCCTTGGGTTGACCATGCGTAATGCTATCAGGAACCTAAAGCTAAAGGCAGGCGGTGTGTCGGCTGAAGCACAGGCGGGGGATCAACAATGATAGCCCTAATCGCAAACTATAAACGCATCCTATACGGCACAGCCTTAGCACTGCTCGGCACGTTGTTGCTTGTGCAAACGGCAAGGATCGAAGGCTTTCTATTCATTGATGGACTGAAGGCAGAAAACGAAAAGCTAACTGGTCAGCTAGTCAGCATCAAGCAAGCGCAAAAGCTGGCAACCAAACTGGCCAAAGAGGAAAAAGCCCGCATTGAAGCGGAGAATGAACGAAAGGCAGAAAATGCAAAAGCTGACTATCAGAAACGCCTTGCCGATAATCGCGCTATTATTGACCGCTGGCTGCGCTCACAAGCTGGAAGTTCAACCGGGAACGCCAATCTGCCCGAAACCAGCGAAGCCACCAGCGGAACTTCTGGAGACCGTGGAGAAGCCATCATTTCTACAGGCTTCGCCACCGTCCCCATAAAAGACTTGCAGCTTACGGCTGAAGCATTTGCCAAGCTAGAGGCGTGGCAGGCGTGGTATAAAGCAATTAGCGAGAGCCATGATTAGCATGAAACCCAAATTTTTGCTCCAGCTCTTTTCGCGCCTTTTGCGCGTCTAATCTCGTTTCAAGCCCTCTGACGGCGTGTTCGCGACCGTCCACATTTATACGCGCCTGCCATTTGCCGCGAACGCGCTTTACACCTATAAAACCAGAACGATTGTGACGTGGTATTTTCAAATTTCGCTGGTTCGTTTTGTGGTCAACATCTCGCAAATTGTGAATGCGATTGTCTGCCGGTTGGCCATTAATGTGGTCAATTTCTCCTAACGGCCAAGCGCCATAATAGATTGCCCAAGCGACCCTGTGTGCGAACAAGTTGACCTTGCGAACTACACCCCTGCGGTATCCCTCTTTTGTGACCGCGCAAAAGGCCTCCCTTCCAGCATATCTCACGTTCCAGCGCATGGCGTTTTTGGGGTTAGGAAAATGATGTGGCTCTCGAAAAAGCCAAAACAGCTTTCCAGTATCCGGCTCGTATCGGACAAGTTGACGCAATAATTCAGGTGTAATATCGGGCCTGTCAGCCATTGTGCAGTATCCTTGCATTGTGGTCAGGGGCGGGCGCTGTTGACGCAGCGTTACCGCCCTGAATTTATAACAGATTCTACATTTGTTCGCAAGCTCGTCCACCTGATACCGTAGAGATACCAGCAAGCGACTTGCCTAAAATTGCGGAGGCTTATGCGAAACTGGAGGCGCTTCAGCAATATCACCGATCACTCGAATAGTCGTCTCGCTGTTGTAAACGGTGTTAATTTTGGCCAGTGTCTGACGGTGTAAATATTCGCTAATTGCCGTGTTCCATTCATCCCGCGATTTTGCGGCGTGGGCCATTTCCAGCAACTCGGCGTCGGACTTGTCGGCAAGGTCACTCATCGTTCGCCTCTTCCCGATTTGCCAGAACCAACCGTTCTGCATCTAGCAGCCATCTTGTTACGATGGTTCCCTTATCATAAGCACCCTTCAATATAGCGCGTTCTACAACAACGCCGGTTGCATATTCTCTACCGCAAGTTCGCGGGCTTTCAGGATTATGGCGTCAGTCATAGTGTTCGTTCCACTTGCAATAGGCGGCAACCTTGCGCGCACAGTCGATAAAGTGCTGCACAGCATAGTCATCATCTGGAAGTTTGATTTCTTCGGCTTTCCACGGCCCTTTGCCTTTGACGTAGGCCAGAGCGCAGTCACGTCCGATCTGGTCAATGTCGGTCAAAATACTATATCTCTCTCGTCCCATTCGTATAAATCCCAACCGAAGTTATCTTGAAGGAATTGGCGTAGGCTCATAACTTCTGTTCCTCAATGAGTGCGCGGATGGCAGCGGCCCGACTGTTATATGGTGAATTTTCGTTCCACTGTTCCGCCACCTTCGCCGCCATTTCCAGACCTTCGATTATGCCGAGACGGGCGGCAATTACTCGCGGGGTTTCGGTTAGGCTCGACAGGCCCGCGCTACGTTCCGCAATCGCCCGCGCTTTCTGCTCGATGCTCATGGCTGGCTCTCCAGTGCGTCGGCTAGGGCTTTGCCAATTAGTTTGGAAGTCTCATAGGATATGAAATGTTTTTCAGCGATGTGTGACGCCACATCATCCGGCAAATTCCGCAGCCTATCCCTCTCGGCCTTTGCTGCTTCTATGCGGACCTCGCGGGCAAACTCTACGGCGGGATGTTCGGGGCGAACATCTTCAACCTCTTTTGTGTCGCAGCAGGCTTGTGCGACCCGCGTAAGGTATCTCTTAGCTGACGCAATGTCTCGCTCGTCTGTCACTTCAACCATTGTCTTATCGTCCATCGCTATTCTCCTGCTGGAATGCTGCTAACATGGCTTGCCAGATAGAGTTCATGCTCTCCCGTGGCAGCCGGTGATCCTCATCCCACAGACAATCATAGCCAGCGTCCTGCATCCCCTCGCTCGGCGTTCGCAGACGTTCGAACATTGTTGCTATTGCTGCGTCGGCTTGCCTTAGGCATAAAGCGTGGTCGATGCGGTCAGGGTCGCAAGCGTCAATCGCCCGCGCAACAGCTTCTCGCAGTGTTTCTTTGTCCTGTGTTGGTTTAGTCATGGGATTGCTCCTGTTGGCCCATAAGCACACGATCGGCACCAGCCCGATACGCTTCCTCATAGCAGTCGATAACCGCCGCCAGAATGCGCTCCCGCGATCCGTTCAGCGTGTAATTGCCAAGCGATGAACCAGCGGCCCGCATTATGCGCTCGGCATGGTCGCGAACGGCGGCTTCGATATTGTCAGCGTGGCTCATCCTGTTTTCTCCATTCCATCAATTGCAAGCGATTGCGTGGGGACATTGAGGCGATCAATTTCCGCTTCCAGTTCGCTAGACCATTCGAACCACTCGCCATGCATCCGCGTTGAGGCGAAGCGTTCATGGTATTCCCATTCAAGCGATCCATCGGCCCAAACAAATGCCAGCAGTTCCAACTTGTGTGGGTTGCCCGTCTGAATGCCCGAAAGGCGCGTTTTCAGATTAAGCGCCTGGCCGATTTTTACCGGCCCGCCTCTTGTCCCGATGAAATAGATGTTCGTGAAATACGCCTCGGCTTCGCGCCGCGCTTGTTCTTCAGCCTCTTTGCGGCGGCGTTCCATCGCCAACAGTTCGCGCTTAATATATTCTGGCCTAGCGCCAGTGCCGCGCCAAGGCGGCGCAAAGACGCCTGTTTCGTGAGCATGGAAATACCGCGCAAGCGAGTATGGCGTTTTAAAAACATGGCTGATTTTTGTTCCCGGCAGCCGCCCCGTCTCGTCAACAAGATGCGCGACATGTGGGCGCAGGCACAACGGCACACTGTTTATAGTGCCATCATCCTTGGCCAGAAATATATCAAGCCATGCCCAAATATCGCGCTGACTAGGAAATAGCGAAGGGTCTAGTTTTTGCGTGGACAGCAGGTGGCCAGCAAATCCGCTTTCGTTCGCGGATGAATCACCATCCGTTCCGTTTTCTATTTGGGGCAAATCCGTGCTTTCGGTCATTAAACCACCCTTCACACGGGTGGGGCCACAAGTTCGATCCTTGTATCGCCCACCACTTCCTAAGTTGGCTTGAATCCTAACCATTTTGAAACTTTCGCGCAACTGTTATTTTGCCATGCCAAGGGTCAGTGGACAGCGTTTGGACAGCAGATAGCTTGCGAGCCTCTCTTGATACGCGCAGCCAAAGTTTGGACAGCGCCCGTTCCGCGTTCTTCAGATGGTGCGGGCTATAGCGGGCATAGCGCTTGGTTGTGGTTGCCAGCTTGCCGCTGTGGCCTAGCAGTTCGCTAACTTCGCGCTCTGGAACGGTGGGGTCATTGTAAAGCAGCGTCGCGACTGTGTGGCGAATGTCCTTTGGCTGAATATCCTCGGATATGCCAAGCGCCTTCGGCATAATGCGCCAAGCGGTCTTGCGCGATCTGACAGGCTCTAGGCTCCAATTGCGTAGCACGGGGCGCAGCGGGCGGATAACCGGAATAATGGCATTGCGTTTTTTGGTCTGCGGCAATGCGTCGGGCTGCATATCCACTAAATGAAACTTGGCATCGTATTGCTCCTTGCGAAAAGCCAGCGCGGCTTGCGGCCTGACGCCTGTGCCAAGCATCAATGCAAAAAAGCCGAATAGTTCGGGGCGGTGGTAACAATACCACGCAATCTGCCCTAGCGTCTCAATCGACAAAACCTTGTCGCGCTGCTTGGATTTGTATTGCGGAGGCAGGCTGGCAATGTGCGGCGCTGCCGGTATCCGCATGTTTGCTTCCGCATAGTTGGTTGCGGCTCGAATGTCGTTTAAGTGGCGGTCAACGGTTGCCCCGACAACTGGCGCATAGACGCGCTGGTAGTGCCTGCCGCCCCATTCCAGGTCGATGCTGTGCGGCTTCATGCGCCAAGCCCTGAAGCGTTCAAATAGGGCGGGCGTCATATCGGAAACAACCGCATTCACGCCAGCCTCGTCTTGCATGAGGAAGCTGATGAAAAAGCGAAAACTGGTTTCCGCCTGTTGGGCATTGATAAGATGCCGCCCCTTTTCCTGCCAGTATGTGACAAGCATTGGGATGATCTTTGCCTCGTCTGCGCTTTGGCGGCTCTTTGCGCGTTGCTGTTCGACGTAGGCATGGATTTGCGCCTTTGCTTCTTCTAGCAGGCTCGTGTGAGTGCTGCGATAGACGACCTGTCTAGAGCCGCGCTTGTATGTGGTGATTTGCCAATAGGGGGACTTGCCATCTCGGCGTTTGTCCAGCCAGTAATCACCGACGACATATTCTGACGTTTCGCGGGGCATAGTTCTTCAGCTTCCAGTTTAGCGATCAATTCCAATACGCCATGCTTGGCAAGTTCCTGCAACTGGTCATGCGTGAATGTTGCGCCCGTCTGCTTTCGCATTGCGCGGCGAAACTTTGAGGCGATTGCTTGAACCGTCACCGCCACAGCCTCCACTTGCGTTCCCGCTGCATCGGCATGATAGGGCCTGGCACTCGCATTACGTGCTGATAACCCTGACGATAGCGCCAGTTGTCTTGCCCTTTCGTTTCAATTCGTGCGCTCATAAAACTACCCGGCGCTTGTTAAGCTAGGCCCGGGCCTCCTTGGGTGTTGGAATTAAAAATCTCTTGCCTCATCGCGTAGCGTCTCAACTGGAACGCCAACCCATGTTGACCAAAGCTGCAAAGCCCTGTCGGTATATTCGGCGCGTTCGGCTTCGTTCATTGCGCGATTGCTGGTTGAACGGCGTTTCTTGTGAACGTCACCGCTTGGCAGCTTTACTTCGTCAAACAGCCTTAGCTTGTCGCGGGTGATGTCGTGAAGGTCTGAAACGCTAAGTGTCAGATTGTGGGCTTCGTTTAGAATGGGCGTCACAAGGTCGGCTACGGCCCAGTATAATCCGCGCCGACTTTCGTTAGCCCGCCCGCCCTTTAGTTCAACGCGGACGCGCCCTCGAATTTCGCGCATAGCGTCCTGCGCTGCCACATTTGCGGGGCGCAACATCCCTAAGTGTGTTTCAAAGTATAGCGGCGGCGTGTTGCTCATCGTGCGGCTCCGTGGTTTTCGTGAAAACCATTGGCTTTCTCAGCCTTTTTGCGCGCAGCGGCAGCCAATTCGATTGTGTCATAAGTGCCAATCGTCCTTGACCTACCATCAATCGTGATAACCGCAGCCCATCGCCCAGACGGACGCCTCCAAACACCGCAGTGCCCAGATTTGTTAGTGGCTTTAAGACGCACGTTGCGGCCATTTTCAGCGTGGGTTACGTGCCGCAAATTAATCCATCGGTTGTCGTCTGATTTGCCGTTGATGTGATCAATATCGCCACTTGGCCAAGCGCCAGTTTGCATAGCCCATATTGCGCGGTGCGCCTTAACTTGCTTAGACAGGATATGACCGTGTCGGTAGCCACGTTTATCTAGGCTGGCCAACGCAGGCTTTCCTGCAAACTTTCCATTCCATATGTTGCAATTCTGTGCCGCGCTTTGCTTGCCGTCTGTGAACATTGAAATGTCACGCTCGCGCCAAAACAACTCACCCGTTTCTGGGTGATAGACAAGCAGTTGACGCAACAACGCTGGCTTCAACATGCCTAGCTTGGCCTCAAATATCAGGGGGGCTTTGTCAGTCATTTTCCGTCAAAACTATAATGGTGCTTTTCGGCGTTTCCGTTTCGCGCTGGCGTATCCATCCCCCTTGGCAAGCATAATACTCGCCGTGGTGGATGCTCATTGTCGCGCCTTCGTGAAGCGCAGCAAGGCACATCGTTTCGTGCGGGTTGTCGGGCGTCAAAACTAGCTGCTTGATGCCGTTTTCAAAGACCATCGCAATTTTCATAAAATCCCTTCCGCAATGCTTTCCAGTCGCAGAAATTCAGCCTCGGCCAGCAGATCGATCTTGTGCTTTCTGTAAAAGCCGCGATGGCCTAAAGCCTCGACGCTTTCCTTGGGACCGTGCTGTATCTGGTGATGCACCGGACACAGCGGCACGACCATCTCATGCGACCTTGGCAGCCTTCCCATTACGTGCGACGATCCTGTTACGTGATGCACGGTAGCTTTCCCGCCGCACACAAGGCATGGAAGAGCCGCAACGCGCTCCATGTGCGATCGCTCCTTTGCCGTGGGCGGCGTTGCCACCTTTGGCTTCATGCGTTTGTGGTTGACGGGATAGCCCATTGCCTAAGCCTCAAAACGGAACGTCATCGTCAAGGTCGTCGGAGCCAAAGCCGCCGCCAAATCCATGATCGCTGCCAGCATCTTCCTTGGGGGAGGCTTGGCCCTCTGACTTGCCGCCAAGCATTGTCATATCGCGAATATTAAATTCGGTGCTATAGCGGTCGTTTCCGTTGCTATCTTGCCATTTGCGGGTTGCCATTTGGCCAGTCACAGCAATCTGACTGCCCTTACGCAAATACTGCTCAACCACACCGACAAGCCCGCCGCGAAAGTTGAGTGTTACCCATTCGGTGCGCTCCTTGCGTTCGCCGGTCTGCTTGTCCTTCCACGTTTGGCTAACTGCCAAGCGGGCGTTTGCAATCCTATCGCCTGACTGGAATGATTTAATTTCAGGATCACCGCCAAGGCGTCCGGTAAATGTGCATTGATTAATATCGGACATTATGCTGCTTTCTTTTCTGGTTGCATGTTGGCGACGAAGGCCTTGGCCTCATCGAATTTGTGTTGCCAAATTTGCTTCAGGGACTTGATGCCCATTGCTTGACACACAGCACCGACATTCAGGCCGCGCCCGTCTATGAGTGCGCTTAGTTCGTCGCGCTGTTCATCGGTGATGTGCTGAGGCTCTGGCGCGGAAACATTGGCGCGGGTCTTGTCATACAGCGCAAGGCCAAAGACGTTGCCAAAGGTGCGGGCGCATCGCTTCAACGCATCCGTTGCAGCTTCCTTGGTTGCGCCTTCGATTGCGTCACCAATGCTTTTTGCAAAGCCGCTGCCGAAGCCAACGTCCTGCCTGTAGTTTTCGCCAACCTTAAGGGTGCAAATGCAGGTGTAGGCCGCTTGCCATTGCGGGTTGCCCTTACTGTCGGTTGCTTCGCGCAGATCATCGCGGGAAAGTTCGATTGTGTAAGACCAACCATCAAACCCAAAAATGCGGTTGAGTTCATTAATGACATGCCAGCCCTCAAGGTAATCGCCTTTAGGCCCAAAGCTGCCCGAAGGCTTCTTTACGTGCTTGGGATCAAGCGGCGCTTCTAATAGCTTTTTC
>OGVO01000223.1_pt1 | contig 10712 bp, 23 predicted proteins | sample 1575771 | NCBI WGS metagenome assembly OGVO01 (sample SAMN07581527, study PRJEB24739) | freshwater metagenome | place: Singapore | collected 2015-01 | reverse complement strand
GTTTCCCAGTCACGATAGGCTGGCCAGATGACTCCAGTCAGCAGGGACTTCATGGAGCCAGGCGGCACGTTCATCAGAAGGCGGGCGATTTCGCCCTTGGTCACGGCTTCCAGATGCAGGCAGATGGCGTCCAGCGCCCAGCCCCACTTCAGTTCGGCAGCCGGTTCGAGCACCTTCCAGGCACGCTTGGCAAACTCGGCCAAGCTGCGCTTGCACAGTTCGCGCTCGATGGCCAGCAGGTCAGCCTCATTCAGGAGCATTGGCATCCTTGGCCGCGATGATCTGCGCCAGCACGTCTGTTGATAACTTAGAAGCGTCAATGGTCTGCACTTGCAGCGGGTTCTCCTTGTCGCCAGCCAACTCCAGCCGGTCGCCGTATTTCTTCGGGGCCAGCTTGGATAGCAGCCATTTTCGGCTGTCTACTTGCAGTTTTCGCTGCTGGATGGCCTGCCAGTCGCGCTTTCCGTCTCCAGTTTCAGGAACTTCGCTGTCGGCCAGCTCCAAAACCTCATTCGCCATGCGTTCTATCAGGTCTTCCCTCGCGTGCGCGTAATCTTCCGCAAGTTTAGCGTCAGCATCCACCCATCGGTTGAAAGTGCTCTGTGGAACTCCAGCCGCTTGGCAGGCCTTAAAAGCGCTCAGTCCGTCTCTCATCCCTTGTAGGACGGCTTGGCAGATTGCGGCTTTGTCTCTCTCTGGTTTGGCTGTTTTTTCAGTGCGTTTTGTTGCCATTTTGAACTCCCGCACTCAAGATGTTGAATGCTGTTGCTGCACACAGTGGAACTTGTCCATTTCCAATCGCTTTAAGCCTGTCCACCCTATCGGCCACCCCATCAGCCACTCGACCCACGTCGGGTTCAACTTGCCACCATTCCCCGCGCCCATTGCTCTGGCTTCCTCGATTGTGGTGTTCGCTTTCAGTTGCGCCCATGAGCCTGAGCCACCGCACATACCCTTGGTTCTCGGTGTTGGCCAAGTCTCCATGCGTTTTTTTAACGCCTTCCTGCTGTTGCTCCCACCGTCCAATCCTGAGGTGTTGGGCGTGTGGAAGCTGTCCACGCCATTTGGCGACAATCCAGATTCTGTCCCTCTGATGGTTTGCTCCAATGTCTGCTGCTCCCAGCACTCCCCATGCAGCATCAAACCCCATTGCGGCCAAGTCTCCAAGTACGGTTCCAAGCCCCCGAGAAGTGAGCATTGGTGAGTTTTCCACAAACGCGTATTTGGGTCGTACTTCGTGAATGATCCTCGCCATGTGACGCCACATTCCAGATCGCTCTCCATCGATTCCTGCGCCTTTTCCGGCTGCACTGATGTCTTGGCATGGAAATCCGCCAGAAACAACGTCAACAATTCCTTGCCACGGTTTTCCGTCAAAGGTTTGTACATCATCCCAAATCGGGAAAGGCGGGAGAAATCCGTCATTTTGTCGGGCGCACAGTACGCTTGCTGGATACTGCTCCCATTCGACTGCACAGACGGTACGCCATCCAAGCAGCCCCCCCCCCAAGAATTCCTCCACCAGCGCCTGCGAATAAAGCCAGCTCATTCATTGTCACCTTTCAGTCTGTTTTTGATTATGTGGTGCGCCCCACTTTTTGAGATATTCAAGAACAAAGCAACGTCAGCAACAGACGCGCCATCCGAAACCATTTTTGCGATCACTTCGGCCATTGGATGTTTGGTGGGTTTTGTGCCGCGTTTTTTGTGCCACGGTTTTTTGAAGTTTTTTGGCCTTGCGTAAGTTCCATGCAATTTTTTCTGCTGCTCATTCTCTGAATGACTTGCCCAAGCAAGGTTTGATGGCGCATTGTTTTGCGGGTTTCCATCAAGATGCGATGCCTCTTGATTTCCGTCTGGCAAACCATGAAATGCCATGCACACAAGACGATGGACTGAAGTTTTGACGCCAGCCCCTGCTTGGCAATACTGGTATGCGTTCGCCATCCAAGGCTTGAGCTTTTTCCCCTTCAGCATGAAAGCACGCTCAACACCTTTGATCGTTTTCTTCACAGACCGATCTTTTGACCAGATTTCCCCAAGACTGTTCGCCATGTAACCCGGTGCAATCGGTATGTCTCGCCATTCGATTTCCATAAATGCTCCGTTGCATTGTTTGGAAATTATTGTATGGGTTTAATCTGAAGTTGTCAAGGGTATGAGCGCATCGATCTGGATGGTCTCAAGCGTGTCTGGCAGTTTCATTCTGTTGGCCTTTCGATATGAACTTCAACGAATCCACCAATGGACTCGCCTTTCTTGATTGTGAGCGTCCAGTGCTTGTCGTCCACCTTGAGCACGTCGGCAAGGCCATCGAGGCCAGCTTTGATGCGTGCCAGTGCGTTGTCCAGGTCGTATGCGCGACGGGTCGGTGGGTAGAACGTGAGCGTCAGGTGCAGGCTGGCCGCCTGGATGGGGCGTGCGCCTTGCTCCATTGCCTGCCAGAAACAGGCCTCGCGGTACTGCTTTTTTAGCTTGGCGGTCTTAGCCCAGTGGTTTCGGCTGTTCGGACTGAGGCCGGTTGGTGGCCATGGCAGCATGATTCTCATAGCCACCTCGTCCAGATCAACCAAGCCCAGAGTGCCGCGACACCCCACCAAGCGTTAAGTGCAACAAGTGCAACGGTCAGCAGCACTGGCCAATAGCGTTCCCAGGCAGTCATTTCAGTCGCTCCAGTGTTTCGGCCAGCAGATCGGCCTCGGTGAATCCGTAGTGTTTGGCAAAGCCCTTGGTGCCCAAACCGTGCACGCCGGTGTTGCCACGGTGGTGCTCTGGGCACAGTGGAATGACGTCCATGTGCTTGGCACGCTGGCTCATTCCGGTGCCGTGGCGCGGATGGTGCAGCTCGGCAGGCGTTGCGCCGTAGCCCAAGCGGTGGCAGACAGCACAGCCAAGGTCTGCGACCCGGCTCATGTGCTTGCGCTCTGCGATTGTGGTCATTTCGTCATCACCTGGTAGTCGTGGAAAACATAGCCCTTGCTGGCATCGCCAACCTTGTGAGCCTTCACCCAGACATTCTTGCCGCTTTTCAGCCTGCGAATGTGGCCGCGACGGTCGTGTAGCCGCGGTGAGGCGTGCGTGCCACCTTGGCTTTCAGACCGCGGCTTTGCAGGCTGGATGATGACCGTGTGCCAGTCGTAGGTCGGCAGCTTGCCTTCAGCGATCTTGCGCCGGTTTGTGAATGTCTGCTTGACCTCTGGCCGATAGCTTTCGCAGCCGGTGTCCATGCTTTCCAGCCACTTGGACATGGTGGCAAGCATGATTTCGGCCACGTCTCGCGGCAAGTCGTCGCTTTCGTCCACCGGGCCGTACTTGATCTGGCCATCCTCGATCAGGTAGACCATTGGCGGGAAGGTGGTGTATTTGCCAGGCTGTCCCTTGCTCAGGTCGAGCACAATTCCTTCTTCTGGGTCGCCACCAGACGCCAGCATCATCATTTCGTAGCGTTCGTGGTTTCCAGACTTGCCAGCCCAGAGCACCAGGTTTTTCTCGAACGGTGGACGGTGCGTGGCCAGGTTGTCGATCTTGATGCCTGTGGACAAGTCCGCGCTGGAAATGTCAAACCATTGCATTTCGGTCGGGTCGAAACCTGCCGAGATGACCGACTTCATGATTGAGCGCACAAATGATGTCGTCATGTGATCTCTCCGGTGTCTGGGTCGATAAATTCAGGCGCGGTGAACTTCACGCCTTGCTGCGCACCAAAGGCCTCGATCAGGTCTTGCAGCTCGCACATCTCTGGCTTGGTCATGTTGCTGGTGGACTTTCCCAAAGCCACAAAGCCGCCGTCGATTCCTGGAACAACGTCCTGCTTGGTCAATGCCGCGGTAAGCACGTCCTTCCAGTTTTCAGGGGTCAGCTTCCTGCCGTACCAGTTCACCTGCTTGCTGACATCGGTCAGCATGGCCCAGAGCCTGCGGTTTTGTTCCAGGCTGCGCGTCTCCTTCCTGACCTCGACGACCATCCGGTGGCCAGCCATCAGGGATGCCTTGATCAAAGGCCAGATTTGCTGCGTTAGGACTTTGTGGGCCTGGACTGGATCGAACAGCGTGATCTTGATGCGTTCGGTCATGTCAGGTGCTCATGAAAAACGGATGATGCAAAGCCTTTGCTTTTTCATATGCTTCTTTTGCTTCGCATATTGAATCAAACAATCCAAGATGTTTTTTTCTCCCATCGATTCGGATTTCTGATCTCCATTTATTTCTCTGAGAGTGCCAAGTGACGCCATGAACTCCTGATGCGTTTTTCTTTTTGCCTTGGTTTTGTGAGTTTTGGAATCTCTGAGCAAGACGCAAGTTTGCGATTCTATTGTCAGATCGATTTCGATTTATGTGGTCAATTTCAGCTTCAGGAAACTTGCCATGAACATAAAACCAAGCAAGCCTATGTGCAAGATGTGATTTGTAATTCAGCGTGATCTTGATGTAGCCGCTTGCATCAGTTGTTCCAGCTTTGTCTCCTGGCTTGACGCAATATTTATGAGCCGTCCAGTGAAACTCGCCAGTTTCTTCGTTGTAGTGCAAAACTGATTTCAGATCATCAATGTTTAACTTCTGCATTTCAGTATTCCTTGTCTGATCCCAACCCAACATTCTTCGATGCTAAGTGGTGTTTCGTCAGGGTCTGCTTTACGCACTCCAAGATGCGCTCCCGGCCAGGGTTCTGCGGGAATCGGTCGATGGCCGCCAGCATCCCGGCTGCTGCCGCCTTGTTCGGCCTGGCGCTCAGTACCAGCCGAGTGCAGCACTCCAGGCAGCTGAAGTGGTACTGGCCACTCAGTGGGTTTTTGCCATACGCTTCGCAGCTCTTGCATGTCATTCTCCCTCCTGCAGGCGCAGCGCCTTTTTGGCCATGTCGATGCTGCCAGCGCTGATTCGTGCACCAGCTGCCTGCCTGGCCAGAATCTTTCTCGCCCAGTCTCGACCGTCGTTCATGGCCACGAACTCCACCGGGCCGATGGGCTTTTCCTCTGGCGGTGGAAGTCTGCGCGGCTGGTCGTCGCTGAAGGTCTTGCGCGGCATCACGGCTTTGCAGATCGCCTCAAACTGCGGCAGGTTTGGCGGGAACTCGGGGCACACTTCGGCCAGGCGTCTGGAAGCGGTCTCGATGGTGTCCGGTGAATACTTGGCCAGGGCTGATTCCCAGACCAGCATGGCAGCGCGGATTCCCTTGTCCTTGCCGTTGGCGTCGCGCTCGCCTGTGGAAAACTTGGTGGTAAACAGGCTGCCGTAAGACCCGTGCAAGACCAGAAACAGCTTGCGAATGGTCGGGTTGTCGCCACGTGGTGCGGGTTGTTGGCCAGCGTTCTGGATGGCATGGCTTGCCATTTCTGAGAGGTTATTCATCGTCGAACACCCCATCAAAAATTGCGCGGGAGGCGGCAGCGTGCTTGTGCTCGTTGCGGCCAGCCGTCCGGGCTTGGTTCTGTCGCCGCACCCAGTTGCGCCAAGTTGCATCCCAGTCCGTCTTGACGCCCTTCTGGCCAGGCTGGGCAATCCAGTAATCCTTAAACTCGTCGAACACTTGTCGCGGAACAAGGTCGGGGCGTTCCTGTTTGCAGAAGTCAGCCCAGTCAACAGGAAGGAGGCAGTCTGCTGGCAAGCGCGTTCCGCGCTGCTTTTTATTCTTGTGTTCTGGGTCTTGTGTAATGTGTATTGTGTCTTGTGTAGCATTGCTTTCGCTATGCGTTCGCATTGCGTTCGCATCTTTCTGCTTGCTCCACCGAGCTTTGGCACTCTCGCTGGCCTTGCTGGACTTCTCACCAGCCTTGGCAATCTCCTGGTCTGCCCGGTGGTTTGCCCATCCGGTTTCAGTGCGAATAAAGAACTCTTGCAAAACGACCGCAATGCAATCGGTATGCGTTCGCATCCTGATCAGGCGTGCAATCTCGGAAGTTTCAAGTGGAAGCGGTGTCTCGTGCAGGTAGTACCAATCGAGCATGCGCCGATAGGCCAAGTCCTCAAGTTCCGTCAGGTGTTCAGTGTGACTTTTGTAGTCACCTATGTTGAACTGGTAGTAGTGCATTTTTACCTCACATCATCGGCAGTCATCACAAAAGAATCAGCGGCAGGACGGTGATGAAGCGTCTTTTCGGGAGCTACCCTAGCCGTGATCAACATTCAATTTACCTCAGACCGAAGGCTCATTCAAGCTCTTGCGGTACATGGCACCAAACCTTTTATCGAGGGCTGGCCTCCACCGGAAAGCCACGCCATTGATCCGCCAGGCCTGGACAGCCGGGCCGCTTGGGGCACCTATGGCCTTGGCCACCGCCTTGTAAGAGCCGAGGCTCTTTCTGGCAAAAGCCAAGAGCTGTGCGAAATATTGGTCGTCTTTGTTCATGTCCGTGACTGTAGCACACATCCAACAAAAAAATAAAAGATTTTTTGTCGTGGCCGTATAAATTTATCTTTTACTGTGCTATGATTCGTTTCACCAACAACCACCCACGAAAGGTAAACACGATGGAAATCAAGCAGATCGCAGCAGCACTGGTCAAGGCCCAGAAAGCATTTGGCCCAGCACTTAAGACCAAAACCAATCCACACCTCAAAGCCAAGTATGCTGACCTTGGCGACTGCATTGAGGCTGTGATCGATGGCCTCAACAACAACGGCATTGCCTTGATGCAACAGACGCACGAATGCGAATCTGGCGTCTTGGTGGAAACGATCTTCATCCACGAGTCAGGTGAAACATACTCGGCTGGCAAATTCCACGTTCCTGCCGTCAAACATGATGCCCAGGGGTACGGCAGCGCCTTGACCTACGCACGCCGCTACAGCCTCATGGCTGCCTGCGGTATTGCCCCAGAGGATGACGACGGTCAGGCCACCAGCAAGAAAACACCGAAACAGCTGGACGGTTATCCAGAGTACGAGGCCGAGACGCTTCCAGCAATGCGAGAAGCGGCCATGCAAGGCGAAAAGGCATTGTCTGATGCTTTCCTTGCGCTGCCAAAGTCAGCCCATAAGGCAGCCTTCTGGCAAGCCCAAGGCCCAGCTCTGAAGAAGGCAGCAAAGACAGCTGACACACAAGGAGAGGCAGCATGAGAGTCATCACCGCAGATCAAGGCACCGAGGAATGGAAACAGGCACGTGTCGGTGTGCCATCAGGCTCAAAGTTCAGCGACATCATGGCCAAGGGTGGTGGCGCAACTCGCGCCACTTATCTAACTGCCTTGGCCTTGGAGCGCATCACCGGAGTGCGCGAAGAGTTCAAGACGACATTTGCCATGGATCAGGGCACCGAGCGCGAACCTTTCGCCAGGCTTGCTTATGAGGCACACACAGGACAGCTTGTCGAAGAGATCGGTTTCTGCATGCACGACACGCTGCAGGTTGGTGTCAGCCCTGACGGCCTGGTTGGCAAGGATGGCATGACCGAATACAAGTGCCCGATGCCAAAAACCCACCTGGAATACTTGCGGCTTGAGCCAGGCAAGTGCCCGACGGCTTACCGCTGGCAGGTGCAGGGCCAGCTCTGGGTTGCTGAGCGCGAGTGGTGCGACTTCGTGTCCTACAACCCAGATTTTCCAGAAAACGCCCAGCTCATCATTCGCCGGGTGATGCGCGACGAGAAGGCCATCAAAGAGCTGGAGACCGAAGTGGTCAAGTTCCTAGACGACATCGAGCGCGAGGTCGAGTTCATCAAGTCTTACAAGGATGCAGCATGAGCACATTCACAACCGCCAGTGTCGAACTAACCCCAGCCATGATGGCTGAGGCTTTTTGGGCCATGGGATCTCATGAGCAAGCCGAGTTTTTTGACGAGCTGGCTCGTGTGATCCAAGAAGATCACAAAACCAACACAAGCGCCTACAGCCTTGGCGAGCTTCAATGGTTTTTTGTTGGTGATGAACTGCGCAAAGATAAAAACAAGCAAGCACGAGACATGCTGATGACTATGGCCGCGCCACTCTACCTGCACACGCTGGCCTATGTGGAAGGCGGTGCAGCATGAAAGGCCGCGACCTTCGAGACGCTGGCATCGCTCGCGTGTCCATTGGCCGCGAGGACTGGATCGCCAAGGCACGCAGCCTGGCCGTCAGCATCGCCAAGCGATCTGGCCAGGTGACCATCAACGACGTCCGGCAGTTCATCGACCTGCCTGATGACTTCCACCCAAACACCTGGGGCGCGGTTCTGAGGGGTGACGCCTTCGAGCCAGTCGGTTTCTGTCAAGCCACCCACCCATCGGCCCACGCTCGGGTCATCCGCATCTACAAACTGAAAGGGCAATCATGAAAGCACAAGGACTGGCACGCATCGGCAAGGACTCCGAGGTGCGATACACACCAGGTGGCACACCAGTGGCCAACGTCTCGCTGGCGTTTACGTTCGGCAAGAAAGGCGACGACGGCAAGCGCCCGACACAGTGGGTAGATGCATCGATCTGGGGCCAACGGGCCGAGCCGATGGCACCCTACTTGCTTAAGGGTAAGCAGATCGTTGCGTACATGGAGGATGTGCACCTGCAAACCTACACCAAAGGCGACGGAACGCAAAACACAAAGATGGTGGCACGCCTGGCAGATCTCGAATTTGTCTCTGAAAATTCAGACCACAAACCAACACAAAAGCCGCAAAGTGCGCCACAATCACGTCCAGCGCCAGCACCGCAAGGATCAGGCTTTGACGACATGGACAACGATCTGGATATACCTTTTTAGAAAGGTATATAATGAACACTCCTTTTTAATGGGGTGAGCAATGAAAACATGCCGTGAATGTGGAGTTCAAAAACCTCTAGATCAGTACTACAAGCACAGTGCAATGGCCGATGGCCATCTGAATAAGTGCATTGAATGTGTGAAGTCCAGGGTCAAGAAATACACCAATGAAAACAAAGACCGCATCAAAGAGTACCACGCAAAAAAGGCAAAACTGCCCAAGTATGTTGAGGCTCGCAAGGAGTATGCAAAAAGCGAAGCAGGCAAGCTGGCGCACAAAAGAGCGCTTCAAGCCTATCGCAGCAGATACCCACTCAAAGCGGCTGCTCACGGCATTTTTCAATACGCCATCAGAGAGGGAAGAATCGCAAAGCAAGACTTCTGCTCTGAATGCGGATCGACAAAAAAGATCGAAGCGCATCACAACGATTACTCAAAGCCGCTGGATGTTCGGTGGCTTTGTGAGAACTGCCACAAGGAATGGCACCGAAACAACAAGCCGAAATTTTGAAATCAACTAAGGAGCAACCATGAGCACCCGCATTTACCTGGTCACCGACGTGGAGACCAACAAACACCGCCTGATTCGCGCAGGCAACCAGGCCCAGGCCATCCGGCACGCCGCACAGACCCGATTCGACATCGAGGTGGCTGGCCAGGACGATCTGGTGAGCCTGCTGACCAGTGGCATTCCGGTCGAGCTGGCTGGCGCTGGTGCCACGGCAGACATGTTTGAAGAAGCGCAGGAGACAGCATGAGAATCTTCATCGATGGCGAGTGGAACAGCTACGGTGGTGAGTTGATCTCGCTGGCGCTGGTTGCTGAGGATGGCCGCAGTTTTTATGAGGTGCTTGGCTGCGAAAACCCAGACCCATGGGTTACTGAAAACGTCATGCCAAAGCTCGCAAAGCCATGGATCGTCATGCAATCTCTGCAACAGCAGTTGGAATATTTCCTCAGCCAGTTTGACAGCGTGCACATCATTGCCGACTGGCCAGAGGACATCATGTGGTTTTGCAAGGTCTTGATCACTGGCCCAGGAACACGGCTGGACACGCCGCCATTGACGATGCAGATTCTGCGTGTCGACACGGTTTCCCAAAATCCACACAACGCGCTGGCAGATGCCAAAGCACTGCGCGACTGGTATGTCAGCGTGGACATGAATGCAGTAAGGAGTAAAGAATGACCACCGGAAACAAACGCCAATACGTGACCGTCCGCCTGCCGGACGACATCATGGCCAAGCTCAAGGCAGAGGCCGAGCGCAACACTCGCAGCCTGTCTGCCCAGGTGCTGCACTTCCTGAAACAAGGCCTTGAGAAGGTGAAAGCATGAAGCGAGGATGGCAGTTTGACGTGGAGTGGTTTACTCACCGATGGCCGCTGTTTGTCGTCGGTGTGCACCATGGCCAGTTCTGCCTGTGCCTCTGGGTGGTCGATGTGACCATCTGGAGATACTGATGGACAAGCGTTATGTCCTGATGGCCGTCCTGCGGCCTTCAGCCATCCACCTGGCCGCGTGCCGGGCACTTTCCTGCGGTTCACGGCCAGCGATGGCTGTGTTCCTTGACCGAGTTGAAAAGACATTCAGCATCCTGGAGTACAAGCCATGACCTACGCATCCGAACAAGACACCGAAGAACTGCTACGCGTTGGCAAGATGCCAAAGCCTTTACGCCTTGCCGCCATGCTGGAAAAAACAATGCAGTGGCCATTGCATGGCAAGGCTGCGGACTGCTTGCGCGAAATGTATGACTTACTGCAATGCTGCGAAACTGAGATGCGCTACGCAGGGTGGGACAAGCGTGAAGCCGACAACCCCGTGCGCAATGATGTGTATGAGGAAGTCAAAAGCATGCTGGAGAAAAACACATGACAGAAGACGAGATGAAGCTGGACATGCTGGTGGCCGAGTTGAAAAGACATTCAGCATCCTGGAGTACAAGCCATGACCTACGCATCCGAACAAGACACCGAAGAACTGCTACGCGTTGGCAAGATGCCAAAGCCTTTACGCCTTGCCGCCATGCTGGAAA